>Ga0078894_10002272_pt1 | contig 14542 bp, 15 predicted proteins | sample LauGreSu1BDMLBSD_2_FD_67506 | JGI IMG/M metagenome (GOLD analysis project Ga0078894, IMG submission 67506) | Freshwater lake microbial communities from Lake Michigan, USA - Su13.BD.MLB.SD (version 4) (version 4) | ecosystem: Environmental > Aquatic > Freshwater > Lake | place: Lake Michigan...
TTTGTTTGTTTTTTATTATTTATTTTTTAATTCGTTTATTTGATTCTGCATGTTTTTAATAGTGTTATCCATATCTTTCATTTTTGACAATAAAATTGGGACTAATTCAACATAATTTATACTTTTATAATTATCACCATTTGTCATAACTAACTCTGGATAAATATTTTCCACATCTTGAGCAATTAACCCATAATGTTTTTTATTATTAGGATCATCATTATAAATAAACTCTACTGGATTTAAATCAAATAACTTATCTTTAAGACCTTCATTTAATTCTTGAATATTCTTTTTTAAATTTTTATCTGATGGATTATAGATAGATCCTAAGACTTGTAAATCACCTTGTATTAATACATTTTTTATTGATCCACTAGTAGTAATTATTTTTGACCCATCCAATTCTCTCCTATATACCCACGTAACTTGACCACTAGCAGGCGCTACGAATTGTTTTATATTTTGTTGATTATCCTGTTGACGTCCATAATTAGAAGCAGGAACAGCTGAAGATGAACTTGAAGACATATTATAATTATAAGATTTATTTTTATTATATTTAAAATTAATATATAAAAAAATCTATGTAGTATTATATAATGTCACAGTTTATGTTTCCAGGACAACAAGATACTACTTCTAAAGTTTATAATGTTAATACAAATCATCCATTAATTCAAAATTCACAAGAATACATATTCTATAAAAAATACGTTTCTATTCATTCTGAAGATAGAGATCCATTAAAGTTTCCTTATTCAAACCAATTTGAAATAGAATTACCAGAGGATCTACTCAACGTTCATACTGTTAGACTTGTTCACTGGACTTTTCCAGCAAACTATAACACATTCTCACAAATCAATACCAACATAACAATGACCTTTAAAATTAACAATCCATTTAATCCAGGAGAGAATACTTTTTCCATTCCATTATATGATGAAATTTATAAATGTTTATTTTTAACAAAAGATACAAACTATAGTATTTTTATCCAAGAAGGGTTTTATAATCCACAACAAATGATTATTGAATTAACCAATAAGTTTAATTATGCTGTAACTACTAGAATTAAAAATTATTTCACAGACACTTCCAATCCTAATTATGATCCAATTACATTTCCATTATTTTTAGATGAGTTTAACTTAAAAGGCGGTTATACTAATTTTGTTATAGTATATAATGTTGTTAGTCAAAAAATATGGTTCGGTAATAGACTTGATGGGTTTATTCTAACAAATACAACTCAAGAAATTAAAAGCCAACTTGAGCAAAGTTTATTTTGTTCTACTAAATCTCAATTACCTGATTACAGTAGTTGGGGATTACCAGGATATTTAGGTTTGAATAGGTGTGATACTGAATCTACAAGTGGATCACAAATAAATGAATTAATATATGGAGATATTAATGGGGTTATCACACCACGTTTTTTCTATGGTGATGTTTTTCCTGGTGATGATGGATATTGGTTAATTCCTAATATAGAATTAAGAAATAATCAAGTTCATTGGGTTGAATGTCCAAATAAAATCAACTTAATGGGTCAAGCTTATTTTTACATGGAAATAGATGGTCTAAATTGTATAGATGAGACATCACCTTATAGTTTAAGCTCTTTTACTATTAAAACAAATGAAAATTATGGTGTTGTAAATTCCGCATTTGCGAAAATAGCTGTGCCTACTACACCTATATCACAATGGTTTGATAGAGAATCATTACCTTATAAAGAATTTGTGCCACCAGCAGAGAGAATTAGAAGACTCAAAATTAAATTAAGATATCATAATGATCAATTAGTAGATTTTGGTGTGTTTAATTATTCGTTTTTATTAGAATTTATGATTTTCCAACCACAACAAGCAAGAACATATAAATCAGCAATGAGTGGTGTCACTAGTAAATAAATAATAAATAATAAATAAAAATATATATTTGAAATATAAATGATCAAATATATATTCTGTAATACGAAGAAAAAGTATAACTATATATTGTATTTATCCTTTATCCATGATTTTAAAATAGATATGTCACATATTTTATAATCTTCTTTCGTTTCATTCACAAAACATTTTATATCATAAAATTGCGGTTTCTTCATTTTACTCGATTTATAAAATAAATAATCCCCTTTTGGTCCTTTTCGTATAGATATGTCTTTTGTTATGTCTCTTATTTGGTTACTTCCCTCTTCCAAATATTTTTTCACTTCATCAAATGTTATATTTTCTATAGGCCTATTACCTAATTCTTTTAATGTCTTTGAATTATCTCCCCATGTTATATATAATCCAAATTTACCCTTTCTTAAAATAACATCATTGCCTTCATGTTTCCCCAAAATATATGTGCTATTTGTTTTTTTCTCAGTATTCACAACTTCATCGACATTGTATTCACCATTTTTCAATCGTGAAATATCTATATCATTTTTTATAGGTTTAAATGTAATTGTCTCTTTCCCATCTTTTTCCTCAATACACTTTATTACTGGACCATACTTACCAACCAAATATGTATTATTTTCGTCTAATTGAATCTCTAATTTTGCGTCTAGCCCCTTTTCGCTTAAATTTTGAATTAAATTATTTACTTTGTAGTCACATGATCTACAAGTATCTTGCCAAACCATAACACCCTTAGCTATCTTATCTAATTCATCTTCCATATTTTTTGTATAATCATAATTAAAAATCTCATCAAAATATTTATCTAAAAATTCTATTACTAATATTCCTAATGGTTGAATAACTAGTTTTCCTTTTTCATTTCCAAATTCTCTCTTTGTTTCTATTTCAAATATTTCTTTGTTTTCTAATTCATATTCATTGCAAACCATTTCTACTCCTGGGACATCTTGTTTCTTAACATAACCTCTTTCTTGAATTTTATCAACGAGAGAAGAAAAAGTAGATGGGCGACCTATTCCTTTTTCTTCCAATAACTGAACTAACCTTGCTTCTGTATAATGTTGTTTAGTTCCTTTCATACTAAATTTTGTTGTCATTTTTTTATAGGGTATTAAAGCATTTTGTTTTATAGTTTGAAGATAATGATATTCTTTATTTTCTATATCATATTTTTTTGTTATAATTTTCCAACCAGGAAATTCAACTTGTTCGCTTTTATATGTAAAAATATTATCTTCAAAAGCGCTTATACTCGCAGTAATTGAATTGTAACAAGCATCTGCCATACAACTTTCTAGTGTGTTTTCCCAAATCAATCTATACATTTTCTTTTCTTTGTTATCCATATCTTCTGGAAGATTCAAGAGAGAAACAGTGGTAGGTCTTATGGCCTCATGCGCTTCTTGTGGTTGAACCTGGTTCTTCGTTTTTTGTGTTTTTTGTGTTTTTTTATTATTTATTTGGTCTCCACTCATGGTCAATGTCTCGATATTAGGACTAATATATTTCGCTTCATATGTATTTGTAATATATGATTTTGCAGTTTCAATAAATTCTTTACTATACACCTTTGAATCTGTTCTCATATATGTAATATATCCTCCCTCATATAACGACTGACATATTTTCATCGTTTCTTTAGGCGAATAATGAAAGTCATTACTAGCTCTTTGTTGTAATTTTGATGTAGTAAAAGGCTCTGGCGACTTTTTAATAGACTTTACTGGTTTTGAGCATGTATAAATATGATTGAAGTCTATTGAACCATCTAAAAAATCGATTAATTCATCTTCCGTCTCATATTGTTTATTCAATTCAAAAGCTAAATTCGAATTTGTAAAATATCCTACTGTGTTATATACTCTTTTTGACAATGAATTATTTATTTCTTGATAATTGTCATAAATTAATTTTAATGCTGGTGTTTGACATCTACCTGCTGAGAGAGAATTATCTTTATTTTTTGCCATACATTTCCACAATATAGGCGACACTTTAAAACCAATTAATATATCTAATATTTGACGTGCTTGCTGAGCATGAACCATATCCATATGAATCGTCCTAGGATTTTTTATGGCGTTTTTGATTGCGGTCTCTGTAATTTCGTGAAATATAATACGCTTTGTTTTATTTATATCTAATTTAAATAAATCACAAATATGCCATGAAATTGCTTCACCCTCACGGTCATCATCTGTGGCAAGTATAACTTCATCTGCAGCCTTTATTTCTTTTTTAAGTAAGTCGATTTGTTTTTTCTTTATTGCATTATCAACTATTGTATAATTGGCTTCATAATTATTTTCTATATTTATATTTTTGAGAGAAGGCAATTCTCTTATGTGTCCAAACGAAGCTAAGCATTTATAACCAGGTCCCAAATATTGTTCTATTTTTTTACATTTTGCTGGAGATTCTACAATAATAAGAGTCATAGTTGTTGAATATTTTTTTGGCATAATTTATTTATAAAGATATTTTTAAATAAATTATGTTTTATATAAAATTAGTCTTCTTACCCTTTCTATAAAATATATAGGTATATAAAATATCTAATACAAATCCTGCTATACTAAATAAAAAGAGTATATTTTCTAATACTGATCTATTTTCTATATTGTAAAAATATATACTTAATAAAGCAAAAAAAGGAATTGCTAATATATCACCATAATGACTCAAATTATTTATATTGATTTTCATTATAAATTATATATTTATACAAGATTATATAATTTATGGATGGTTTAAAATTTATGGATGGTTTAAAATTTATGGATGGTTTAAAATTACTTATTCATTTTTTTAAATTGCTTATAACTTATATTCTTATCTGGTTTCTTTGGTTCCACCTTTTCTTCCTTACCATATATTTCATCCAATTTTTCAGCTTTCTTTAAAGCACTATCAACATATAATTCCTTTAAAATTGTTCCAACTAAAAAAGAACCCTCGTGTTGATCTAGTTCGCCATCTTCTATTCTTCTTAATACGTCCAAAAATTTATTTAAAATACCAATATCAATTTCATCCTTTTTCACTTTATTGAAAATATCAGTATAATAAGTGAATAAGAAGTTACACTCATTGACACATTCTTCCATGATTTTTTCATCATCACCTCTATATTTAGCTTTTATTTGAATCATGATATTAATTTCATTACGCAATATTTGACTATGCTTTAAATTGCGTATTAATTCTGTTTGATCTTCCACATTGTTTGCTTTTATCATATTTTGGAGTTGTAATCTTTGATTATCATCCATTTTCTTTATAGCTTATTATTATTTTAATTTTTTAAATTTAAACTAATTAAAATATATTATAAATATATATGTCCAATAATAATTCAAATCCTGCTGTTCCAGGTATGATGTATCCTGTTTCAAAGGGTATGTTGGCTGGTAATCCTAGAGCTTCGGCAATGATGCAAATGGACATTAATAATTCAAAACTAGCTTCACTAAAATCTGCTGTAGGTGGTAGGCGTCCAAGAAGAAAGTCTGTTAGAAGAGGTGGTGCAGTTGTTGTTCCACAATTTCCTAACACTTATCCTCAACAAAGCAGTGGTTCAACAGGAACAAATGCACAAATAGCAGGCTTATCTAGAACATCTACACAAGCTTCAGCAAATAAAGTATATGATGGTTATGCTACACAAAAAGGCGGTAAATGTAAATCTAAAAAAGGTGGAAATCCTGATTGGTTATGGGGTTGCTATAGTGGTGGAAGAAGATGTAAAATGACTAATAGAAAGCATAAAAGAAGTAGAAAGCATAAAAGTATTAAAAATAGAAAATAATAAACTTATAGTAAAATTATATAATAATAATATAAGTTATGCCATCTGGAAAAAACTGGATAAATTTTATATATGTCAATTTAGCTTTTGCTTTATACATAGCAGGAGTATTTTATTATGGACAAGTTGCTGAAATTAAAGCTAATTGGCCTTTGTATCGTTGTAATCCAATGTATATGCCGTTAGCAGATGATATAGAAAGTAATTTTGTATATTGTATCCAAAGCATGCAGACCAATATGATGGGCACTTTCCTGCAACCATTAACATTTTTAACAAATTCGATGGGTTCCATGCTTGGTGGTTTTACAGATGAAATTAATTCAATAAGAGCAATGTTTGATAATATTAGAGGTTTTATTTCTTCTAGTATCCAAAATGTATTTAGTATATTTTTAAATTTAATTATCGAGTTTCAAAAAATTACAATTGCTATCAAAGATTTAATGGGTAAAACTATTGGTATATTAGTTACTTTTATATATGTTTTAGATGGTAGTTTATTAACAATGCAAAGCGCATGGAATGGACCATCAGGTCAATTAGTTAGAGCTCTTGGCAAATGTTTTCATCCTGAGACAAAAATTAAATTAAAAGATGGCACTATTAAATTGATGAAGGACGTTTCTTTAGGAGATGTTTTAGAAAATAATTCTATAGTAGATTCAGTCATGAAAATAGATAATAAGAGAGAACCTGTCCCTTTATACAGAATACCTAATACTGGCGTAAGTGGTGAAGATATACTTGTCACTGGATCACATTTGGTATTCGATAAAAATTTGTATTGTTTTATTGAAGTTAAAAAATATATAAAATCAATTCAATCACTTATACCAACCGACTATTTCTGCTGTTTAATTACACACGACCATAAAATCCAAATAGGCAATGAAATTTTCTGGGACTGGGAAGATCACTTTTATAAAACAAAATTATATAAAATGTAGCCAAAATATAAGAATATAGTAAACGAATATTATCCATTTACTATATATGGATGACAATAATGGATTAAAAAAAATTAATAAAATGTATCAACATTTAACATACTTTGATCAATATGGAGGATCTTTTTTATTATTTATATTTATAACACTAGTGCTAGCTATTTTTATTTCTTATTGTTATATTAAAATCAATTCACAACCTGTAATCGCTGATTGGACGAATCAAAGATGTAAACCATATATTATACCATTTGCTGGTTTTATTACACATCCTGAGGGTGTAAGTGCGAGTGATTATACCTATCAAAATTTTACATATTGTACCCAGAATATTTTAGCTAGTATCACTGGTATTATGCTAGAGCCTATAACATTTGTTACTAATAGTTTGTCGAGTGGTTTTGATGATTTAGAAAATTCTATAAATGATGTTAGGGCTATGTTCGATAAAGTAAGGAACTTTTTTCAAAATATGACACAAGAGTTAATGGGGAGAATTATGAATGTAATGATACCGTTACAACAAATAATAATTAGTTTCAAAGATCTTATTGCCAAAATTCAGGGCACAATGACAGCTGGGTTATACACTTTGATAGGTTCTTATTTCACATTACAATCATTAATGGGTGCGATTGCTCAGTTTATTTTAATTATTTTGATAACATTATCCGCTATGATTGCAGCATTTTGGATATTACCATTTACCTGGCCAGTTGCTATAGTAAATACTGTTATTTTTATAGCGATTGCTATTCCTATGGCAATAATACTCACATTTATGGTAGATGTGCTAAAAGTCAAGACTAGTTTATCTATACCACACGTTAAATGCTTTGACGAAAACACAATGATATATATGAATGACGGCACAAATAAAAAAATATGTGATATAGTAGTGGGTGATATGTTATTTGGTAATAATATGGTTACTGGAGTTATTAAAGTAGCTACTGAAGGATCTAAAATGTATAGCCTTGATGGTATTATAGTTTCTGATTCCCATATTGTCAAACATAACAATAAATGGATAAAGGTTTGTGACCATCCTGATGCTATTAGATACGCGTTTTATGATAAACCATATTTATATTGTTTAAATACTGCAAATAAAACGATAACAATAGGCTTAAATACTTTTACTGATTGGGATGAAGTATATAATGAAGAAATAATGCAATTGAAAAATAATAGTATAAAACCATTTATCGATACAAAAGATATTCATACCTTTTTAGATAGTGGATTCGTAGGTAGCACTGAAATAAAACTTAAAAATGATATAATCAAACCTATTAAAGATATCAAAGTAGGTGATATTTTAGAAAATAATGAAATTGTATATGGTGTTGTTGAAATTAATGGTGATACAGTATATGAGCAATATGTATATAATTTAAACGATAAGACAGTTATTGAAGGTGGTCCAAATATAACTATATGTGATAAAAAAATACCTTACATAACAACTTTGGATTTAGATAAAAGACAAAAAACAATTAGAAATTGTAGAGAGAAAAAATTATACCATTTATTGACAAACACAAGCACATTTAGTATCCATAAGACAAGATTCTATGATTACAACGCAGGTATAGATTTATTTTTAGATAAATATAGAGGAAAAATATTGTCTATTAAGTATATATAAAATGTTAATTATTGATGAAAATGGTATTACTTTTTTTGATTATAAAATAAGTTATGAATTACTTATTTTAATTGGCATTGTATATTTAATTTTAGTTGGATATACAGTATATACCTGTTATAATACACCTACATTTATGGATGCTATCAAGAATATATTATCTAAAATGATCAACACACAAAAATAAAAAAATATTATTAAAAATTATTGTATATTTTAATTTTTAATTTTTCTATTTAATAATATTTTTTATTTAATTATCATATTTTTAGACAAATATAAATCAAAAATATTATCTATCAAATATGTATAAATATGGATATGAATGTCTCAATATTCGGTTATAAGATTACTCTAGAGATGTTGATTTTAATAGGTGTTATATATTTAATTTTAGTTGGTCATACTTTATGTAGTTGCTGTAATGTTCCTGGAATTATGGAAGCATTAACTACTATGGATGGTTCTGGCGTTAATATTGATATTTCTGGAAATGTAGCTGCTAAAAAAATGTTGAACACACAAGTTAGCGCACCTGTTGCTGCTGCTGCAAAAGTTTCTGCTGCTAGCAAAAAGGAAGGTTTCACTGGTGCTAATACAAATTATGGTCAATCTTCACCATATGATTTAAATAACTATACTCCAGTTAATACTAGTTCTTGGATGCAACCCAACATGACTGTTACTTCTGGCCAACCTTTGAGCGCTGGGGTTCAATCAATATTAAATAGACCTGCTCAACCTGTTCCTCTACCTGAAGGTGAAATGTTGCTTTTCGCAAATACTGAATTTAAACCAGAATGCTGTCCAAATACATATTCAACATCGCAAGGTTGTGCTTGTATGACGACACAACAATATAATTATCTCGTGAAACGCGGTTCGAATAATGTTCCTTATAGTGAATATTAATTAATTAAACAATTAAATAAAATTATTTGATTCATAAATTAAATAATTTTACATATGACGCTCTAATTTTAGATTATATATCATTTTATATTTTATAGTTTATTTTATTATAAGTAATATATATAATGCCCAAAACAAATAAAAAAATAGTTTCTAGAAACAATAAAACTAAAAAGTTATACGAAAAATTAGCTGGGTGTCCTATCGGTTTGAAACCATTTGAAGAAGAGTTTAGTAAAAAAATTCCAGCACACGAATTGAAAAAAACAAATAAAACCAAAACAAAAGAATTTGTTAAGGAATTATTAAGTAAATTCGCTCCAAAAAGTATTCAACCACAAAATGATTATTACGATTACATTAACTACCAATGGCTCAAAAACGTAAGTGTTGAGAAACAACAAAAATATATTGTTCAAATCGATGACTTTAGATTAACGCAAGACAAAGTATATCATCAATTGAATGAAATTATTCTTGACTATGTTAAAACACACAATGATAAATTAGCAACCAATTTAAATAATTTTTATAACTCTGTTATTGAAATGAATCCTAAAGATTATTCCAGACAATTATGCAAAGAAGCGGAACAAATTATTGACAAATTTATTGCTGAAAAGAACCCATGGAATTTATTAGCTTATGTAAATAGTGATGAGATGATATCTGATAAAGCACCATTTGTATGGTCTTTAAATCCTGATGATAAAAATACAAAAGATTTCTGTTCCTATCTTACACCTCATCAATTTGCGTTAGTTGATGTAAATGTTTATTTTGACGATGGCACTGATGTATCCTATAAAAACAAATATAGAAAAGAATTTAAAAAATATTGTCATGATTTATTCCACATAGCCTTAGGACATAATAATTATGATACAGATTCTATATTTGATGTTGAGGTTGATTTAATAAATACTTTTGTATGTCCTGAAATAAAAGAGAGCGAAGAATTATATAATAAAGTAACTGCGGATGAAGCATTGAGCAAATATGGTTTTGATTGGGAACAATTTACAAAGGCAATGGGATACAAAACAGTTCCAAAATTTTTCGTATGTACAAATTTGTCTTATTTAAAATGCTGCACAGAATTATTCTTAAAAAATTGGGATTCACCAAAATGGCGCGCTTATTGGGTTTGGATATTAATTAGAAGAATCGTTAGAGTTACTAGAGGTTGGGAAAAAATCACTTATGACTTTTATGGCAAATTTCAAAGAGGTCAAGAAGGTATTAACAAAACAGATGCTGTTAGTGCTTCTTTATATATGTCTATACCATTTAACACCTTTTTAACGAACCAATATGTGGCAAAATATGAAAATCCACAATTATTGGAATACGTCAAAGTATTATGTAATGATCTTAAAATTGTATTCAATAGAATATTGAAGAGAAATACATGGATGGCGCCTTCTACGAAAGCTTATGCTCTTAAAAAGATGGAACATTTCAATTTTGTCTATGGCAAACCAGAAGATTTGAGAGAAGATCCTGATTTAGACTATGGTAATATGTTATACGATAATATGGTTAAAATCATGAAATGGAGACATGATAGATTTGTTGAACTCGACGGAAAACCAACTATTGATTTACCTATGATGGACTGGACACAATATCCAGTAAAAATGGTCGGCACTCAAGCTTACATTGTAAATGCTTCTTATACACCAGCGAAAAACTCCATTTATATTAACTTGGGTTATATTCAAAAACCATTCGTGGACTTAGATGAGAGAGGCATCGAATATAACTTGGCACATCTTGGCAATACTATTGCTCACGAATTGTCACATGGGTTTGATGATAGTGGTAGTAAATATGGTTGGGATGGTAATTTATATGATTGGTGGACAGAGGCAGATAAGAAAAAATACAAGGCTATCCAAAATGATGTTATCAAACAATATGAAGAATATGCCGCTAGAGATGGTATTAAGTTTGATGCATCTATCGGTATCGGTGAAGATATTGCTGATATTTCTGCTATGGCTATTTGTAATGAGTATTTGAGAGATTTCCAAGAGAAAAATAATGATTTAGTTCCTATTCGTTTCTTTTCGTTTGAAGCATACTTTACTTATTTTGCTTTCCAACAAAGACAAATGGTTGGAAAGAAAGCACTTGCTGCACAATTGAAAACAAATCCACATCCTCTTGATAAATATAGATGTAACGTTCCATTGTCACGTTTAGAAATATTTAGAGCTTTATATAATGTTAAGAAAGGTGATGGAATGTGGTGGCATAACACAAATACTATTTGGTAGAAATTTTTAAAAATCTAATAAATAATATATTATTTTATATTAAAAAATAATATATATGAGCAAAATTATTTATACAACAGGTGTAGCATCCTTTATAATACAAATTATTACAACTATAATTGATACTATTGCTTTATCTATTCCAACACCATCATCACTTATAGATATTAAAATGTTATTATGGATTGAATACATTGTAAATTTTATAGAAGGTATTTTTTATTTTTGGATGATAACCAATTTTAGCGCTGTAAAAAATATTACTCTTTTCCGTTATTATGATTGGGTTATTACCACACCAACTATGTTATTTACGTATTCTATGTATTTATTAGTAACAAAAAAATTAGAAGAAAATAAAGAACACAACATATTTGATTTAATAAATAATGAAAAGTATACATTGTTGATTATAATATTGTTAAATTGGTTAATGTTATTCTTTGGTTACATTGGTGAATTAGGAAAAATGAATATTAGCTTATCTACCTTTTTTGGATTTATACCCTTTATAATAATGTTTTATATGATTTATGAAAATTACGCAAAATATACTACCATTGGACAACAAACATTCACCTATTTTGTTACTGTTTGGGCTCTTTATGGTGTAGCATCATTAATGAGCTATGAAATAAAAAATGTAATGTATAATATTTTAGATTTGTTCGCAAAGAACTTCTTTGCTTTATACTTAGCATATATACTACTTTATCGTTTTGCAAATGGGACGTCATAATTCTAATTCGAAATCGAAAACAAAATCTTTTAATTTTATCAATTCCTTTCTAATTGTTTCTTCACTACAACCCATTAAGAGAGAAATATGTTTATTCGAAAGAACCTTATCCTCATAAAAATAATATTTTAAATAAATAATTCTTTTTGTAAAAGGTGGTTGGTTATTTATGAATGTGTATAATTTATTTAATTGATCTATTTCTTCGTATTTTTCATTTATTTTCCTTGGAATATCTTCGTCACTAATAAATATTTTATCCAACTCCCATTGCTGATATAAAACATTTAATTTAACATCTAAATTCATATTGTATTTATCGTATAAATCTACGCTTTTATTGGAATTTGAATAAACAATTTTACTTTTGGCTCTATAGCTTTTTGGCATAATACTTAATGAATATTTATCCGTTAAAAGCTGTAAAAGTTCATATCTTATATAATTACTTGAATAATTTACAAAATTATATTTACCATTAAAATTTCTAATAGATTTAAATAACCCCATTTTACTATATAAAATAAGTTCATCATATTGTATATTTGCACATTTATGTTTATGTAAATTTTTAAAATCATGTGCTTTTTTTATCGCAAGTTTTTCAAAAGCAGTAAATAATATTAGATTTATTTTTTCACGTTCAACAGAAGTAAGTTTTTTACTTTGTATTAAATTATTAATAGTTTGTATTTGATAATTATTTAAATGTAATGAAAAAATATTTTGTATTAGATTTAAACATAATAAAATATATAATAAAAAGTTCATACTATTATATATTTTATTGAAAAAATTTTATATTGTTTTTTATGATATAAATCATGAACTAATGTAATCATGTAATAAAAAATTAATATATATATCTATTATATATGCACAAAAAAATATTCTTGAACGCTTTTAGAACAGCCTTGTTAATAGTGTTGAGTTTTATGGTTTATGAAGTAAATGTAAAACTATTAACATCAATACAAAATACTTATCCAGAATTACACAACTATTATTATCTAGTATCAAAAATTATAAAATTTATACTTGTTTTTATTTTAGATATATTTATACTATATATTTATGCTCATTTTTTTAACGTGGTTATATAATAAAAACTAATAATAAGTAACAAAATATATTCAGTCTATATTTTTATCTATTATAACCTCTTTTGCTATTTTCTTTATTATTTTATTCTCATTATCAATATCTTCATTACCTGAACCACCCATTGCCTCAATTATTAACTTGTTATATTGATCGGCAAATTTCGAATCGCTTTTACCACAATCTGGATGTTTTTCTTTAAATTGTGGTATTAATCTTGAATTTTTATGCGCTATTTTTTTAATTACCTTTCTCAATTTCAATTTGTCTTCATTTTCCTTTTCCCATTTATCTTCGTCTTTGATATACATTACTTCTCTCTTTGAGTCACTACAATGAACTGGTCTTTTATGAACGTCTAGTGCTTTCAAATTCTTTACAATGATATTGGAAATGCCTTCTACAAAACCCAATTTACCTACATTTTCTAGATCGGTCAATTGTATTTTCAACGAATCTACAAAATCCATAATATTCATGGCATCTTTACAGGTTTCATTTAAAAAGACATTCAAGTTAAAGGTTTTATTATGTGAATTAGTATTATTCGTAATATTAGATGTTCCTTTTTCACACATTTTCATAACCATTTTATTCTGTTCAACAATCATATCTTTAAAGTCTTTATTTTCTTTAATCAAATACTTAATCAAGTCATCTTTACCTAGAGATAATTGTTCTTCATTTTCTATAAAAACCTCGGCATCTACTTTTACGCTTATACAAATCTTTTTGTGACTGAATAAGCTTTGACGATGTTTATATGTCTTGCCACATTCGCATTCAAACAGTTTGGCATTTTCGGCATTTTTTTTGTCAGTATTTGTCAGTATTTTATGTTTTCGTGTGTTTAAATGGTTGTCATAATTCGATTTTTTGCATGTAATAAAGTCACAATTTTCGCAACAAAATAATTTGGCATTTTCGGCATTTTTTTTGTCAGTCATTTTGTCAGTATATATGACTGACAAAAAAAATGCCTAAATCGTTTTTTAAAAAAATAAAAAAATTTTACAGTCACAAATTTTGAATTATTTTTTTGGTGTCCAGACGCTAAAGTTAAAATATGGTAAGCGGATTAATTCAAAAGTCGGAAAGTATTTTCACTTTTCAAAAATGGACAAAAAAAATGTCCAAAATTGAAATCCCCAAAAAACTTTTGGAAAAAAAAAAA
>Ga0078894_10002276_pt1 | contig 14540 bp, 8 predicted proteins | sample LauGreSu1BDMLBSD_2_FD_67506 | JGI IMG/M metagenome (GOLD analysis project Ga0078894, IMG submission 67506) | Freshwater lake microbial communities from Lake Michigan, USA - Su13.BD.MLB.SD (version 4) (version 4) | ecosystem: Environmental > Aquatic > Freshwater > Lake | place: Lake Michigan, USA...
GCCATTTTATCATAATCCGTAGAATGAGAGGCTATAATTAAACATATAGCAACATAATGATGTTTATCGTTCTCGATTTCTTCTTTTAATTCTGGGGTGTCAAATTCTATTGTATCGAAAGAGAACATATGAATAATATATACTTTATATTTTATATATTATTTATCATATTACACCGAGTAAAGGATAATGAAAACGTAAACCAAAATTAACGTCCATTTCTTTTATTAGTGTGTAAAAGCTCCTTTTCAGGGATTATACATACTTGATATCCTTTTCAAGTTTCGGTGATTGGTATATTCAAGTACCTTCATTTATGCTTTGTTTGAATTTGTAATTTTCATTTTACACCATTGAAGATTTCCTAAATATTTTTACACCTGAAACATAGAATATATGAATATATATTGTATATTTATGATAATAAAACAGCCATCCAAGAAAAAGTAGTACCGGTTGAAATATTTCCACCAGTAGTACCGGTAATAAATGTTTTCGAAAAAGAGAAACCAGTCGTAGTTTCATTATATACACTAACACTATTTATTCGATTTGCTGTAGCGTTGTTGTTTTGCCACGCTATAACAATCGGAACAGATGGAAAGGTTACTCCATATGATTCAGTCCCCGTATTTACTGTATTTTGAGTGCTATTGCCTGACGCAAATCCGATTATTGACCGTGATGAACCTATTTTAATATTACCATTTACATGTAATTTTGCGTCGAATGCTGGATTCGTCATTCCTATTCCTACTGAAGCATTCGTGTTTGTGCCTCCTCTTGACTGAAGACAAACAGGGTTATTAGAACCTTGTTTTGCGAAATTTATATATCCAATACAAAAACTGGGGTCAACACCTAATGCCAATGAGTTTCTTGAGCCATCTGTTGTTTTTATGTTGGTTAATAGTAAATTATGATAAGTGCCGCTATCAAAATCAGCCGGGCCAAGATGCGAGGTTAACGCATTACCATAAATGTGTAAAAAAGATGAAGGATTAGTTGTTCCAATACCAACATATCCTGTATCTGGTTGAATAGTCATTTTCGTCGCACTTGTTAAACTGCTTGACGAATTTGAAAATTTATAATTTTTATCAGCATTATCTACTCCATGACACCAACCAACTTTATTTGGAACTTCATAACAAACCATCGGATTACCTCCTCCAATAGGTGTAGTCATATATATTTGTGAATGACTATTTGCGGTGTTCGCACTTAATATATGTAATCCATTTGTATGAGGGTTTGTATCACCTGAACTTATTACATGTAATGGTGCGGTTGGTGTAGTAGTTCCAACACCAACATTACCTGTAGCTGATATAAAAGTTCTTATCCTCGAACCACAAATATCCATTAGGCCCGTAGTAGCAGCAGTGCTTTTAACATTAATTTCACTTTTCACATATAAACTTCCATTTATAGAAGCATCACTTGATACTGATAGTCGGCCATTTAACGATATATCTTCCAATATAGCTAAACGATAATTGGTTGTAGTTGTATTAATTATATTTGTGCCTGTATAATTTTGTATGGCTATATTACCTAATACTGTTAAATCTCTACCTATAAAATTATTTCCATTATTTGATAAATCTTTATATATCACAACATTACTATTCAAAGTAGCGTCACCATTCACAGTTAAATTACCGTTAAGTATTACGTGTTCATCTATATACATATTTCCTACAAATGACGCATCGTTCATCACTAATAAACGGTTATTCAATGAAGCATCGCCGTTGACTATTAATCTATTAATTGTAACATTATCATCTATATACATATTTCTTACAAATGACGCATCGTTCATCACAAATAATCGATTATTCAATGAAGCATCACCATTAACTATTAATTGATTAGTTGTTATATTATCATCTATATACATATTTCCTACAAATGACGCGTCGTTCATGACAAATAATCGGTTATTCATTGAAGTATCTTCTCTAATACATAAACGGCCGCTTAAATCTATATAATCTATAACAAATGTTTTTTGTAATCTATTTGCTTGCAATGTTGTATTGTATCCATCCCAAGTAGCCATTATATTATATTATACACATAAAAACTATTTTATTAAATCGCATTATATCTATCCGTTCATCGAATTGCCTAAAATATACACTTTTGGAAATTCATTACTGTCCGCAATGAAAGATTCGAATACATACTTATATACCGATTGCTATCCAACTGAATGATTCAGCTGGAGCGTTGGCGACATTGAACGATGTAGCACTGGTGTTGTAATATTTTCCCCACGTAAAACCAGTTGCCGTGACGTTATTAATGTTTATTTTATATACAAGGGTGGTATTACTAACATTTATAGAGGCAAGAACCGCCGGTGCGGCCGTAAATGCGGTTGAAAATGTAACAGTTCCAGTGACCGAACCCCCACCTACAGTTCCTGCTAGGAGAATTTGGTTCATTGACGACGTTAAAGTAGGTGTATTATTCATTTTTATAGTACCATTTACATGTAATTGAGCAGTCGGGTTCGTCAACCCAATTCCTACATGGTCTCCTCTTGTTTGAAAACAGATTGGTATACTATTTGAATTACCTCTCGCATTAATATATCCAATATTAGCGGCAATATCATAACCAAACGCCATTGAATATGGTGTTGAAGGCTGCGTTCCAGATGGTATAGATGTTAGAACTAAATGATGATTACTGCCTGTATCTGCATTACTGCTAGCAGAGACACTTGTATTTCCATATATTTGTAAATATGACTGTGGTGAATAACCCCAAGATGAACCTATACCTACAAAATTAATATCTTGACGAATAGTCATTTTTGCGTTACCGGTTAATGTATCCCACGAAGTCGCTAATTTGAAATTATTATCCGAATTATCCATACCGATAGACCAAGCGACACGCGACGGTATGTTTTGAGATATAAACGGATTACCTCCAGACGCCCCGCCTACTCTTATTCCTACAATTGAATCAGCAGTACTTGACGAATTATTTGTACAATCTACTACCACACCATTATAACTAGCGTCTACACTACCTGTACTAATTACGTGTAAAGGACAATTTGGCGTAAGTGTTCCAATACCAATATTTCCAGATTGAGATATAGTTGTTCTTACCCTAGAACCACATATATCTAATATTCCTACTGGATTTGAAATTTGTATACCAACATTACCATTCACATATAAATTTCTATTTAACGATGTATCGCTTGATACTGCTAATCGACCATTTAATGATAAATCTTCACTAACTATTAATTGATAATTTGTAGTAGTCGTATTGATAATATTTTGATTTGTATAATTTTTAACAGCCAAATTTCCTAATACTGTTAAATCCCTACCAATACTAATATTACCATTACACGATATATCTCTATTTATATAGACATTGCTATTAAATAACTCATCTCCACTTGCGGTGAAATTTAAATTTGTTGTTATATTTCCATTTACATATACGTTCTTCACAAACGACGCATCACCCATTACAAATAATCGATTATTCAATGATATGTCCGTATTTGCCGTGAAATTTAAATTGGTTGTTATATTTCCATTTACATAGACATTCGAGTTAAATGAGGCATCACCCATTACAAATAATCGATTATTCAATGATGCGTCTATATTTGCGTTTAAATTTAAATTGGTTGTTATATTTCCATTTACATACACATTCGAGATATATGAGGCATCACCCATTACAAATAATCGGTTCAATGATGTATCACCGCTATTTTGCACAATTAAACGACCACTTAAATCTAAATAATTTATTATATACACATTTCCAAATTTATTTGCTTCCATTGATGGGTCATATCCGTTCCAACTAGCCATTATATTATATTATACACATAAAAACTATTTTATTAAATCGCATATTGCGTCTTTCTCAAATTGCCTAAACTAATATTTCATTTTTATCCGTGTATATATGTGTTGCACCGACTAAAAGAAAAATGATACATCTTTTCGCATAAAATATGCGAAAAGATGAAAATGAAAAGTCTATAACTAGATATGTATAATATTTTCTATTATGAAAAACTTATAGCAACCCAATTAAATGTTTCAGCCGTAGCCGCACCACCACTATTCGCAACAGTAGTGTTTTTCCACGTCTTAGTGAAAGCAAATGATGTGGAATTAACAGTTCCTACGTGTACAGCAAATACTTGAGTTGTCGAACTGGCCCTAATAGTTGTAAAAACAACCGGATTAGTCGGAAACATAATATTAAAAGTAACTGTTCCACTTCCTACATTCAGACCAGCTTGCCCTGCGTCAATACCAGTTATTCTATTTCCTCCACCCACTTTTAAACCCCCACTTATATCTAATTTTTCAAGTGGATTCGTCTTTCCTATACCAACATTACCTCCGGTTGTCTGTAAACATAGTGGACGATGCACACCTGGCGCCGCAACATTAATATAACCGATACTCATATTACTAGCATCTACTCCTAACGACATCCCGAAATTATATGTAGAACTACTTGCTACGCAGAGAAGAATATTATTATATGCGGCTGTGTCTGGCCTCAAATCAGGTGCAGTATTGTTGCTTGTTAATGCTCCACTACCATAAATATTTAAAAAAGCAGCTGGATTTGAAGTTCCTATACCTACAAAATTGGTTCCGTTTTTCATACTTAGTACACAATTTGTGGTCGATAGCTTCCACTCATCCGCAATATTAAAATTACTAGTTGAGTTAGATATACCATGCGACCAACCTCCATCACCTGCTACATCATAAGATACATAAGGATTACCACCACCACTACCGCCACTTTTAACCAATAACATAGAATGTGCGGTACTTGATGTATTATTCGTATTTTCAATTGTTAATCCATTTATATTTGGATAAGTAAATCCACCAGCTCGCTGAACACCCGCATTTACATATAACGGTGGATAACCAGTACTTGTTGATGAGGTCGCACTTGTTCCTCCTATACCAAGGTTCCCAGTAATCAATATCGTATTTCTAACAAGAGAACCAGATACATCTAATAACCCTAGTGGTTCTGCTACTCTAATACCAATATTACTATTCACATACAAATTTCCATTTAATGATGTATCACTTGATATTGCTAACCTACCATTTAATGATAAATCTTCAGCAACTACTAATTGATAATTCGTAGTCGTCGTATTGATAATATTTTGATTTGTATAATTTTTAACCGCCAAATTTCCGGATACTCTTAAATCCTTACCAATACTAATACTACCATTACATGATATATCTGTACCTACATATAGATTATTATTTATAAATATATTACTACTATTTAGTGTAAAGCCAGGGTTCGCAATTATATTTCCACTTATATAAATATTACTCATAAATGATGCGTCATTTAATACGTTCAAATACTGAGTCGAAACATTACCGTTTACTATAAATTTTGAATTCGCTGTTATATTTCTATTCACATAGACATTCGACATAAATGAGGCATCATTCATTACAAATAAACGATTGTTTAATGAAGCATCTCTGTTTATAATAAATTTTGAATTTGTTATTAAATTTCCATTCACAAAGACATTCCCTGAGAATGATGCGTCATTCATTACAAATAAACGGGAATTCAATGAGGCATCTTGTCTTACGAACATTCGACCACTTACATCTATATGATTAATTACAAATGTTTTTTGAAATCTATTTGCGTAAATTTGTTTATTATATCCATCCCAAGTAGACATTATATTATATTATACACATAAAAACTATTATGTTAAATCGCATATTAGGATTCAGGGTATTTATTTCTAAATTACAATCAATCGCATTTACTCTTTTCTATCAGCCTCCTAAAATATTCTTTGTTCGCATTGATTAGAATATTCTAATTTTTCAATGGTATAAACCTTTGAAAAATTAAAAAACACGAATGGATATTATGGTTGGATAATTGGTTGTGTCTGTGCTGTTTATAGTAATAGTAGAACCACTTGTTTGATACAATTTTATATAAACACTTGCCCCAGCTTGTAGAGGTACTGTGGTTGATATATGTTGTGAAAGAGTATTAGATACCGCGTTTTGATAGTTCATAACAAGCTTAAATTCAGTAGCTATACCTACATATGTAGTATTGTTAAGCGTTTCTATAAATGTTGCTCTCGTACCTGTAGCATTTCCTGGTAAATTCACTGAAGCAGCTATAAGAACACTAATCGGATAAGCATTATTATTTGTAAAATAACCAGTCGTATTATCATATCCTAACCCTGTATAACCATTATCATATACTGATGTTGGAAATTTTATAATTACATTAGAATTAGCAATAATATTTTGCGTATCTGTACTGGTCGCCTTTCTTATTATAATCGGTTGCGCTAAATGCCTTTCAGGACGAGTTATTACAACCGTATCTGCTGTTCTTCCTAATACAATTTGGTTATTTCCAGTTATCGATGATTGATATCCTATCGCGGTTGAATTTGAAAAATTATTTGCTGAAGCGTTCGCTTGATATCCAATATAAGTATTGGATGAACCTGTTGTATTTGTTAATCCTGTCTGTCGTCCAATCGCAGTATTATTATCGGAAGCTATAATATTAAACAACGCTTCCACACCAACCGCCGTATTATAATTACTGTTAACTACGCTATATAAACTTCGAAATCCAAGTGCGGTGTTATGTGAACCAGTTTCATTACATAATAATGATTGAAATCCGATTGCTGTATTCTTCTCTTCTATGCTTGCTGAAGGAACACTGGCTAGTGCTTGATAACCTAATACTGTATCATAAATTGATTTCCCACTACCTATGTTTACTTCATCCACAATAATATCTTTCAAAAAAGAACTATACCTTATATTACCATTCAAAGAAATATCTTTCGATACAAATAATTTACCGTTCATTGAACTATCACTTGAAACGAGTAAGCGTCCATTCAATGATAAATCTTCACTAACAACTAATTGATAATTTGTGGTCGTCGTATTTATGATATTTTGAGATGTGTAATTTTGAACAGATAAATTACCAGATACTGTTAAATTCCTATTAATACGTACATTACCATTACACGATATGTCTTTACCTACTAATACATTACTATTTAGTGATACGTCGTCATTTGATACCAATTTTAAATTCGCAGTTACAATATCATCAACATATATATTACCGAATGATGCGTCATTCAATACAAAGAGTCTGTTATTGAGTGAAACATCATTGTTCGCTACAAATACATTTGCGATTAAATTACCCGCAACATAGATATTTCCTACGAAAGACGCGTCATTCATTACAAAGAGCCGATTATTGAATGAAACATCATAATTTCGCACATCTAAACGACCACTTAAATCTAAATAATCTTTAATAAATGTCTTTTGGAATCTAGTAGCTAAGATTGTTCCATCATATCCACCCCAAGTAGCCATTCTATTATATTATACACATAAAAACTATTTTTATAAAATCACGCGATAAACTATCATTCGTCAATGATGTAATTCTCCTAAATTTGTTCTTTTCATCATACATATGACGTTTTTGTTTATTACAATTTTCTGTATAGCAGGGGTTCATTCTATATTCTACATATTAACGGTTATAAATACACGACAAGGATGATTTACGTTATATGAGGCCGCCGCAGTTAAAGCCGCCCCAGAATTCTGAAATGTAGATATAGTGAATGTATCTGTATATGCCATTGGGAAGCGACATGTTATAAACAAACCAGTGACATCTGGGTTGGTTGTTGAGATGTTTGCTGAGTTTTGATAATGACCTACACGACCATATGTCGAATGTTGTACCCACAACGACCTGACTCCAGATACGTTGCTAAGATAACAAAACGAAGCAGATACAGAAACACTGATAGTTCTCGCCAGGGCATTTGAAAACACACCCGTTGTCGAATTATATGATATATTGGTAGAACCCGCATAGTTTGATGTGCCCCACAAAATGACTGTATTTGTATTATGTGGAATAGATACAGCTGAACTAAGTGTACGAATCAATATTGGAGGAGTTAAAAATCGTTCTATTCGCGGTATGATAAGTGTTTGTGCTGAAGCGTTATTCATTCCTAATATAATATAATTAGAAGCTGAAACCCATGCGTTTGCTCCTATTGCGGTTGAGTTTGAATGGGTACCACCACCACTTTCTGTATTAACTCCGATAAAAGTATTATTTGCGCCTGATGTATTATTAATACCCGAATTATAACCCATTCCTGTATTTAAACCACCCGTTGTAGTTGTACTTAATGATTGATAACCAACTGCTGTATTGTGTATCCCAGTACTAGCTAATCCAGTTTGAAATCCAAAACCTGTGCAATATCCCGCGGTATTTGGATTTACTGTGAACGATTTATGTCCAACTAATGTATTATAGGAACCATCATTTGCTGCTAGATTACCATAAAATGTGGAAAATTTATTAGTATTACCACCAAGATTCATTCCATTTATACTAATATCATTCACAAATTTGATTGTACCATTTATATTACAATTACCGTTTAAAGAAATATCTTTAGATACAAATAAATTACCATTCAATGAAGTATCACTTGAAACACTTAACCGTCCGTTCAATGATATATCTTCACTAACAACTAATTGATAATTTGTGGTCGTAGTATTAATAACATTGGTAGCAGTATAATTTTGAATAGCTATATTTCCTAATATTGTTAAATTTCTACCAATACTAATATTAGCATTACATGATATATCTTTACCTACAATTACATTATTATTCAAAGAAGTATCATTGTTTAATATCAATTTCGAATTCGTTGTTAGTACACCATCAACATAGAGGTTTCCCATAAAAGATGCGTCATTCATTACGAAGAGCCTATTCATTTGCGCATCTCTGTTATATCCTAATTTCAAATTCGTAATTAAATTCTCATCCACATAGACATTTCCCATGAAAGATGCATCATTCATTACAAATAATCGGTTATTAAACGACGCATCTTGTCTTACTAACAATCTACCGCTTAAATCTATATAATTTACCATAAATGATTTTTGAAATCTATTCGCAATGATTTTTTGATTATATCCATCCCAAGTAGCCATTATATTATATTATATACATAAAAACTATTCTGTTAAATCGCGCAATAGACGCCTACCAAATGCCTAAATACTCTATATATCAATTTATACCCGTTAAGATTACACCTTTTCTCAATCTCATATTCGATATCTAGATGAATATTTGTTGGTGTACATTGATGAATATTTGCGCATTATATTATGCTAATTATTATTGTGATAATAATTAGATAGTTTACACATAATCTAGAATATTTTAACCATTAGATTAGTCCCTGCACCATTCGATTGATTTATAATTATAGCACTTGATTTTGTGTTTCGCACTGTAACATAAAAATTATCACTAATATCCATCGGAAATGTTGCGGTACAAGTAGTACATCCTTGTCCTGTTCCTATACCATAAATCCCACTAGAACCTACCACTCCGTAAGCAGATGAAATAATACTAGTCATTACCCCCGCAGTTTGAGGGTTTGACGCACAAACGGATGCTGAAACTGTAACTCCAATTGTATATGGATTATTGTTTGTAAATATTCCAGTATTATTGTCGTATCCTATATTGATGAATGTACCACTGTAGCGACTCACTGGAAACAAAACGGTTGTGGTAGAATTAGCTGGTAAATTTTGTTGGTTTGAACCATCGAATAATATGGTCGGTAAATTATTGTATATTAAACTTCCAGCTATAACAATTGTTTCCATTGATGTTCCTAGGACAATTTGATTAGAACCTGTTATTAATGCGTTTGCTCCTATTGCGGTTGAATATGTATAATTATCCGCATTTGCGTTTGCGTTATATCCTATAAATGTATTATATGAACCCGACACATTTGCTGAACCAGCATTATACCCAATTGCTGTATTATTACTACCTGTTGTATTAGAACTTAATGCGCCACTACCAATCGCAGTATTATTTACACCAGTTGTATTATTAGATAAAGCATTGAAACCACATGCTGAATTATTTGAACCATCGTTTAATTGTAATGCGGCATAACCTACCGCAGTATTATTAATTCCTGTGCTATTATTTGCTAACGCTAAATTTCCAAATATAGTGTTTGTATACCCACCTCTTCCTGAGCCGATAGTTATTCCATTTACACTAATATCCCGCAAAAACTGTGTAGTACGTATGTTTAAATTGCCGTTCAATGATAAATCACCTGCTACAAATAAATTGCCGTTCAATGACGTATCACTGGATATCGCCAATCTACCATTCAATGATAAATCTTCCGCAATAACTAATTGATAATTTGTAGTGGTCGTATTTATGATATTTTGGGTTGTATAATTTCTAACCGCTAAATTACCACCTACAGTTAAATTTCTACCAATACTAATATTACCGTTGCATGATACATCTTTACCTACTATTAGATTAGTATTCAGATACGCATCACCATTTACTTTAAAATGAATCTTCGCTGTTAAATTACCACCCACATAGACATTACTAGATAATGTACCAATAGATATTAAATCAATCGTATCATTGTATACACTACCATATTGCATTCTAAACACTGGATAAAGGGATACACTATTCGGATTATTATATGTTATAAGTAAACTATTATTTATATAATATGATACACTATCCGTTCTTATTTCTATTGAAAATATATCATTCGCCTCATATGTAGTAGTATATGATTGTAGAGTATTATTAAAATATATTGATACAGATGTAGCACTATCTAAACCAGTATAAAACCCGAAATACGGCGTTGTCGGGGTTATTGAAGTAAAAAATCCTATTTGTTTTTTACCAACAGACGTTCCCGACTGACGTACTAACCTAGCAGTTAAAAAATAATTACCGGAATACGTCTGGCTTACATAAGCACGGTAAAAAGTATCTACGGTGCCGCCTGTATTTGCCCGAACGATACTATTACTTGTTAATGATATTATAATATTTGTGTTTGTCTCTAATGTAAAATTATCAGGAACTTGTGTAATCGCGCCTTGAAATGAAGCGTCGTTCGCTACCATTAACCTACCATTTAATGACGCATCTCCATTCACTGTGAAATTCAAATTAGGAGTTAGATAATCATCGGCATAAAGATTCCCCATAAAGGACGCATCATTCATTACAAATAATCGGTTATTAAATGACGCATCACGTCGAACAAACAAACGACCACTTATATCCATATAATCTTTTATGTATACATTTCCAAATCTATTTGCGATGATTGAACTATTAATTCCATCCCAAGTAGCCATTATATTATATTATACACATAAAAACTATTTAATAAAAAATCGCATATTACGTTTGAAAGTCCACCCCTCCTCCTCGCCAAAATGCCTAAATAAAACCTTAATTTAGCGCAGACAAATCATTCACTGACGATGTTTTAGGCAGATACACTGCCTTTGCTATATTCTTTTGAACTTTCTTTTTCATTATATTGGGATGTTCTGTTCCTCCCATAATACCTACCATCATTTTCATTCCTTCATCATAATGTGGCGAATTAATATTTTTCATTTCCGGATGCGTTTCCACATATTCAGTCAATTTTTGAATTTTCTTGTCTGAAATCGTAGTAATCGCTTTTTGAAGGCGCGTACTATCATTGGCCGATTCTTTCACCCATCCTTCATCTTCCTTAATATGTAATATTTCGCGCTTCACATCTGTACAATGGATGGGTCTTTTATTCACCTCATAATTTTGTAATTCCCGTTGGAATACATTGGTAATGGCTTCTACTAAACCATTGTTTTTTGCGTAAAATAAATCCGATTCTTGAATTTGAATGGTATCAATAAATTCTTTCAATGATATCGCATTTTTACATTCTTCATTCAAAAATACATTGATATTTAATGTCTTGTTCTCCAACTTTTCAATAATATTGATATGATTGTTATTACTATTGGATAGTGAAATCGCTTGGGCTTGTTTTAATTCCTTTATCTCTTCTTGTAATTTTCGATTACTTTCTATGAATACATTCAACAAATCGTGCTGCTGATTTCCTAGCATTTTATTTTCATTCCGTAAATCGATACTCTGTTTTAATAAATTCATAATGGTCTCATTCATGATTGAATTCGTTAACAATGGTTCTTCATGATGGTCGCGATGGTCTGTTTTTCTTCGGCCTTGTTTGGGAATCATACCTCTTTCCCAAAACTCTTTTTGTTTGTATATTTCAACGATTTCTTCATAACCTATTTCGGTTGGAAAAACATTGTCTATATTCAAACTTTTTTTAACGACAGATAATGACCTAGCATGTTCAAAATAAATAAACCCGTATATGCGTTGTCCGTCCTCTGTTTTTTTGAAACATAATATATGATACTTACATTTGGTTTGCTTCAATAAATTAAAATTTTGTTCACTCGTATTCATCGTCTCATATTGAAATTTGCGATTTAGGTTAGAAATTTTAGTTTCCATTTTAGTATTTATATCACTACATATTTAAGTAGATTTTTTGCTAAATTATTTTCTACACAGATTTCTTTAAAAGAAATCTGTGGTGTTTTTGCTGCATCGGATTTTTAGCGATTTTTGTGATTTTCCAATAAGGCAGTTTATGATTCGAATATAGCATGAAAAATTTATTCCAACAACCTTCCGAAATTTCTACACAGATTACACAGATTTCTTTTTAAATTCCCGATTATATTCCAACCCGCCTCCAATTAAAATTTCATGCAGCGATTTTTATGGTTTGTTGGAATTCTGTATTTGAGTGTTTTTACAGCATCTCCGAGTAAAGTGGTCTTTTTGCAAACATTTATCTCCATTTTCAAAATTTGGACAAGGAATTTTATGTCCAAATTTTAAAACCTTGCCTATTTTATTTTTCGGATTTTTATAAAGTTTTATGGGATACTAGAAAAATAATAATTTTACTTTGAATAATTAAAATTATTACGTTGTTCATATTGTTGGAATTATGTTTCTTTATCAATTATGATTTCTTTGAGCACATTTTTGACTATTTTATCTCGGAACTTTGTTTCTTCCACATCTCCAAAACCGCCTAATGCTACCATCGCCATTTTATTGAAATGGGTATTCGCAAGCGTATTGTTCTCCCTACATTCCGGATATTCTTGTTGCCAGTCTTGAACTTGGTTTAAATTTAATTGAGCGATACTGTTAATGGCCCATTTCAGTTTTTTCTTTTCTAGGTTCTCTTTCTCCCAGGTATCATTGTCTTTTACATAAACCGTTTCTCGTTTTATATCCGTACAATGAAGAGGACGTCTTTCTACTTCTAATCTTTTCAATTCATTGATAAAAATACGAGAAATACCATCTACAAAACCAATGCGTCCGGTCGTTTCAAAATCCTGTGTGGTTAGTTTAATTGAATGAATGAAATCTTGAATATTCATGGCGTTCTTACATGTTTCATTGAGGAAGAAATTGAGATTGAAATGATTATTATTATTACTATTATTATTAGAATTCACCATACTAGGTTTCTTGGCCATTTCAATCATTTGTTTTTGTTGGTCAATCACTAGGTTCTCTTTTTCTAATAATTTTTCACCTTGTTCTAATAATTTGGCTTGTAATTCTTTATTTTGTTCAACGAGAACCGTTTGAATTTCTTTACTTTGTTTGATAACTTCTAATATCAATTCCATAGGGATATTATTCGTAATACTTGATTTATTTTCATGAACAGTTCTTTTGTCTACCGTATTATTCTCTACGATTACACATTTTTTTCGATGTTTCCATAAACCACTCTGAGTAGTAAACTCTTTATTACAATGTTCACAAACATTACATTTGACTATTTTATTCACATTTTTTTTATGTTTTTCACTCGTTAAATGCCGTAAATAATTTGTTTTTTTATTACAATTATAATTACAATGGTCGCAAATAAACGTTGCTCGTTTTTCACTTCCGTCATTTTCCATTTGAGCCGTATTGTTTCGTATCAATGAACTGTTGTTCGCCACTGCTATTCCGTCAGTAATATGTATTTTGGAATATTGATTTGTGTCTAAACTCTCAATATTTATTTCCATTATAATATAATTGGAAATAAAAACGAGCTTCTAAATCTTTTTCCAAGAAAATAATAAAAAAATTTATGCAAACAACATTTTTCCCTAAAAACGCAATTTACTGCAAACCGCTGCAAAATCAAAAATCACGATTTTTCCAAAAAAAATGATCGGCCCTTTTTCAATTTTGGACATTTTAAAAATGTCCATTTTTCGAAAACCTCTACTACTTTATTTTGGACTTTTTCAATGATTTTATAAGGAGACTGGAATTTTCTTAATATATACTTTTCTATAAAATCCACATTATAATAAACCTCAAATAAAATTATATAAATAGAACATGCGTTGTTTATTAGATGGTTGAATTAAATACCCTAAGTGAAGAACAGAATATAATATTACAAA
>Ga0078894_10002278_pt1 | contig 14536 bp, 14 predicted proteins | sample LauGreSu1BDMLBSD_2_FD_67506 | JGI IMG/M metagenome (GOLD analysis project Ga0078894, IMG submission 67506) | Freshwater lake microbial communities from Lake Michigan, USA - Su13.BD.MLB.SD (version 4) (version 4) | ecosystem: Environmental > Aquatic > Freshwater > Lake | place: Lake Michigan...
CGTTATTCCCAACCAGAACCTCTTCCTGATCGCCAACCCGTCGACCACGTTCAAAGAAGCCTTCGCCATGGCGGATGAAGTGCTTCAGCAGGGCGTGCGCGGCATTACTGATTTGATGGTCATGCCCGGCCTCATCAATCTCGACTTTGCCGACGTCCGTACGGTGATGAGCGAAATGGGCAAGGCGATGATGGGCACAGGCGAGGCTGAGGGCGATAATCGCGCCATTGAAGCCGCTGAAAAAGCCATTGCCAACCCGCTGCTCGACGGCGTGTCGATGAAGGGTGCCAAGGGCGTCATCGTGTCCATCACGGGCGGTGAAGACATGCGCCTGATGGAAGTGGATGAAGCAGCGTCCCACATTAAGGAATTGGTTGATCCCGATGCGAACATCATCTGGGGTTCGGCCTTTAATGACAATCTCAACGGCAAGATCCGCGTGTCGGTTGTCGCGACCGGTATTGAGGCAGGTGCCGTTTCCGAAGCGCGCCCGGCCCAAGTTTTTAACCTGTCCAATGCGCGCAGGGTAGAAGAGCCCGCGCCAGCGCCAGCAGTTGTTCCCGTGGAACAACCTGCGGTTAATCTGCAGCCAGTTGAAGCCAGCCCGGCGACTTTCGACGCTGCCGAAGACGCTCCCTTGGATCTGACAGAAGCGCAGGTCGATGCGTCTGACGCGGCTGATGATGATGCGGAAGAGCTCGTCCTGACGGCGCCCGATGTTGCCGGGGAAGAGCTGTTGTTGGATGACAATGTCGATGCGGTCGACGCGCCCGAGCCAGATGTCTTGCCGCTGACCGCAGAAGAGGTTGTCGATGATCAGTCGCAACCGTCCTGGCTGTCTGGCGCCGACGCCGCGCCGGAGAAGTCCGATGATGCGCCCAGTCCCCCGCGCATTGCGCCGCTTGGCGCAACTTTGTTTGAACGCATGTCCAGCATTGCACGTGGGGCGAGCCGGTCAGATGAGGAAGCTAAGCCCGAGTCTTCGGATATTCCGCGCTTTTTGAACCGCCAGAATAATCAATAATTCGGCGGGTCTTGTGTCCTTCTGCGCCTTAACCGTGCCGAGAAACGGTCCGGCGCGGTGAGGCGCGCAATCCCTTGTGCCCTCTCCTTGCTCGTTTAAAGAGGCTGGCATGATCAGACCGGCTTTCTTTGCGCGTCTTTGTGCCCTGTCGATTATGCTCGGCGCGTCGACGTCGCTTGGCGCGCAGGCGCTGCCGACTGGCGACGCGGCCAAGCCGCTGGACCCGGCGGCGCAATTGTCAGAAAATCTAAAGGCACTGGCGCGCGATCCCTTTAATGTGGACGCCTTGTTGCTGGCTGGGGGCGGCGCGCTGGCCGTTGGCGATCCAAATGCCGCTTTCGGGTTTTTTGCTCGTGCCGAGGAATTGTCGCCCGATAATTATCGGGCAAAAATTGGCCTTGGCAGTGCCTTGACCCAGATGGAAAAGTCTGGGGAGGCCCTTCGCGCTTTTGACGAAGCGTTGAGATTGGGCGCGCCAGAGGCGGATCTTCTAGCTGACCGCGGGCTCGCTTATGATCTGGCGGGGGACCCCAAAAAGGCACAACGCGATTATCTGGCGGCGCTCAAAGCCCGTCCGTCGGATGAAGTGACCCGCAGGCTTGCTTTGTCCTTGGGCGTCTCGGGAGAGCGAGAGGCAGCCCTTGCCCGGCTTGAGCCGTTGATCAAACAAAATGATCAAGGCGCTTGGCGCGCCCGCGCCTTTATCTTGGCGATGAATGGGGATTCGGCTGGCGCCGAAAAAATTGTGCGCATGGTGGCACCTGCCGATATGGCACAGTCCTTGACCGGCTTTATGCAACGTCTGCCCAGCTTGACCATTGGGGCAAAGGCGGCCGCCGTTCATTTTGGGACTTTGCCGGCATCTGGCTTAGGCACTCTGGCATCGTTGGAAGATGAGTTTCGGCCCGTTGATCGTTCGGTCGCCGCCAGCCTGACGTCGGTGGAGCCAGAGCGTAAGGTGGTTGCCGCCTCTGGTCCAGACCCGCGCCAGAGCCGACGGCAGGGCCGGGAGGCCAAGGCCAATGATAAGGTTGTGCAGACGGCCTCTGTCCCCACTCGACCCGCCCAAATTGCCAGCCGAACCAGCAGCGAGGCAGCAAAGCCCGCGACGCCCGACACGGACGATAGCTCTGTGATTGTTGCCGCCGCTCCAGAGCCGACAAAAGCGCCTGCGCCATCTGGCGCGCGACCGGGGCCGCTTTTTGAAGTGGCTGCCGCCCGTCCTAAGCCGAGCATGGCTGTTGTGATGGGCCCGCCAGCCAGCCCAGCTCCTGCCCCAATAACGCCGCCGATTGCCGCGCCAACGCCCGCCCCACAAGTGTCGGCCCCACAAGCTCCAGTGGTGCAGCGCGAAATTGCCGTTGCTGTGGCGGACACGCCGCCGACCGCACCGCCTCCTGCCGCGCGGACACTGGCCGATCTGGTTCGTACGCTTGAGTTGGAGGAGGAAAGCGCACCTGTTGCCCTGCCCGATGCCGAAAAGCTTCGTGTCCTGCGGATTGCCGCCCAACGCAAGGCGGCCGCTGAGGAAAAGGCGCGTTTAGAAAAGGCCGCAGAGGATCGCCGGATCGCCGAAGAGGCGGCCAAAGCGCGGCGGAGCCCGGCACGCACTTGGGTTCAGATTGCAACCGGTCGCAATACAGGCGCACTGCCCCGGACATGGCGTCAAATCCGAGACAGCGCGCCCAAGGCGCTGGATGGGCAGCGTGCTTGGTATGTAAGCTTTCGCCAGACCAACCGGCTTTTGGTTGGCCCCGTTCGATCCTCGTCCGCCGCGCGTGATCTTGTGAATGATCTGGCCCGTGAGGGTGTTCAGGCGACGATTTTCTCATCGGAAGCAGGTCAGGAAATCGAACGGCTGTCCGGAAAATGACGCAGCATGCCAGCTATGCCTGTCGCGCAGACCATAGTCGTGGGCGGCAGCATAGCGAACCCGATGCTCAAGTGCGCGGCCCCAGAAGCAATTTTCAGCGCGACCGGGACCGCATTGTTCATTCCATTTCCTTTCGCCGATTGCGCCACAAGACGCAGGTTTTTGTCGCCCCCGATGGGGATCATTTCCGGGTTCGCCTCACCCACAGCATAGAAGTGGCACAGATCGGCCGCACCATTGCGCGCGCGCTGGGGTTGGATGAGGATCTGACCGAGGCCTTGTGTCTCGCCCATGACATCGGCCACCCGCCCTTTGGCCATGCCGGGGAAGGGGCGCTTGAAGCGGCGATGCAGAAGTCCGGCGGCTTTGACCATAATGGCCATAGCCTAAGGCTTTTGACCCGGCTGGAGCGTGCTTATCCCAATTGGCCGGGCCTTAATTTATGCTGGGAAACGCTGGAGGGTCTGGCAAAGCATAATGGACCGGTGCTGAGACCCGGCTGGGCCATGAAGGAAGTGGATGCTGGCTTTCCGCTTGATCTTCACCGGCGCTCTTCACTGGAGGCTCAGGTCGCGGCCATTGCCGATGACATTGCCTATGACAATCACGACATTGATGATGGTCTGCGGGCCGGGCTGCTCGATTTTGATCAGATTATCGACGCGCCGCTGGTTCGGGGTGTCTGGCCGTCGGTGTCCGCCCGGCTGGGTGGAATTGACCAAAGGCTTCTGGCGGCAGAGCTGGTGCGCACCCAAATTGGCATGATGGTCAATGATGTGATTGCCGAAACCCGCAATCGGATCGCCGCATCGGGCATAAAGACAGAAGACGATGTGCGATTGGCCTCTGCCAATATCGTTGGGTTCTCCCCCGCGATCGGGGAGGGGGAGGCTGAGCTAAAACGGTTCATGTACGCCAATCTCTATCACCACCCCCGCCAGTTGGAGATTGCCAAGAGCTGCCACGCAATCATTGCCAATCTTTTTGCAGCCTATCATGCAGATCAAAGCCTTCTGCCCGAAGACTGGCGGCTGACCGCACCGGAAAGCCAGCCAGCGTTGGACCAACATATTTCCGATTTTATCGCGGGGATGACGGACCGATATGCCATTTCCCGACATCGGGAGATTGTTGGCCCGGTTGATCTGCCTGACGGGTTTTAGACTTTCAGCCTGCATCGGGCGGGTTCTTGACCAGCAGCCATTGCCAAATGCCTGCTAGATGCTAGCTCTAGAGAGCTGACAGGGCGGGGGGTTTATCTGTGCGTATCATAATAGCAGGCTCAACGGGATTGGTTGGTCGTGCGCTTATCGACCAGCTGGCAATGCAGCCTCATGTCACCCAGATTGTGACCATTGGCCGCCGCCCGTCAGGGCAGAGCGGAGCCAAGGTTGAAGATCTTGTCGGTCCCGTCGCGCAATGGCCGACGATGATTGAAGGGCGCAATGTCGATGTAGCGATCTCCGCCCTTGGCACAACTTTGCGCGATGCCGGGTCACAAGACGCCTTTTACGCGCTGGATCATGATGCCGTTGTCTCCTTTGCGCTGGCGGCGCGGGCGGCGGGCGCGCGGCAGTTTCAGCTGGTCTCTTCAGTTGGGGCGCATGCCGCATCGCGCAACTTCTATTTGGGCACCAAGGGCAAGGTTGAAACAAGCCTTGCCAATGTCGGCTTTGACAGAATTGATATCTTGCGGCCGGGGTTGTTGCGGGGCAGCCGGTCTGGTCCGGTCCGCACTGGGGAACGGATTGGCATCGCTCTCAGTCCCCTCACAGATGTTCTGACCCCGGCGGTTCTGTCTCATTATCGATCCATTCCGGCTGCCTGTGTGGCATCGGCACTCGCTCGATTGGCGGGCGCGCCAGAGCCGGGGACATTCATCCACCAAAATGATGAGATGCGGGCCCACGCGCTGACGCAGACGCGTTAGGCTCTTCTTTCGGGACTGCTGGTTTTCGGAATAGCGCAACATGCGTCGATTTCGGAGTATTTTCACCGCGACTTTAAAGATCAATGTCGGTATTATACAATCGGTGCTGATCATGAAAAGGAATGGCGATGGAAATCGGGTCATTGCAGAGCAGCATCACAAGCGCGCCCGCTGTGGTCGTGCTCTCCTCAGATTCGGTGTTGGCGCTAGAGGTCTATCGCCCACTTGCCGGGCTGTCGGCACGGGTGACGCACCACCCCCTTGGAGAACCACTCCGTCTTGCTGGACTGGCGGGTGCACCGGATTTGCTGGTGGTCGCGTTGTCGACTGAATGTGGCGCACTGGATTTTCTGGAACCCTTTATGGCACAGGCAATGGCGGTGCATTGCCCGGTCATTGTGTCGGCCCCCCTTGCCATTATTGATCAGATGCCCGCCAGCGTTTGGCAGGGGTGTCAGGCATTGCTGTCTGATCCGGACGAAGTTGATCTGGCCAGTGCTGCGGCCTTTGCCTTGAGCGCGCGCCCGGGACTTTTAAATGATGTGTCGCGTGATTTAGATGCAGAGCGGTTGCAGCGGTTGGCCGATGAGGTGGGGCGGATTGCGCGGACATTGGCAACCATGTCGGCCTCTGCGCAACTGCCCAATGGTGCTGTGGCCGATATGCGTCACCAGTTTTTTGCCGAGACGGAAAGCCTCATAGATATGCCGACCGCGCATGATGTGCGCGCCATGATCCGCCTGCGCCGCCTGCGTGACCGGTTTTTTGATAGCAGCCTGTTTGCCGACCCGGCTTGGGATATGTTGCTCGACCTGATGGCGGCCCGGCTGGAGCGGGTGCAGGTCGCCGTGTCGAGCCTGTGTATCGCGGCGCATGTGCCGTCGACAACGGCGTTACGCTGGATCAAGCTGATGACAGATAATGGCTTGTTTGAACGGGTGGCCGATCCCGGGGATGGCCGCCGGATCTTCATTCGGCTGTCTGATGCATCTGCGGCGCAAATGGCCCGGTTGCTTCAGGCGGTGCGGCCTGCGGGTGTCGCCATGGTTTGAATCAGCATTGTCCTTGACGTGACGGTAAAGCTGACAGATCACGGGTTCAAGGAGTGCCCAATGACCCTGATTGTAACCGAGAAAGAAGATGCAATTGCGATTGTGACGCTCAATCGCCCAGAGGCGATGAATGCTCTATCGGCTGATCTGCGGACAGAGTTGGCAGAAACATTGGTTCGGCTAGAGGCGGATGACGACGTCCGCGTGATCATTTTGACCGGGGCGGGGGAGCGTGCCTTCACCGCCGGTCTCGACCTGAAGGAATTAGGGGCCGATACCAGCAATCTGGGCGCGGCCAATGCGCAAGACCCGGCACGCAATCCGGTTAAGGCGGTGGAGGCCTGCTCCAAGCCGGTCATCGGTGCGATTAATGGGGTTGCCATTACTGGCGGGTTTGAACTTGCCTTGGCGTGTGACGTTCTGATTGCGTCCACCAATGCGCGTTTTGCGGACACCCATGCCCGGGTCGGCATTCTGCCCGGCTGGGGCTTGTCGCAAAAATTGTCACGTTTGATTGGGATTTATCGCGCGCGGGAATTGTCGTTCACGGGCAATTTCATAGACGCGCAAACGGCTTGCGATTGGGGTTTGGTCAATCATGTCGTGGCGCCAGACGCATTGTTGAATGAAGCCAAGCGGATGGCAAAGGACATGGCCAGCATCGACCCATCGATGCTCGGCCAGTATAAGAATTTGATTAATCAAGGGTTTGAAGCAAGTTTTGGCGAGGGCCTTGCGCTGGAGGCGCAGGTTTCCAGTGCCGCCAATGGCCGTGTTTCGGCCGATGATGTTGAGGCGCGGAGGCGTACCGTTCTCAATCGTGGGCGCGCACAGGCGCAGTAATTGATTTTCAGGAGATAGATTATGGACAGCTTCCGGCCGGATTTGCTTGCAGGAAAAGTGGCCTTTGTCGCGGGCGGAACGAGCGGCATTAATTTGGGCATTGCCAAACGTCTTGCGCAATTGGGCGCGCATGTCGCGGTCTGTGGCCGAGACCCTGAAAAGGCACAAAATGCCGCGCGCGAAATTGGTGAAGGCGCGCTCGGCCTATCGGCAGATGTGCGGGATTATGGCGCTATCCGCGCCGCGATGGAGCATGTTGTCGATCGCTTTGGGAAAATGGACATTGTTGTATCAGGCGCGGCGGGCAATTTTCTGGCCCCGGTTTTGGGCATGTCGGCCAATGCCTTTCGCACGGTGGTCGATATTGATTTAAACGGCACATTTAATGTGTTCCGCGGCTGCCATGATCTATTGAACCGCCCCGGTGCGTCACTCATCGCGATTACGGCAGGTCAGGCAGTGAACGCCATGGCGATGCAGGCCCATGCTTGCGCTGCAAAGGCGGGGATTAATCAGCTGATCCGCGTCCTTGCGCTGGAATGGGGGCCAGAGGTGCGGGTCAATGGCATTTCGCCCGGGCCCATATCGGGGACGGAAGGCATGGCCCGGCTCGCCCCCGATTCATCGACCCGGCAGAAGCATTATGATCGGATTGCGATGAAGCGGTGGGGAGAGATTTCCGAGGTGGCGGACAGCGCCGTCTTTCTGTGTTCGCCCGCTGCATCCTATATCACAGGCATTATTTTGGATTGTGATGGTGGGTCGCAAATCGGCGATGCCTCCCGCTTGGATCTTGGCAAGGGGCTGGCCTGATCCGCCTTAGCTGCGGCTACTGCCCCGAATTTGAAGGTTGACCGGCACAATCTCGGTCAGCTGCGGGGCGTTGCTGATTGCTGCGATGACATTGTCGACCAGCATTTCGCCAGCCCGGCCAAGATCCTGTTCAATCGTGGTCAGGGTCGGATAGGCATATAGCCCCGCACGAATGCCATCAAAGCCAACCACGGCAACAGCGTTAGGAACGTTGACGCCCCGTTCCTGAAGCTTTTGCAGAGCGCCAATGGCAAACAGGTCGGTCACGGCAAAAATGCCGTCAAATGGGGTGCCCGCATTTAGCAATGCCGCAACAGCGGCCGCGCCCTGTTCCTCCTTCGTCTCGCCCTCGGGGATGCGCGCGATAATCGGCGCAAGGCCATGATCAGCCAAGGTTTCGGAAAATCCGGCAAAGCGGGCTTCAAACTGTTGCTGGGCAGGCATGGGCGGGCCGATATAGGCAATGTGTCGACAGCCTTGGTCCACCAGATGCGTCGCGGCAAGCGAACCACCCTTTCGATTATCCGCGCGAATTGCGGTTTCGGTGGCATAGGGTGAGCCAAAAAACACGACCGAATAGCCCGCATCGGCAATGCCCTTAAAATAGCGCCAGGCATCTTGATTTTGAGAGCTGCCAATCACAATCAGGCCGTCTGCTTGGCGGCTGTCTTCATAAAGGCCGAACAACTGGCCCTCAATGTCCTGAAAGGACACCAGCAGATCATATCCGCGCGCGGCGGCTGATGCGCCGATGCAGCCCAGCAGGGAAAAGTAAAAGGGGTTGATGGCCGTTGGGCCTTCATCCGGGCGGTGAAGCACAACCAGCGCGAGCGTCCGTGTGCTCTTGGTGCGCAGGCGAGCGGCGGCCTGATTGATCGAATAGTTTAATTCTTGGGCTGCCAGCAGCACGCGTTGGCGCATCGCCGGACTGACATTCTTGTTGCCATTTAGGGCTCTGGACACAGTCGATTGCGCGATGCCCAGCTTATAGGCAATGTCATAGGCGGTCGTCCGCCGGTGTCCGCTTCTGCTCATGCAACCGTCCTAAAACACTTGGTCGGTGTTGGATAGGGGATTGGCTGAGCCCAGACGTGCGTCAGAGAAGCTTAGGCGGCCGCCTGCTCTTGCCCCAGCGCCTGCGATTCTCGTTGGAAGAGCAACGCCTGGGCGATTGTGGCGGTCAGAACCGCTGCATCAAAAGGCTTGGTGATGAGATAGGTCGGTTCTGGCCTCTCCCCTGTTAACAATCGTTCTGGAAAGGCCGTTACAAAGATAACAGGCACATCCATAACTTCCAGAATGTCTTTGACGGCATCAATGCCGCTGGAGCCATCGGCCAAACAAATATCGGCGAGCACCAGCTCTGGCGAGGTATCTCTGGCCAGCTTGACGGCCTCATCACGTGTTCGCGCAACACCGCACACCCGATGCCCAATATCGCGCAGGATCGACTTGATGTGGAGCGCAATAATTGTTTCATCTTCGATGATCATGATGTCTGATCTCAGTTCATCTGCAAGATGGGTCCGAGCAGCCTCAATATCAGCGCGGATTGCCCCTTCAGACACATTGAGAATCTGGGCGGTGTCCGACACGGAGAAGCCTTCAACCGCGGTGAGCAAAAGGGCCTGGCGCGACCTTGGTGTTAAATGCGCAATAGGCCCAGCGGATTTGAGCGCTGATATTGTTTCCGAATGCCAAAGATGATGAAAGATGCGGTAAAGCTCGCGCTTGGGCGGCTTCGTCAGATCAAATTCAGCCGGCGCCAGCAGCAAGGCTTCCAGCGTTTCGCGAACGGCGGCATCGCCCAAATCCTGCGACCCCGTGACCGCGCGCGCATAGCGGCGCAAATAGGGCAGCTCAGCTGCCAAAATCGTCCTGAATGACATTTGGTCCTCCCTCTTCAACAACTAAAACATGTTCAACAAAATAATGTTCCCGAAGTTGGAACAAATTAATTCGTGTCGCGTTATCGAATAAAACTCGAAGCAAAAGGCAGCTTCGTATAGGGGGCTATAGAGGTGAATTTCGGAAACAAATCAGGCAAGGAAACGCATGAGGATTCTTCGCAAGGAGAAGAGGCCTCATTGCCGGAGGCAGGCGCGGCGCGCAAGCAGGCCAAACCCTCTCGCGCGCAGATGACACTCAACGATGATCCCGTCGGAACCGCGCTCAGGCGGCTTCATGATGATGTCATCGCAGAACCGCTGCCCGATGATTTTCTCCGTCTTTTGGGCGATATTGAGCGCAAGATTGCCGGACAGACGGGTGATGAATGAGCAATAAGCCCAACAGGCCACCTGCCCAGCAAGATAAGGAATTTCACGATCAACTGGTCGCGATTATTCCCTCGCTGCGCGCCTTTGCACGGGGCCTGTGTGGCAATCGCGATCTGGCGGATGACATGGCGCAAGATGCCATGACACGCGCCTGGGCAGCGCGGCAAAGCTATACGCCCGGGTCTAATTTTCGCGCTTGGATGTTCATGATCCTGCGCAACCATTTCTACACCACTTTGCGCAAAAATTCCCGGATGGTCTCTTGGGACCCGGAAATTGCCGAACGTGTTCTGGTTGTTGCGCCAGCACAACAGGATGGCCTGAATGTCCAGGATGTTCAGGCGGCACTGTTAAAGCTGCCGCCCGAACAGCGCGAAGTCCTTCTTTTGATTGGCGCAAATGGCGTGTCCTATGAAGAGGCCGCCGAAATTATGGGGTGCGCGATTGGAACGATTAAAAGCCGCCTGGCACGGGGCCGGGTGGCACTGGCTGCATTGATTGAGGGGCCGCCCATTGGCGATGATCATGATTCAGGAACAAAGGGCAGTCGGCCAGCGGTCTATTCTTCCGCTGACTGAGGCCCGCTTCAAGAGTAGGCGCCGCGGTTTGCGGCTCAACGCTGCGCTGTTGCTGGCAATCCTATCAGCGGTCTTGCCTGTAGCGATTCTCAGCTTTTTTAAGGCTGACGCCGCACGCGATGCGATGAACCTTGCCATTGAACAGAGGCTGACCGCGTCGGCCTCCGTCGTTGCCTTGCAGCAACGCGACCCCATTATGATGGCACGTCGTATTTTGGAAACAATGGCAGGGGACGAGCATTTTACCGCCCCCCAAGCTGATTGCGCAGATCGATTTTCTGCCGCCCTGAAGGACCGGATGCCCATTATCAGTTTTGCCAGTTGGAATGGGCAGGGGCGATTAATCTGTGCGTCCAAATCGGTCGGACCAGCCGCACTTTCTGCGCATAAGCTATGGTGGCGCCGTGTTCAGAGCGAACAAGGCTTCTTCATCACACCGCCGATGATGGGGCAGATTATCCCTCGCCCGGTTCTGCTAGCGGTTCTGCCCCGGCCCGAAGCAAATGGATCAAAAGGAGCCCTCACCGCTGCCCTCGACCTCACATGGATCCAGCATTCCTTTGCAAAGGCGCGATTGTCGGACGGCGTCATTATTGGCATTGCGGATGCCAGCGGCCGGGTTCTGACATCGTCCGGGCCAACGGGATTTTCCAAAATTGTCATTTCGCCAGACGGTCGGCGCGTCCAATCGATCAGCTCGGCCCAAGATGCTGGCACGTGGCTTTATGCCGCCATGCCGCTTTATGGGCGGGAGCTGTACATTTTCTTTGCGGAACCGGAACGGCAGCTTTTTTCGACATCGCGTGAACAATTTTGGTTCAGCCTAATTCTGCCAATTGGCGCGATCCTGTTGAACTGCCTTGCCGTCTGGATTGCGCTCGATCGGTTCGTGCTGCGGTGGTTGCGGCACGCCGGACATCGCACCCGCATGCTGGCCGATGGGGACTATCGGCTTTACCCGCATGACTTTGCCGATGCGCCTTTTGAATTGCGACGACTGGGTGAGAATCTGGACCATATGGCGGCTGCCATTGCAGAGCGGGACCGCGCCCTGCGCCGCGCTTTGCTTGATAAAAGCGCGATGGCGCGAGAGGTGAACCACCGGGTTAAGAATAATCTTCAGATGATCACCAGTCTTGTCAGCCTACAGGCTGCCCGCTTGACGGAGCCCTTTGCCAAAAGGCTGATGCTGAAAACCGGCTTGCGCGTCAGTGCGCTGGCCTTGGTGCATCGGCTTATTTATGAATTGGATGGCAGTGAGCGGGGTCTGGTCGATACCGAACAGTTGTTCCGAGAGCTGTGCGCACAGTTGGAAGGAAGTTTTCTGGGATCCCCTAATGTGGAAGTGCGCTGCCAGTCGCAAGCGGGCTCAATTTCCGGAGATCAGGCGGTCGCAGCGGCGCTGGTCGTGGTGGAAGCTGTCACGAACGCGTTTCAGCATGGTTTTCCCGATGGGACGTTTGGTTCTATCGATGTGTCCCTGACCGCTGAGGGCAGGAATGCTTGGCTGAAGATCCGGGATAATGGCGTCGGGTCGCTCGACAAAGCTGCGTCACCGGGGATGGGCCATGACATGATGCAAGCACTGGCCGAACAACTTGGTGGTCAAATTGAAATTTCGGAAACGCAAGGGGGCGGGCGGACCGTTGGGGTGAAGTTCCGAATGTCCCGAACGGTCCTGATCTAAAGCCGACCCTTTCGTTCTAATGAACGGGCGTATCCTGCCCTGACAGTGATGCATCGCTGACCTTATCGGCTTTGTCCCAATTGCTTGCGAGGTGATCTGCCATGGATCGGGGCGTGTCAGACGGCAATATGTCAGGGTCGGCTTGCATATCGACGGCCGACGGGGCGGTTTTTCCAGCGCGATCAGTTCGCGCGGCCTCCATCTTGCGCCACACATAAAGGACGGTGCTTGTCACAGCCGCCGCGGCCAGAACGAAGTTGCTCCAGTCGCTCCATTGATTTTTGTTAAAGGCGACCGGGGCATTCTGTGCGTTCTTGGGCTGTTTATCCTTATGCTTAGAATTTGCGCTGCTCTTGCCCATGATCTGTCTCCTTGGTCTGTGCGCAAACAACATCTGGCACAGCTTTAAGGTTCCCCGGCTTCCTCAAGAAAAATCAGGCGGCAACCTGAAGCTGCTCAATGGCTGCGTTGCCGCCCAGATAATGGGGATCAAACCAGGCCATGCGCCGCATCGACGGCCAGTCCAAAATCGTCAGCCGCCGAGAATGCAGCTCGATCATGCGCATGGCCCGCATTTCTTGCAGCGTGCGATTGACATGGACCGGGGTTAATCCGGCCAGGTCCGCCAGATCCAACTGTGTCAGCGGCATTTCGCAAGACGGGCCCGTTGCATGGCCGACCAAAGACAGGCGGCAATACAGCTCACACAGCAAATGGGCGAGGCGCTCCATCGCATTTTTGCGGCCAAGGTTGACGAGCCATTCGGCTTGAATCTGCTGAGAAAACCGGGTCTGCCGCCATAAGAATTGCGTTAGTCCGGCATCATTTCCGGCCTGTGCTTCCAATTCGCGGCGCGGCGCGCGGATCGTCTGAAGCGGGGTGAGCGCGACAACGGATTGGATTGCTCTGCTGCCATCCAGCCAGCATGGATCGCAGACATCGCCCGGCAAATAGAGCGCGGTTATCTGCCGGCGACCATCGGATAGGAGCCGATATCGGCCAGCCCAGCCATTATTAATCTGATGCAGGTGTTCGGGCCGTTCTTGGGCCCTGCCCAGATGCTGATGTTGCCTCAGGCTGAAAGAAGACCCTGACAGGCCTTCGCCAATGGCATTGCCCGGCATCTGCAGCACCCAGGCGTCACGTTGTTGGTGGGCTTCATAGAGCATGTTTCTGATCCCCTTCTCTCTGCGGGGTGAAACGCACCAGATCAGCTTTCGTTCCCAACCTATGTTCATCTGTGGTTTCGAAAGAGCGTCTGCGCCCAAAAAATTGGCCAATTACATGGGCCTCTTCCCAAGGCTGTGCGGAAAGGAATGGAAAAGCTGGGAACAAAATGCCGGCTTGAGCATTTTTATAGCCGCAAGCGTGCCATCTGCCCCGCTCCCTCCCCCCCCCCGTAGCTGGGTGGTTGAGTTCACGTCTCGCTCGATATTGGGTGCCTGTTCCCGGTGTCGGAATAGATAGGGTTGGCTTCGGCCGCCCTTTTCGGCCCACCATCCTTCCCAGGGTGGTGGGCCTTTACTTGTCTGATCCATTATTCTGGGGGAACAAGCGCATGGCATGGCATGTTGTTCCGGGCGGCAGGCCTAGGCCCTGCTTCCCAAAGGAGAGGATGATCATGCGCATTTTTATTCTTGGTTTATCGGCAGCTCTGGTTCTGATCGGCTGCAATCGGCAAGCGGAAGAAACGGCCACAGACAATGCCGAGAGTGCGGTGGAGCAAAATGAAGGGGCTGCAGAAACGACGCTCAATCAAATTGGTGCCGATCTTGATCGCGCAGCTGAACGTGCCGAACAGGAGGCCAAGCTGGCGGCGGAGAAAACCAAGAAGGCGGCCAGCAAGGGCGCTGATAAGGTGGAGCGCGCCGCACAAGCCGCGCAGGAAGAGTTAAAGAAAGATAAGGAATAGGCGCGCGCTGTTCACCCCGCCGCACAGTTCGGCTAAAGCGAGGACATGAACAACGCCCGATTCCTGTCCGGCCAGCTGTTGCTGGCCATGCCCGGCATTGGCGACCCGCGGTTTGAACATGCGGTGATTGCCATGTGTTCTCATGATGAAGAGGGCGCACTCGGCATTGGCCTTGGGCATGTCATGGACGGCATCGGGTTGCACAAGCTTTTGAATCAGCTTGGTTTAGGCGTGGGCGTTGCGCCAGATGTTCCTGTGCATTTCGGTGGGCCTGTAGAGCCTGCACGCGGTTTTGTGCTTCATTCTACCGATTGGGCAGGCGAAGGAACGGTCCAGACTGCGGGCCTTTGGGGCCTGACCAGCACGCAAGATGTGTTGAAGGCTATTGCGGCGGGACGGGGCCCTGCCCGTTGGGTCGTGGCGCTTGGCTATGCCGGTTGGGGCAAGGGCCAGCTCGATGCCGAAATGAAGCGTCCTGGCTGGCACGTCGCCCCGGCAGACCCCAGCCTGATTTATGACGTGCCTGCCCAAGAGCGTTGGACGCG
>Ga0078894_10002279_pt1 | contig 14534 bp, 21 predicted proteins | sample LauGreSu1BDMLBSD_2_FD_67506 | JGI IMG/M metagenome (GOLD analysis project Ga0078894, IMG submission 67506) | Freshwater lake microbial communities from Lake Michigan, USA - Su13.BD.MLB.SD (version 4) (version 4) | ecosystem: Environmental > Aquatic > Freshwater > Lake | place: Lake Michigan...
TTCCTATATCGAGGAGTTCGGAGAGGTAGACTTGGCGGATCCGGACCTGAACGAGAACATCGCGGACCTAATCTGCGAGAAGAAGAAGCTCAGCAAGACCAAGATCGAAGAGATAGTCGAGAACATCAAAGACAACTTCAGGCTGATAGACCTGAGGCTACACAACTTGCCAATAGAGATAATAACCAAAATGGACAAGGTGTATGAGAACGTTGGATAACACGAAGTTGCAAGAATACGAAAAGAAGTGGCATCCTGTCATAGAAGGTATATTTAATTCGCTGAAGAATCGATCTATACTTAGGATGATATGCTATTACGCAGAGTGGATCTCTTCCGATCCGGTTGATGCAAGCGCCTTTTCGAAGATGCTTGCACGGCTGAAAGAAAAGCTGGAAAGCTTCGAGAGGATAGAAGTAGAAGGAAAATTCTACAACCCCGCTACCGGAAATTTCGAGTTCAAGCTCAAGAACGGCAGGTATGTTCCTATAGATGCCGAGTTCGAGTATAAACTTTCCGACGAGGAAATGATAGAAATATTCGGAATAGAGCTACTGTCGAAGGTCGACAGGACATGGGCTAGAGATCACGCAATCAACAACCTCTTGGGAAATGGCTGAGATAACAGACGTCGCCAACGCGATGTTCAGGTCGAGAGACAGAAATCTTATATCGAGCGAAGACAAAGAAAAGTTCTTCTTCATATTCAACAGGTATTTCGCCAAGAGATATCCCGAAAAGGCTCAGATGCTCAATCTCAAAGGAATGGACAAGGCTGCCTCGATGGACATATGGTTCGCCTTCATGAAGACTCAGCCATATCCAGACTGGTTCTGGTCGAAGTCACCGAAGATGGAGAAAGACCTGCCGGAAAAAGACTACAAGTCGCTGCTCAAGCATCTCGAAGTCAAAGAGCAAGATCTGGACTACATATTAGACAGATTCCCGGACTTCGCGAAAGAAGAGCTCGCCTATCTAAAGAAGCTAGACAAAGGAAACAATTAACAATATAATAAGCAATATGAATGTAGCTATAGAAAGAGAGACTTCGATGAAGTGGTACGTAGTCAGGTCTCAGTCGAACAGAGAGAAGTCTGTTTCGGAGAAGATAATCAAAGAAGGAGAAAGGGGAGACCTAATGGGAAAGATAGGACGAGTAATCGTTCCAATCGAGAATGTATATTCGCTTAAGAACGGAAAGAAGGTGAAGAAGGAGAGAGTTAAGTTTCCAGGATACATCTTCATCGAGACCAACGCCATCGGAGAGCTCAAGTTCTACCTCAAAGGCCTAAACGGCGCTCAAGGATTCCTCACTAGCAGAGGCGGAGAGATACTTCCTCTTACCCAGGCAGAGGTTGACAGGATGATCGGAGAGCACCAGGCAGCCAAGGAAGAGACCGTACAAGAGACGAAATATCTGGTAGGAGAAGACATCAAGATATTAGATGGCCCTTTCAGCACTTTCAACGGAAAAATCGAACAGGTCAACGGAGACAAAGTCAAGGTAGCCGTATCTGTATTCGGAAGAGTGACTCTGCTAGAGCTTGGCATATTGCAGATCGACAAGCATCATGGATAATATTCAGAAGGCTCTGATGTCCAAGATACTTCAGTCTTCTCAATACATAGACAGGATATCTCGCAGCGGCGCCGCCAACTACATAATAACTTCCGCGCAGGTGGCGGATACTCTGAAAGAGATGCTCTCTGAAAGAGTCGCTACCCGGAAGTCCAAGATACGAAGCATCTTCGATGAAGCTAGAGCTTAGAGGAGTCATCCAGAGATTCAACAGGATGAACAGCGGCAGGATATATCCTGCCGACCTATACGAGAAATACGCTCTCAGGATCATCCCGGATATGAGGATGAGAAGGATAAGGAAGATATATGGGGAAAAAGGAAATAGGAAAGATGGCCGAGCTGACTAGCAGAATATCGACGCTCAACGCGCTTCTAGGAATAGAAGTAGAAGGCCAGCCATACTTCTCCGTCAGCTATCTGAAGAAGATGCTGAAGCTGACGGAAAACGAAATGAGGATGATGAAGATCGACAAGATTTTTTACGATGAATAAGCAAGAGAAATACGACAGGACATACCTGAACATGGCCAAAGAATGGGCAAAGCTGTCTCACTGCACAAGAAAGCAGGTCGGCGCGCTGATAGTAAAGAACGGAATGATAATATCCGACGGATACAACGGGACTCCTACAGGATTCGACAACATGTGCGAGAATGGCGACGGAGATACCAACTGGTATGTGATACATGGAGAAGCCAACGCCATACTGAAATGCGCGAGGCATGGGCATTCTTGCGAAGGCGCTACTCTTTACCAGACCCATTCGCCATGCAAAGACTGTTCCAAGCTGATACTGCAGTCTGGGATAAAGAGGCTAGTGTACGGAGAGGACTACAAAGATCCGGCTGGGATAGAGTTTCTAAGAGACGCTGGAGTAGAGATAACAAAATACGACTGATATGGCAAACACACAAAGAGACTTCAACAGAGAGCTGCTGCGCAAAGGAGAGCTGATATGCAGGAACAGCCAATTCTGCAAAGGAAAGCAGATAGGAATACATGGCAGGATGTTTGGCGCGGAACTTATGGAAGAGCTCGACGCTGTCTGCGCGGTGTTCGCGGCAGAGGTATGCGATACTCCTTGGGTAGTTACCAAGACTATGAACGTGGAGTTCATGAACGAGATAAGGCCTAACCAGATATACAAGACATACGTCGGAATCAACAAGATAGGAAAGACTTCGATATCTATGAAGGCCGAGATAAGGACTCACTCAGTAGATACCGAGAAAGAGATTCTAGCGCTTAAATGCGAGACGGTGTTCGTGAGGATAAACGAATATGGTGAGCCGATCAAGATAAACGACAACGTAAGGTCGAATTTTCCGGAGCTCTGCTAGTGCTTCTTCTCTGACGCGTACTTGACGCCCATTATCGTTCCTATGATGCTGAAAGCGTTGGTCAGAAGTATTCCGACTATGTTGCTCCAGGTAGATCCTACTATCGTGGTGTCTTTTCCAGAGAATAGCGCGATGACGAATACCGCAGTGGTTATGACGCCTACTCCGAGTATTACCCAAAGAGCGACTTTTACTATGGTTCCTATAAGCTCGAACTGAGTCTTCTTCTGCATGAAGTCAAGGTCGCTTTCTGCGATATCTTTGGCGTTTATGGCCTCTGTCTTCGCCTTCTCGGCCTCTTCTCTTGCGTGGTGCGCGTCAATCATTGAATTCTCGGCCTGCTCTTTGGCCGCCAGCGCTTCTTTTCGAGACTCTTCCGCTTCTTCGAGCGCTGCCTTCAGCTGCGAGTTTATTGTCTCTATCTTGTCTTTTCCTTCGAGAAGCTCGTTGTTCTGCTTCTGTATCTGCTTCGTAATCTCCAGCCTCTTCTTGCGCTTCGTCGTGTCTTTTTCGATAGAATCCTTCAGATAGGCGTCGAATTCTTCGTCTCCGTCAGCGTCTATGACTTTCAATATGTTGCCTTCGAGAGAGATGCTCTTCGTCTCGGCAAGCCTTATCAGCTCCTTCTTAGTGTCGTCGCCTATCTTTATCTTCATGGCTTATTTATAAACTTTGAACGGGTTCGTCTTGTTCCTGTATCCGTCGTAGTCTTTCTTGAAATCTTCAAGCCTCGGCTCTATGTCGTCGCTCTTTATTATCCAGAACTGGGCTCCTGCGGCCACTGCCTTCGCCTGTTCTGTCGCCTCGTTGGAAGACGAGATTATTCCGATGACTACATGGTTTCCGTATTCGAAGTTGATCTTCCTTATCAGCTCGATTCCGTCGAACGAAGATCCTATGATGTTGAGGTCTACGAAGACGCACTCAGGCCTTTCTTCCAGCGGGCCGTGCTCGAACCACTTCTTGAATAGCTTGGCTGCTTCGTCTGCGCTGCTGATGCTCTGTAGCGACAGCGTTATGTCTAGGAGGCTGCAAGCGTCCTCGAATACCAGGTGGAAAAGGTCTTCGTCGTCTACCAATAGTATTGATTCAATCATATTCTACTTTATTTTTATCTTTAGCTTCGTTCCGGTCTCGTTCTTCTCGCATGATATCGAGAATCCGTGCTCCTTCAGTATAGCCATGCATATGTTCAGGCCAAGGCCTGTTCCTGTCTCTTTCTGGTTCAGCCTTCTGGTATAAGGCTTGGATAGGTGGTTGAACTCTTCTTGCGTCATTCCCCTTCCATTGTCCTGTATGGCTAGAGTGTCTTCTCCTTCCATGAATATCGCGACCATCTTGAAGTCGCTATCGTTGTATTTTAGGCCGTTCCTTATCAAATTGTCTACCGCGGTACAGAAAAGAGATTCGTTCACTTCCGCGACTACGAGCTGGTCTATGGCCACTTGGCTGGAATACGATGTGCTTCTGAGGAAGTCCGACAATATCGTCTTGAGGTCATAGGGATCTTTGCGAAGCTCGGAATCCTTCTTTACGAGGTTTGTGAACTCGTAGACTCCTTTGTATACCTTCTGCGTGTGGCCGAGCCCCTCCTTCAGCAGCTTGAGCGGCGCTTCTATCTTGAGGTCTTTTATCTGCTCCGGAGTGAGCCTCCTCTCTAGAGACTTGATTCCTCTCGGTATGTATGTGTTTATCCCCGAATGCATGTCGTGCCTGATTATCTTGGCGGCATGCTCCAGGTATGTGTTCTTCTCGTCTATCTCTCTGAGAGAGTTGTATACGTCCGTCACGTCCTGCCTTATCGAAGTGAATCCTGCTAGTTCGCCGGTCTCGATGTCGAAGTTGGCCTTTATGTAGGTGTCTACGTAGTATTCATGTCCTTCTTTCGACTTGTTGGTGACTATAGAGTTCCATATCTCTTTTCTCTTGATGACGGCTTCGTACATGTCTGTCCAGAAATTCTTGGGGTGCGTTCCTGAATTCACTATTCTGTGGTCTTTTCCCAATACTTCTTCGAGCGTGTATCCTGAGACCTTGTTGAACTTCTTGTTGACGTAGGTTATCTTTCCGTATCTGTCAGCCTTAGATATCAAAGACGCCTCGTCAATGAACTTCTCCATCTCGATGTATTCCTGGTGCATTATGCTAGACTCCCTTACCGAGTAGGCGAAAGAATAGAGAGAAGAAAGCATCTGGGCGAAGTCTATCTCTGCTTTGTTCCAGCACCTCTTAGACAGAGACTCTATGCAGATGACTCCTATCGATTCTCCTTTGTATACTATGGGAACGTCAAGCATAGACTTTATTCCGTTCGGCTTGAGATATGCTTCCAGAAAACACTTCGTTGCAGGATGCGTCTCTGCGTCGTCTGCCGATATTATCGACTCGCTATCAAGCTGAGAGAAATATTCCTCGAAGTCTTTTCTGAACAGGACCATCTTCCTGTAGAACCTTCCTTCGTTCCTGACGTATAGCTGTTCGCATGATATGGAATCTCTTTCGTCTCCGTACAGCCATATCGAGCACCTGTCCGTTTCTATAGCCTCAGTGACCTGCCTTACAAGCGCCTGCGCGCCTTTGTCTATGTCGCCTTCATAGAACAGGTAATTCTGCGACTGCGCTATGATGACAGAATTCAGCTTCTTTATATATGCGCCATGGTCCGCCTCTGCCTTTCCTTTGGCTATGTATCTTCTGACGAATGCCGCGAAAGAAGCGCCAAACGCCATGAGAAGCGCATGCTCTGCCGCGCCTACGGTCCAGGTATGGTCTATGAATCCGGCAAGCACCGCGCCTTTCAGCAGGAAGAATGTCGCTATGAGCACTATTGTCGCCTTCATATAACCGCAATTCATCGTTTTTCTATATTTTGATTATATATTAAAGCGAAAATCGATAAACTTGTATTTATATTGGCGCATCCGACACTGTCCTTGTTTGGCGAGGCTTTCGACAATCGCTATTTTTCTAAACTTTTTTCATTGGCTTTTATATAAAGGAGTGACGCCAAAAGAAAAATACTGACATAATGTCATAGATATCCTTCTGGTGCGCTATTTGAAATCATTCTAAATAAAAAATAAAAACAAATATGGCAAAAGACGTAATTATCGGAATTGACTTAGGAACCACCAACTCATGCGTTGCTGTGGTAGAAGGCGGCGAGCCAATCGTCATCACAAACTCTGAAGGAAGAAGGACGACTCCTTCTATCGTATCTTTCACTGAAAACGACAGGAAGATCGGAGATCCTGCAAAGAGGCAGTCCGTTACAAACCCTAAGAATACCGTATACTCTATCAAGAGGTTCATCGGAAAAGACTACTCTGTATGCGCAGACGAGACTGGAAGGGTTCCTTACGAAGTCAGGAAGTCGAAGACAGGAAACGTTCCTGTAGTGAACATCGACGGAAGAGACTATACTCCGCAAGAGATTTCCGCTATGATCCTTCAGAAGATGAAGAAGACCGCGGAAGACTACTTGGGATACGAAGTTAAGAGGGCCGTGATTACCGTCCCTGCATACTTCGGCGACGCGGAGAGGACCGCGACTATCGAGGCAGGAGAGATCGCAGGCCTGAAAGTAGAGAGGATCATCAACGAGCCTACTGCAGCTGCTTTGGCTTACGGACTAGACAAGAAGAACTCGGATTCTAAAATCCTCGTGTTCGACTGCGGTGGTGGTACTCATGACGTTTCTGTATTGGAGATCGGAGACGGGGTATTCGAAGTGAAGTCTACAGACGGAGACACCCACTTAGGAGGAGACGACTTCGACAACGCCATCATCGAGTGGATGGTAGAAGAGTTCAAGTCCGAGCACTCTATGGACCTTTCGAAGGATCCTATGGCTCTTCAGAGATTGAAGGACGCCGCAGAGAAGGCGAAGATCGAATTGTCTTCTACATCGGATACGGAAATCAACCTTCCTTACATCACTGCCAAAGATGGAATGCCGCTTCACTTCGTTAAGAAGCTGAACAGATCGAAGTTCGACCAGATGACATCTTCATTGGTAGAAAGAGCAATCGCTTGCGCCAAGTCTGCTCTGAAAAACGCTTCGTTGAAGCCTGCAGATATCGACGAAGTTATCTTGGTAGGAGGATCTACTAGGATTCCATCTATCCAAGAAGCCATCGAGAAATATGTGGGCAAGAAGCCTAACAAGTCTGTAAACCCAGACGAGGTTGTTGCTTTGGGTGCCGCTATCCAAGGAGCGGTCCTTACAGGAGGAATCACAGACGTTCTTTTATTGGACGTGACTCCTCTTTCATTGGGAATCGAGACTATGGGCGGAGTATTCACGAAGCTTATCGACGCGAACACGACTATTCCTACAAGAAAGAGCGAGACTTTCTCGACTGCTTCGGACAACCAGCCTTCGGTAGAGCTGCATGTCCTTCAAGGAGAGAGAGCGATGGCGAGAGACAACAGGTCTCTAGGAAAGTTCAACCTAGACGGAATCATGTCGGCGCCTAGAGGAGTTCCTCAGATCGAAGTGACTTTTGATATAGATGCAAATGGCATCTTGTCCGTGTCTGCAAAGGACAAAGCGACTGGCAAAGAGAACAGGATCAGGATCGAAGGCGGATCTCAGCTCACGAAGGAAGAGATCGAGAAGATGAAGGCAGAGGCGGAAGCCAACGCAGAGTCTGACAGATTGGAGAAAGAGAAGGTAGAGAAGCTCAACCAGGCCGACAGCCAGATCTTCCAGACAGAGAAGCAGATCAAGGAATTCGACGAGAAGCTTACAGAAGAGGACAAGAGCGTTCTCAACGAGAAGCTTGGAGACTTGAAAGCTGCATATGCAGACAAGAACGTCGACAAGATCGACGAGGCATCCGAAAAGCTGAACGAAAGCTGGAACGCCATCAGCACGAGATTGTATCAGGAATCTTCTCAGGAAGCTCCTGTGCAGGACACGCCGACGGCAGACGGAGAAGTTCAAGACACAGACTTCGAAGAAGTGAAGTAAAAAGAAAGCCCTGCAGAGATGCGGGGCTTTCTTTTTTTAGATATATTTGCATTATGAAGGAATTTTTTAACAAGACGAATCCATTGCAGATAGCATTGGTCGCAGGAATAGTGATATTGGCTTCTTTGGGAATGGAAGGATGGGGATGGCTCGTCTTTATATTGATCTGCACGCTATGATGGAGATGTATATTTTGGACGATGACAGGAATCCAGTCAGGTGCGACGACATAGGAAAATGGGGAGAATTCCAAAGAGATCCAGAAAAGAGGAGGGTCGCGAGGTCTGAATTCGGCCAAGTGTCGGTCTCTACCGTATTCCTGGGAATGGACCATTCTTTCTTAGGTGGACGGCCTCTGCTGTTCGAGACTATGATCTTCGGAGGAAAGAACGACGGATATATGGACAGGTACAGCACATGGCAAGAAGCCGAGTCCGGCCACGAGGCGGCATGCCTTCTAGTCAACGCAGACGCCATACATAGAGACAAGAAGCTAGGAGAATTGGGAATATGAAAAAGGAAATAGTTCCGGAAAGATACGACTTCCAGCTCAGAGAAGAGTATTGGAACAACGGATGTAAAGACACCTTCGCTACAAAAACTAGAATATCTCCGAAGAAAGACGCCTTCTACAACGCCAAAGGTGCCAAGAAGCAGCGAGAGCTTACTTCAGGAAAGATATACGAAGGAGTCGAGGTCTCGCACAGACCGAGTAGATTCGGCAGCGACAGGCTTGCTTTCTACTGCTATGTGGTAAGGAACGACTTCGGACAAATCGCGAGATACTACGAAAGAGGAATGTTCATGAATTCCTCGAATCTGAGAGAAAAGAGATTAAAAGACATATTGGAATGAAGACAAGAGAGTCTAAGCTGGCGGCAACCGCCCTGATATACAGAGAAGGGATATTCTCTTCTGAAGTTCTTGGAGTATCGAGAAAAGACGACTCTACTCTGTTCGGACTGCCTGGAGGGAAGGTAGACGAAGGAGAAGAGACATATGATGCCATGAAGAGAGAAGTGCTCGAGGAGACTGGGCTTATAGTAGAGAAGGCGATGCCTCTGTTCTTCAGAGAAGACTCCGAGTTCTTCGCGGTAGTCTATATCGTGACGGAATGGTCTGGAGATATATCGACTTCCGAATCGGGAAGGGTAGAGTGGGTAGGCTTCGATGTTCTCAAGAGAGGATCTTTCTCGGAATACAATTCCAAATTGGAAGAGCATATAGAATCCCTAAAATCGCTTCTTAAATGAAATGGCATATCGGATAAAAATCGCTATATTTGTACTATGAAAAAGAAAGTTTACGTAGATATGGACGGAGTCCTTTGCGACTTCTACGGCGCGTCGATAAAGGCTAAGGAATCGAATCCTGCTCAGCCTTTTCCTCAGTCGCAGTGGGGATTCTTCCTTAAGCTGCCAGAGATAAAAGACGCCGTCGAGTCATATAGATTACTCGAGACGAAATACGACGTTTGGATACTTACTCGCCCTTCGTTCCAGAACGTCAACTGCTATACAGAGAAGGTGCAGTGGGTATGGGACCACTTAGGATACGACGTTGTCAAGAAGACCATATTGATTCCTGACAAGTCTCTTGTCAAAGGAGACTATCTCATAGACGACCAAGGAGGATTCGGACAGGAAGATTTCGAGGGCGAGTGGATACACTTCGGACAGGAAAGGTTCACAGACTGGAAGTCGGTAGTAGAATACTTGATGAAATAAAAAAGAGACTCGTTTGAGTCTCTTTTATTTTTAGTAGTTGTCTGGGCTGTACCATTCACCGTCTGTGGTCCTGGCACATCTGATCGGTCCGTCGTATTCGTCGTAGCTGCTTGAGTATTGTCCTTCAGGATCCACCGCGTCTACAGAGTTTCCTACCAGGTCGCCGTTCATGTTTATGAAGCACATAGTGTCCATATAAGGATAGCATCCCGAAGGATTCGCGTCGTCTACCTTGCAGACTATGCTAGGTCTGCTTATGTCCTGGCTTCCGTTCGTCAGCTTCTCGTCAGGAGACATCGTCTGGCTCTTCTTGTACCACCATCCGTTCTTCTCCGCGTATTGCTTGAACAATTCTACGTCGGAGTCGTGAGAGGTGTATATCCTGTCGAGGAACATTCCGTCCTGGCCGTTTACCTTGCACTCCCACAATATCGCCCTTCCTTTTATCTTCTTGGAAGTATATTTTCCGTCAGTCACGGTTCCGTTGTCGTCGTAAAGTATCACCAGGCTCACTTGCTTGTTCTTAGCGTATATGGCCAGCCAGTCGGAATCTGCCTCTGCCATGCATGAATTGTTGAGCGTTCCGCCTCCGCTTTGGTATTGGTCCACCCAGTACCAGTGTATGATGTCGTTTCCTTTTACGATGTCGAATTGAGCCAGCGCGTTCTGCGCGAAGTCGAATGTCGCCTTGTACTGGTTCACGAATTCCTCGATGTCTTTGTCGCTGAACTCTACCTTCGCGGCTGTCAAGAAAGCCCTCGCGAACCTTCCTACTTTAACGGGATTCCTAGAAGTCTTCCATATCGCCTTCAGCTCGTCATTGTCTATCTCGATGGCTGCCTTGTTGATAACCCCGATCCTTGGCTCTCCAGATCCTTCTTCGAGGACTTCTTCCACCATGCAGTAGGTGTTTCCTGTGACGCTCTGGGTCTCTGCCAATATCTTCAGCAGCACTCCTGTCTCAGGTGCCCAGTTTTCTCTTCCGGTCTTGTCGTATCCGAGCCTCTCGAATATCTTGTTGTTCCTGTCGCTGTGGGTCAGGTATCTTCCCGAATTGACCACTTTGTAGACCTCAGGCCTTCCTGCGATCAACTGCTGCACTTTCCTGTCGGGAGTGAACGTGAAGTCTTCTTTGGAATCTGTCACGTCTACGTAGTTCTGAGCCAGTCCGTCTACGTCTTTTGATTGGAAGCCGAGTATAGACTTCGCCACTTTGTTGGACTTCATCCTGTTCAGGAGGTTTATAAGCTTGGCAGAGAAGACTGCTTTAGATTCGAGCAGCATATCAAACGCCGCTTTTTCCGTGATGTATTCGCCGTATCTTAGGATATTCATCTATCTAGAATTAATTTTCTTTTATATATTAAAAAACCATCCCAAAAAAGAGCATTCTTTTTTAATTATTTTATTTATTAAATATATATGTAATGAAGAAGAAAGTGGCGAAGATGATACTTATCATGGGCATCGGCCTTACAGAGCTCGTCATGGACCTGCATCTGAGCATAGCCACTTTCAATTCGATAGAATATGTCAAGAGCGAGAACAAAATATACCTATATATCTTCCATCCAGAAGAGGATATAGAAATAAGCTACGACTTCGACGACCTAGACAAGGACGACAAGTTTCTCGTGTACATAACTCTCGCTTCTATATTGTATAACTAGATTCCCCCATATCTTTCCTTTCGCTTCTTCTCCAGATATGCCTGCAGGTCTTCGTATGTGACGGCTCCTGGATTCGACAATACGGCCTCGGCGTTTCCTTTCGGCTTTTCCTCTAGCTTCTTCAGCTCGTCATTCTTTATCTTTTCCTGGTATGCCAGGTCTACCTCCTTTAAGATATGGCCTATATAGAAGTCCATTCCTTTTTCCTTGAATATCTTTTCGTCCCATTCGAATATGAATTCCTCGAAGTTGTCTCCATAGTAGACCGCCATCACCTGGTCCTTGATGTAGTGGTCTGTATAGAATTTGATGTCCCCTATGTTTCCCTGTCCGTAGATAATCGTGTTGTATCCGGTATTGTAGTATGACGAGAACGAGTCTTTCTCGTTGTATTTGCGGTTGCCGCCTTTCTCCACTGTGGCGACCAGGCCTAGGTTGGTCCTGAAATACCTAGATGTCTTGGCCTTAGATACGATCTGAAGGTTGGTGACGATGTTTACTGCCATGATAGATGCTATTATTTGTAGCTATCTATTATTTCTCTTCGCCTTCCTCTGGCTTCTTCTTTTCTTCCGTCTCTATCTCCAGAGTCTCGCCTTCTCCGCTGAACTTGTCGTCTAGCTCTATCTTCAGATCTACTAGGAAGTCCTCGTCTATGTCTGCGATCTTGGCGTTCTTCGTAACCTGTCCTATCACCTCGAATGTGTCGAGGTCGTATTTCTTGAACTTCAAAAAGCAGTTCTCCACGTCTTCGAAAGAGAAGTCCTGTGCCGGATCTTTGGATATGCCTTCTTTGATCTCTATCATTATTATCAGAGAGTAGGTGGCCTCCGGATCTGTGAACTTTATCGTAAGCGAGTCGTTTACTTTGGAATATTTGGATATCTCCGAGCTTTCCAACGCTACTCCAAGGTCGCTGAAGCTCATCTTCTCCTTCTTTCCTTTGGCGTTGGCCTTCGCTTTGGCGACGCTTACTCTGTCGTCTGCCTCTGGCTCTTCCCTTTCCTCTTCGAACATGGATTCGATCCTCTTCTTCAGCTGCCTGAGCGCCGTCTCTATGTAGGATTCTGGAGTGTCCGAGAATTCCTCTTTGATGAAATCTATAAATCTTGCAATTTTCATAGAGTATATATTAAGTTATGTCTGCGCAAAAGATGCGGAAATATTCGAAAATGGTCCGAAATGTTCAAAAAGAGGTTGGCAAATCAATATATAACATAGAGAAGCACCAACTTAAAGCCTTACGGGTTTTATAAATGGAAAGCATAAAAATAAAAACAACATATGAGCTTACTTAAAACCATAAAGAAGGACTTCAGCCAGCCGGAGAAGGATATGACTATGCAGGAATATCTCGAACTATGCAGAGCCGACAAGAGCGCCTTCGCCTCTCCAGCAGAGAGGATGCTTGCCACGATAGGCGAGCCTACGGTAGTAGATACGAAATTGGACGAGAGGCTAAGTCGGATTTATTCCAACAAGCTGATAAAGCGATATCCGGCTTTCTCCGACTTCTTCGGAATGGAAGAGACAATCGACCAGATAGTCTCCTTCTTCAAGCACGCGGCGCAAGGCCTCGAAGAGAAGAAACAGATATTGTATCTTCTCGGACCAGTAGGAGGCGGAAAGTCTTCTTTGGCAGAAAGGCTGAAGCAGCTTATGGAAAAGAGCGAGATATATGTTCTCGTGGCGGATGGAGAAGTATCTCCTGTATGGGAAAGCCCGCTTGGCCTCTTTTCTTCATACAGGAAAGAGCTGGAAGACGAATACGGAATCTCCAAAAGATACGTTCCGTCATGCGCGTCTCCTTGGGCGACCAAGAGATTGGCTGAATTCGACGGCGACATCAGCAAGTTCAAAGTAAGGAAGCTCAAGATGTCTATCGCTTCTCAGATCGGTATATCCAAGACAGAGCCTGGAGACGAGAACAACCAAGACATCTCTGCTTTGGTAGGAAAAGTCGACATCAGGAAGCTGGCAGAGTTCCCTCAGAACGACGCAGACGCTTACAACTACTCTGGGTCTCTATGTCGCTCCAACCAAGGATTGATGGAGTTCGTTGAGATGTTCAAGGCGCCTATAAAAGTCCTGCACCCGTTATTGACCGCGACTCAGGAAGGAAACTTCAACGGAACAGAGAACCTGCCTGCGATTCCTTTCCAAGGAGTCATACTGGCACACTCGAACGAGTCCGAATGGGAGACTTTCTCCAACGACAAGAAGAACGAGGCCTTCTTGGACAGGGTTTACATCGTAAGGGTTCCTTACTGCTTGAGAGTGACCGAGGAAGTAGAAATCTATGGGAAGCTGCTCAAAGGATCTTCTCTGTCAGACGCCCCTTGCGCGCCTAAAACTCTAGACCTTCTGGCTCAGTTCTGCGTGATGACGAGATTGAAGAATCCTGAGAACTCCAACCTATATTCCAAGATGAGGGTATACGACGGCGAGAACCTGAAGGAGTCCGATCCTAAGGCGAAGTCTCTCCAAGAGTACAAAGACGACGCGGGAATCACAGAAGGAATGAACGGTATATCTACTCGTTTCGCGTTCAAGGTGCTTTCCAAAGTGTTCAACCACGACACGGAAGAAGTTGCGGCCAACCCTGTTCACCTATTCTACGTACTAGAGAACGAGATCGTCAAGGCGCAGATGAACAAAGAGACCGAAGACTTCTATCTTAACATACTCAAATCCAAGCTCAGCGGAAAATACGCGGAGTTCATCGGAGACGAGATACAGAAAGCATATGTCGATTCATATCAAGAATATGGACAGAACCTGTTCGAAAGGTACATCACCTATGCGGACCACTGGTGCCAAGACAACGACTACAGGGATCCTGAGACTGGACAGCAGTTCGACCGCGCGGCTCTGAACGACGAGCTAGAGAAGATCGAGAAGCCTGCAGGAATCGCGAATCCTAAGGATTTCAGAAACGACGTGGTTCAGTTCTACCTGAGGCACAAGGCGAAGAACGGCGCGTCTCCGGTATGGGACTCATACGAGAAGATCAGGAACGTCATCGAGAAGAGGATTTTCTCCAAGACAGAAGACTTGATTCCTGTGATATCCTTCTCTGGAAAGTCTTCGAAAGACGAAGAGAAGAAGCACTCCGAGTTCATCAGCAGGATGAAAGAAAGAGGATATACGAACAAGCAGATCAAGCTACTTACGGACTGGTATCTGAGAGTAAGGAAATCCAGCTAATATGCCGCTGCCGCACTACGCGTACTCTTACAT
>Ga0078894_10002280_pt1 | contig 14534 bp, 4 predicted proteins | sample LauGreSu1BDMLBSD_2_FD_67506 | JGI IMG/M metagenome (GOLD analysis project Ga0078894, IMG submission 67506) | Freshwater lake microbial communities from Lake Michigan, USA - Su13.BD.MLB.SD (version 4) (version 4) | ecosystem: Environmental > Aquatic > Freshwater > Lake | place: Lake Michigan, USA...
GACGACCAACCGCGAGCGGGGGGTATCCGGTTCGGGGTGATGTTCTTTGCGGCAAACGTCGACGCCCTTGCCGCCGACGGGTACAACCTGTTGCTCGACGTGGCGCGCTTCGCCGACGAACAGGGGTTCAGCAGCGTCTGGCTGCCTGAGCGGCACTTTACCCCGTTGGGCGGCGCGTATCCGGCCCCCGCCATCCTGCACGGTGCCCTCGCCATGTGCACGAAACGGGTGCGCCTGCACGCCGGCAGCGTCGTGGCGCCGTTGCATCATCCGGTGCGGATTGCCGAAGACTGGGCGGTCGTGGACCGTCTCTCCAACGGCCGCGCGGGCTTTTCGCTCGCCACGGGCTGGCACCCCGATGACTTCGCCCTCGCCCCCGAGCGATACGCGGATCGACAGGCGGAGTTGCACCGCACACTGCACACGGTGCGGGCCCTCTGGCGCGGCGAGCCGTGGGTGGGAAGCAACGGTCTAGGGGAGCAGACGTCGGTGACCACCCTGCCGCGCCCCATCCAAACGGAGTGCCCCGTATGGATCACGGCGGCGGCCAATCCGGACTCGTTCGAGCGGGCGGGCGCCGCCGGCGCCAACCTCCTCACGCACATCCTCGATCAGGATGTGGACGCGTTGGCGGCCAAGATTGCCCGCTATCGCCATGCCCGCGCCGCGGCCGGTCTCGACCCCGCCACGGGACAGGTCACGGTCATGATCCACACCTTCGTGGGCGAGGACCGCGACACGATCCGCGAAGAGGCCCGCGCGCCCTTCTGTCAGTACATCGAGGCCAATCTCGGGTTGCTGCGCGGGCTCGCCAAGAGCCGCGGTCAGGAGATCGACCTGTCGACGCTGACAGGAGATGATCGTGCCGAGTTCATCAATTTTCTGTACGATCGATTCGCTGAGCAGCGGGGGCTGATCGGCACACCGGAGTCGTGCTTGCCGTTGGTCCAGCGGCTGGAGGCGATCGGGGTGAACGAGGTGGCCTGTCTGCTGGACTTCGGGCCGGCGCCTTCGCGAGTGCGTGCCTCGTTGAAGCATCTGGATCGACTGCGCCGACTTGCCGCCGACCGTCCGCTCGACGACCTCTGCTACACCCGCCGCTGGGAGACACCAACCAGCACGCGGCCGGCGCTGCCCACACCGGTGCAGCTCCTCACCGACGCGCCGACTGGCCCGCTGGCGCAGAGCGTGCGCGCCGCAATCGCTGCAATCGGGGTGGCCGTGTCCGACGAGGGCCCGGCGTTGGTGCTCGACCTTCGTGCCGCCGAGGGCTCGACGGTCGAGGGGCCCGAGTGCGACGCCGATACGGCCATGACGCGCATCTCGGCCGCCATCAGTACCGCCCGCGCCGCGGGACGGGACGGAGCCGCACCGGTGCTGTACGTCACGCGCGGCGGCGTTGCGGTGCAACCCGATGAGCGGGTATCCCCGTCGTCGGCGGCCATCTGGGGTGTGGGGCGCGCCCTCCAAGTGGAGCATCCGGGTCAGCTGGCCATGCTGCTCGATCTCGACCCGGCGCTGCCGTTGTCGACGGGTGGTGATGCGATCACCGGCATGCTTCGCACCCCGCCCGAGGATGACATGGCGGCGCTCCGCGGTGGGACCGTCCTCGTGCCACGCCTCGGTCGTGCCGCGCCGCCGCCGCCGCCGGGCACCGCGGTCCGCGACGGAACGGTGATGATTACCGGCGGAACCGGTGGGATCGGACTTGCCCTGGCGGGCGCCCTCGTCGAGGACGGAGTCCGCGACCTGGTGCTGCTGGCACGCACCCCTCAGGCGGCCTACGACTCTGTCGGCTACCGCGCGCTGCAGGCACTCGCCGACGCGCGCGGCGCCCGCCTTGCCGTCCATGCCATCGACGTCACCGACGGCACGGCGCTCGAGGCATGCTTCGAGCGCCTGCGCACGGACGGGCGCCCCGTGACCACCGTGTATCATGCGGCCGGTGTGCTCGACGATGCGACGCTCGACCACCAGGATACCGCCCGCATCGAGCGGGTCCTCGCCGCCAAGGTGAAAGGTGGCTGGCTGCTTCGGCAGCTGGCCGAGCGGCATGGCGTCGGTTCGCTGGTGTTCTTCTCCTCGGTGTCGGCCCTCCTCCCCGCCCCCGGGCAGGCCAGCTACGCCGCGGCGAATGCCTATCTCGACGGCCTCGCCGCCGAGGGGCACGCGCTGGGGCACGCTGTTCGCAGCATCAATTGGGGCCCGTGGGCCGAGGTGGGCCATTCGGCCACGACCTACGGTCGGGCCGCCCACGCACAGCTGGCCTCGCTGGGAATTACGCCGCTGAGCCCAGCCATCGCGCTGTCGCTCGTTCGGCAGCTCCCGGCAAGGGGCGCGCCGTCGCTGATCGTCGCACAGGTGGATTGGCACCGGCTGGGCCAGGCCGACCCCCTCGCCGCGCGACTGCCACTCGTGCGGGCGTTGGTGCAGGCATTTGTGCAGGAGCGGGCCCCGGAGCAGGCACCGGAGCAGGCAGTGGAGCGGACAGTGGAGCGGACAGTGGAGCGGACACCGGCCCCGACGCCGGCGCGCGCATCCGAGCCGATGCCGCAGACGGCGCCGTCGCGTACCGCGACGGCGATCATTCCCGGTCCCGGCGCCGAACGACACGCGTGGCTCTTCGCCCATCTCGCGCGCGCGCTCGGGGAGACGCTCAAGCGTGCGGCCGACGATCCCATTCCTCCACGTCAGCCGCTGTTCGACTTGGGGCTTGATTCCATTCTCGCGCTGGAGCTGCGGGATCGCCTGGAGCAGGAGCTCGGCATCGGGCTCAAGCCCACGGTGCTGTTCACCTATCCCACCCTCGAAACGCTGGTCGATCATCTGCTCACCCTGCTGCCAGCCGAACGCCCGTCCACCGAGGCATCGGACATCGAAGCCATGCTGCGGGCCGCCCTCGACAGCGGCCGGACATGAGCACGAACGACCTCCTGCAGCGGGCGCTGGACGAGATCGTTCGTCAGCGAACGGAACTCGCCGCGCTCCGCGCGGAGCGTGCGAGCGAGGCGACCCCGATCGCCGTGGTCGGCCTCGGGTGTCGGTTTCCCGGCAATGCGAGCACGCCGCACGCCTTTTGGTCGCTGCTGGACGAGGCACGCGATGCCACCGTCGACGTCCCGACGGATCGCTGGGCGCACGATCCGGCGGCGTCATCCGCGCCCGCGGTGCGGCGCGGCGGTTTTCTGGCGCGGGTCGACGAGTTCGACGCCGGGTTCTTCGGCATTTCGCCTCGAGAGGCGCGCGCGATGGACCCGCAACAGCGCATGCTGCTGGAGACGGCCTGGCATGCGCTCGAGGATGCCGGCATTGCGCCGCCATCCGTGTACGGGTCGTCCACCGGGGTGTTCGTCGGCGTCACCTGCTTCGATCATGCGATTCGCTTGGCGGACCGAATGGCGGAGCTCGGCCCCTACGCCGGCACCGGCAGCGCGCTCAACATGATCCCCGGGCGTCTCGCCTTTCTCCTCGGCGCGTGCGGTCCGGCGATGGCGGTGGACACCGCGTGTTCGTCGTCGCTCGTGGCAGTGCACCTCGCCTGTCGCTCGCTCCGCGATCGCGAGTGTGACATGGCGCTTGCCGGTGGCGTGCAGCTGATGCTGTCACCCGAGGTGATGGCCTCATTTGCGCAGGCGCACATGCTCTCGCCCGACGGCCGGTGCAAAACCTTCGACGCGCAGGCCGATGGGTACGCGCGCGGCGAAGGGTGTGGCGTGGTGGTGCTGCGACGCCTCGACGACGCGGAGGCGGCAGGCGATCGGATTCTCGGGATCATTCGCGGATCGGCGGTCAATCAGGATGGACCGAGTGGCGGACTCACCGTGCCCAGCAGTCTGGCGCAAGCCGCCGTCATCAGGCGGGCGCTCGAGTGGGCGACCGTGTCGCCAGCCGACGTGGATTACGTCGAGGCACACGGCACCGGGACCGCGTTGGGTGACCCGATCGAGATCGAAGCGCTGGCGCAAGCGTACGGTCAGCATCGATCCTCGGACGATCCGCTGCTCGTGGGATCGGTGAAGACCAATATCGGGCATCTGGAGCCCGCCGCCGGGATGGCCTCGCTGGCCAAAGTGCTGCTCGCGTTTGCGCACGCGCGCATCCCGGCCCATCGACAGCTGACCAGCCCCAACCCGCACATTGCATGGGCCGACCTGCCTATCCGGATCGTGACGGAGGCGCGCCCATGGCCCACGCGTGACCGACCTCCCCGGGCGGGTATCAGCGCCTTTGGCTTCAGCGGCACCAACGCGCATCTGATCGTGGAGGCCGTACCGCGAGGCATCATCAAGACGGCACCGGGACATGAAAGCGCCATAGATGATGCAAACCTGTTGTGCCTGTCCGCCAAGACGCCCGATGCGCTGCAGCGGCTCGCGGCGGCCTGGCTTGGACATCTCGACACGCTCGCGCCCGAAACGTTCGGTGCGGCGTGTTGGACGTCGCGAACCGGGCGCGCGCACTTCGCGCATCGTCTGGCCGTGGTGGCACCCTCGCCAGCCGAGGCCCGGGCACAGCTTGCCGCGTGGCTCGCCGGCACGACCCACCAGTGCGCGCATGGCGTGACCGGCATGGCCGCATACGACGCGACCGTGCGGGAGGCCACGGCCAGCGCCGCGGCGTTGCTGGCAGGCGCCGCCGGCACCCCGGGTGCCCTCGATAGCGCCCTGCTCGAGGCGCTCGGGACGGAGTACGCCCGCGGGGCCGAGATCGACTGGCGTCACGAATGCTGGCGGGGATCGGGTCACCCCGTGAGTATTCCGCTGTATCCGTTCGCTGCCGAACGACATTACCTCGAGGACCGAACGGCTGACCGAACGGCTGACCGAACGGCTGACCGCCCGGCGGATCGCGCGGGGCTGGATGCCCGACCGGAGCCCGCCGCCCACGTGCTCACGTGGGAGCCGGTCGACGCGGTCCGTGGGCCGGGGTCAGCTGGTCGCCGTCTGCAGGGACGGGAGCTGCTGGTGGTGGGCGACGACACCCCGCTGTGCTCGATGCTCATCGCCGAAGCGGCGCTGCGCGGGGGCGCCGTTCGACGGCCGGCCGGCGCCGATGGCATCGACGCGACAGGGTGCACCGACGTGATCGTGCTGCCCGACGCGGCGACGGAAACGACGGCGGGCCACCGTGTCGCCGCACTGCTCGAGGTAGCGCACGCGGTGATAGCGGCCGCCGGTCCGGTGTCGGCCCGGCTCTGGGTGGTGACACGGGGCGTCGCACCGGTCGCTGGCGATACCGCGCGGCCGCCCCTCGTGGACGCCGCCTGCGCCGCGGCCGCGAGGGGCGTGAGCCTCGAACATCCCGCCCACGCCGGACGGGTCATCGACCTCGGCCCCTCGAGACCGGCCACCGTCGACGACATCTCGGCGATTCTCGACGAACTGGAACAGGAACGACCGGATGACATCGTGGCCGTGCGCGACGGGCAGCGCCTGGTGCCACGACTGCGCCCCTATGTCTCGGTGAGTCCGCCGAACGAGCCGCCGAACGGCACGCCGCCGCTTCGCGCCGACCGCAGCTATCTCGTGACCGGCGGGTTTGGCGCGCTGGGACTCCATGTCGCGGAAGCGCTGGCCGAGGCCGGCGCGCAACGCATTCTCTTGCTTGGCCGTCGTGGGGCCGGTGCGCCGGACGTTGCCCGCGACCTCCGCCTCCGGCGCTTGAGCGACCGCGGGGTGACCGTAGTGACGCTCGCCGCCGATGTGGCAGAGGCCTCGGCGCTCCGCCACGCGTTGGCGCGCCACGAGGATCCTGCCCTGCCGCTGGGTGGGGTATTCCACGCGGCAGGCGTCGGGGGGATGCAGCCGGTGCAGGAACTCGGCGCCGACGCCGTGCACGCGGTGCTGCGGCCCAAGCTCCTCGGGGCCTGGGCCTTGCACGAGGTCACGCGCGATGCACCGCTCGAGCACTTCGTGCTCTTCTCCTCCATCGCCGGCGTGTGGGGCTCACGCGGCCAGATGCACTATGCGGCCGCCAACGCAGCGCTCGATGCCCTGGCGCATCACCGGCACCACCTCGGTCTGCCCGCGCTGTCGATCAGCTGGGGACCCTGGGAGGGGAGCGGCATGTCGAGGGCCGACGACCTCGCGCTGCTCGAGCGGATCGGTGTCTACGGACTGGCGCCCGATGCGGCTACGGCGTGGCTGTTGCGCGCCATGCAACAGCCTGTGCCGCACCTGGTGATCAGCGCTACGGACTGGACGCGCTTTCGTGGCTCGTATGAAGCGCGTGGTCCGCGAGGACTGCTGGCCGCACTGTCCGCCACCAAGCAGCCGGCGGCGGGCGCACCGGCCCAGATCGATGCGCCGGTCGTGGACACGCCCCCGTGGCCGCGCACCGTGCTCGCTGCCTCGCCCGCAGAACGGACACATCTCGTCGAAACGGCCGTCACCGATGCCGTGCGCCACGTGCTCGGGTGGCCGTCCACGACCCACCTACCCCTCGACCAAGGGCTGTTCGAACTGGGCGTCGACAGCCTCGCCGCCCTCGATCTGCGGACGCAGCTCGAACAACTCCTCGGCCAGTCGCTTCCGGCCACCCTGATCTTCGAGTATCCCACGGTGGCGGCTCTCATCGGCGGCATCGAAGCACGTCTGCCGGATCACGCCGAGCACCGCGCGTCGTCTGCCGGCACCGCGCCGACCGCGCCGACCGCGCCGACCGCGCCGATCCCCCGCGCGCCACGCACCCCGCCGCCGGCGCCGGCGCTCCTCGACGAAGTAAGCGATGACGAAGCCGAGCGGCTGCTTCGTGATACGCTTGATGCGCTCGACCTTCCCACCTGACCACCGTCCTCCATCATGTCCGTCTATCTCCGACCGAACGTCCAGGTTGATCCGCTCTTCAACCGGTGGTTTGCCTGGAATCTCCTGATTCCGCCTGTGACGGCGGCGTTCAACACGCGCGACCGCCATCTCAAGGCCATGACCTCTTTCGTCAACGCGCCGGCCATGCACGCCGCCGCGCTGAAGAATCCGGCCATGAAGGGCGGAGCGTTCATCGACCTCGAGGCCCGCCACGTGCCGCAGGTCCGGGAACTCATTGCGCAGACGCAGCACCACGGCGCTGACCTGCTTGAACTGGCGAAGGCGCTCACGGACCTCGGGCGCATGCTACAGGAGAAGGCCAAGGGGCAACCCATGGAAAGCCTCTATCCGCTGGTCCCTGAGCCACTGCAGGGGTATGTGGAGCTCGTGTACGACATGAACCACACGCCCTCGTTCCGGGTGCTCGAGTCGATGCTGTATCGCAGCAAGTACTACGCCGAGCATCTGCAGACCGTGGCGCTGTCGCTGACCACGGAGGACCGCACGCGGCCGTTCATGCTCAGCACCCCGCGCATCGCGAACGATCGCGACGTGACGCTCGACCTGCGCTTCCGTGATCCGCGGCTCGATGCGCTCTTCCGCATGAAGCGCGAGCCGCGCCCCTTCGACGAGATCGCGGCGCTTCTTGGCGATTGCGTAAGCAACCCGGAGGGGCTGCGCGGGCTCTTCACCGAGACGGCGCCGGCGGCGGCGCCACGCTACGACGGGCCGGGCATGCGCGTGCGCTACTTCGGGCATGCCTCGCTGCTGATCGAAGGCGGTGGCATCAGTGTGCTCACCGACCCCATTCTCAGTTATCAGTACCCGGCGTCGCCGGACCGCTTCACCATGGCCGACCTGCCGGAGCACATCGACTACGTCGTGCTCTCGCATAGCCATCATGATCACGTGCATTTCGAAACCCTGCTCCAGCTGCGGCACATGATCGGGCACATCGTGGTACCGCGGAACGCTGACGGCCTGCCGCAGGACCCGTCGCTGTACCTGGCGCTCAAGCATACCGGATTCGACAACCTCATCGAAGTGCGCGACCTCGACGAGATTCCGCTGCCGGGCGGTCGGATTCATTGTTTGCCCTTCTTCGGTGAGCATCACGACCTGCTCGTCCAGAGCAAGAGCGGCTACAAGATCGACCTGCAGGGCCGGTCCGTGCTGGCCATCGCCGACTCGTCGAATCTCGATCCCCGGCTCGCCGGCCACGTCCGCCATCACGTGGGCCCGGCCGACCTGCTGTTCACGGGCATGGAGTGCGAAGGGGCACCGGCATCGTGGATTTACGGGCCGCTGTTCACGAAGCCGCTCAGCCGCGAGATCGATCAATCGCGGCGCGCGCGTGGCTCCTATGCCCACGAAGCGCTGTCGCTCGCCCAGGCCTTCGGCGTGTCGGGGGCGTACACCTACGCCATGGGCCAGGAGCCCTGGCTGAGCCACATTCTCGACAACGAGCTGGACGACACGTCGATATCGATGCAGCAGGTCGGGACCTTTCTTGCCCAATGCGCGAGCGCTGGAATCGACGCCGCGCACCTGTTCGCCAAGCGCGAGTTTGTGCTGGCCTAAAGTGCCGTGGGGGCCGCGTGACATCACGCGGCCCCCACGGTACTGCTCACCATTCTCGCCGGTCTTCGGTCAGCGACGGCGAGACGACCCACCCGCACGCAACACCGGGGACAGCACGCGTCCGTCGAGCCGCTCGGTCGGCGTGACGCCAAGGAGACGCGCGAGCGTGGGCGCGATATCGACCGTGCGTACCGGCTGCGTGTAGCGCCCCGGACGCACACCCTGGCCCCAGAAGATCAGCGGGACATGGGCATCGTCGTCGTACGGCATGCCATGGCCGGCATTCGGCGTGGTCCACCACAGGCTGTACGGCTTGAGCGAGGTGGCCAAGATCGCCTCACCACCGGGCGCGAACATGTGCAACCACCGGCGCGCGAGCTGATCGCGGGTGGTATCGGCCTTCGCGAGATCGGAGAACAGATCGCTCCGCGCCACGTTCGTGATGGTGAGCATGCGGGAAGCGAGAGCACGCGCGACGGAGTCGACCGACACGCCTGCCCGCGTGAATGGGGCGCGATCGAGCACGAACCACACGCCCGCCTCGAAGTTCCACGCGGCCGGCGGCACGCCTCGGGCCCGGAGCGAGGTATCGAGGGCCGCCAGGACCGCACCCGCATCCACCCGGCTCGCGCCCTGATTGGCAAACCGTCCGGAATGGAATTCCGGCAACGGCGACATGCCATGGTCGCCGGTCAGCACCACCGTCACCCGACGCGGATCACGCAGCACGAACAGCGAATCGAAAAAGGCCCCGAGTGAGCGATCGAGCCGCAAGAGCTGATCGTGGATTTCCCGCGAATCGGGCCCGAACTTGTGCCCCACGGCGTCGGTGGAACTCAACGACACCGCGAGAAGGTCGCTGCGACGGGGCGCGGCCCCGAGTTCCTTCACCGACACGGCACGCAGGGCCAGCGCCAGCGACAGCGAGTCCATCATGGGGGTGCCGAAGAAGATGCGCGCCAGCGTGGCGCTGTCGCGCGGCGCGCGATAGGGGAACATGAACTGACCACCCTGCGCCTCCGCCGGCACCGAGTCGGGCTCGCTGTACGATGCCGCCGGGAGCAGCAGATCCCAGCTCTTGCCGGCCAGCTGCATCCATCCGCGCTCTGCGTTGAACTGCTGTACCCACGTGGGCAGCGTATCGCCATAGTAGGTACTGGTCGTGAACAATCCCGGCGCCCACCAGTACACGTCGCCCTTCGTGCGCCCGATCGGCAGGATCGCGCCACGATCCTTGCGAGAAACCGAGACGAACCGCATCGCCGGATCCTTGGCGCGCATCCAGTCCGTCAGGGTGGTGCCGCGGAACTTGGTCGGCGCCGCCCCTTCGCCGACGCCACCGGCGATCAACGGCGCGTCGGGGGTGTTCACGCCGGCGGCATTGTACGTGATGCCGGTGTGCACCGGGAACCGTCCGGACATCGTGGTCGCGTGCCCCGGCGCCGTTTCCGTGATCGCGTGATCGTGCATGGCGCGCGTAAAGACGCCGCCTTCGGCTTTCAGACGCTTGAGACCACCGGTGAACTGATCCGCGAAGCGGTCGAGATAATCGGCGCGCATCTGGTCGACCGTGATGAACACCACCAGCGAGGGGGAGGCGGGTTGTTGGGCCGACAGGGTACCACTGGCGGAAACGAGCGCCAGTGAGGCGGCAACGAGCGCCGCGCAGGGGCGCCACATGGGGCGCCGCGGGAAACGGATAGGACGTGGCATCAGGCGACTCGATGTGCGGATGAAGGGGGAAGGGCGCTCAGCAAGCCGAGCGGCGAGTACATTGCGGGAACGGTACGACGAGGCCAGCCGCGTAGCGCGGGTCGATCACCACACGTCGGGGATGTCATCCATGTGGTCAGCACGAATTCTGAACAGCACGATCGATCCGCAGTGGATCGGCACGCATCTGCACGACCACTACGGGGTGGCGGGGAGTTGCACCCTGCATGCGCGTGGCACGCACGATACGTATCGCCTGCACCACGCGGAGCAGACGACGTTCTTCCGCGTATACCGTGCGGGGTTGCGATCGCGGAGCGACGTCACCTACGAAGTCGACGTCTTGCGCCACGCGGCCAGTCATGGGGTGCCCGTGGCGGCGCCCCTCGCTCGTACGGATGGCGAGTGGATCACACCCATCGATGCGCCTGAAGGCGAGCGATGCGCGGTCCTCTTCGCCGCCGCCCCCGGCGTGTCGGTCGATGCGGAGTCGGCGACGGCGGAGCACATCATCGCCTATGGCCAGAGTATCGCGCGCTTTCACGAGGCGATGGCGCGCTTTCCGGGCGCAGACCGCCGGGGACTCGCCAGCGCCGAATTGATCGATCGTCCGCTGCGCTGGCTCTCGCCACACGTGGCGACGCGCCCCGACTGGCGCGACACGCTCGATAGGATTGTCACGCCATTGCGCGCACGGCTGGAGGGCCCGATGGGCGCGGCATGTCCCCGCGGCGTCTGCCACGGCGATCTGCATGGTGGGAATGCCCACTGGAGCGCAGACGGCGTGGTCACGCTGTTCGATTTCGATGAGTGTGGTCATGGCTGGCTCGCCTACGACCTCGCGGCGTTCCATTGGATGGCGGAACGCGCCGGACAGCTGGACGCGTGGTGGCCGTTGCTGCTGGAAGGATATGCCAGCGTGCGGCCGCTGTCGAACGCTGAAGGGGAGGCGTTGCCCTGGTTCGTGCTCGCGCGCCATCTCTGGCAACTCGGATACGACGCGTGGGACAACCGGTTCAGCGGCCAAGCGGCAGCGGAAGCGGACATCACGCGCGTGCTGCAATCGTTGGAAGCGCATGCCGAGGCGATGATCAGGTAGGAACGGAGAACGGCGCCGGCGCGAGCGCGGCCCGGACGGCATCGGCGAGCGCCGCAACATGCGGCTCGGTGAGCATGCCGAGATGATCGCCGGGCACCTCCTGCCGCGATACGTCCCGAACGAGCTGCGGCCATCCCCATCCGGGCTGCTGCTGCACGGCAGCGGCGGCCGGCGTGGTGCCGTGGAGATCCTGCACGGCGGCCGTGAAGAGCGTGACCGGCACGTCGAGCTCCGACGCCGGCGCGCGATACCGCGTGGCCAAATTGGCCCGGTACACGTTGAGGTATCCCGCCAATGCGTGCCGCGGCGCGTCGGCGGGCCACCATCCGGTCGCGACCAGTCGCTCGGCCAGCACCTCGAAGGCGCGCGCGCCGTCGGTCGCGACCACACCATGCGCGGCCAACGCCACATCGACGCCAAGGCGCGCGCCGGTCATCTGCTCGATGTCGCCGGCGAGCCGGAGCACCCAGTCCGTCTCGCTCCACGACTGGGTCACGTCTTCGGCATCGAAGATCGGCGCCGGCGTATCGAAGATCCCCAACCATCCTACCGCCGTGCCGCGCGCGCGCAGCTGTCGCGCCACGTCGAAGGCGAGAGACCCGCCGAAGGAGTGGCCTGCCAGCAACACGGGGTGTGTGCCGGCGGTGGTCTCGATGGCCGTCAGCATCGCGGCCGCCATGGTCGGCACGTCAGTGTAGGGGGGGGTGTGCCCGTCCAGTCCCACCGCTTGGATGCCGTAGAGCGGGCGCGTGCCGGCAAGCCGCCGGATCAGCGGCTCGAAGGCCAGCACATTGCCGCCCGCGCCTGGAAAGAGGAACAAGGGGGCACCGCTCCCGTGGCGCGATAACGTGGCCAACGGCGTCCATGCGGCCTCGGTGCCTCCAGCACGAAGGGTCGTGGCCATCGAGGCGATGGTCGTTTGATCGAGCAGCAACGCCAGCGGTACCGGCACGCCGAACGCCGCTTCAATTCGACTGGCCAGCCGCACAGCGGTCAGCGAATCGCCCCCGAGATCGAAGAACGTGTCGTGCCGACCGATCCGGTCGGTGCGCAGGACGTCGCTCCACAGCTGCTGCAGCACCCGCTCCGTGTGGTCACGCGGTGCATCGCGCAGCCCCTCACCGGTCGGTACCACTGGCTCGTGCGACAGCACCGACGCGTTCAGCACAGCGACCGCCGCGTCTGTCGCACTCACCGCGCGCGTGGCAACGCTCGGCGCGGTACGATCGCCGAGCGCCCCTCGATCCAGCTTGCCATTGGACAACCGCGGTAATGAGGGCCACCAACGGAAGGTCCGCGGCACCATGTATGCGGGCAGGTGTCGCGCACACGCGGCACGCGCCACAGGCTCGGTCACTTCCGCATCATGACCCGGCACCGACTCGAGGTGCGCGGCAAGAAATGCCTGCCCGGCGGCACCTTCTTCCACGATCACGACAGCCGACGCGACACCGTCGACCAGCGACAACACCGTTTCGATTTCACCGAGCTCGATGCGATATCCGTGCAGCTTCACCTGATGGTCTTCGCGCCCCAGATACTCGAGCGTGCCATCCGGACGCCATCGCGCCAGGTCTCCCGTCCGGTACAACCGACCATCCGCACGCCACGGGTCGCTGCGGAACCGCTCGGCGGTGAGCTCCGGTCGCCGGTGATAGCCACGGCCAACCTGCACACCGCCAATCCACAACGCGCCCGTGATCCCCGGAGGCACCGGCGCGCCATGTGGGTCGAGTACATGCAAGGTGGTGTTGGCGATCGGTGCGCCAATCGGAACAACGTCGTGCGCCGACAGGCGTGGACAGCTCCACGCCGACACATCAACCGCCGCTTCCGTGGGACCGTACAGGTTGTGGACGGCCACCCCGGGCAGCGCCTGCTGGGTGCGGGCCACCACAGGGGCCGGCAGCGCCTCGCCACTCACCATCACGTGACGGACCGCACCACCGGCTGATGCCGCCACGGCACTCGCCGACGGATCCTGCACGAACACCTGCAGCATGGACGGCACGAAGTGCACGACCGAGATCCGTTCGGCACACATCAGCTGTGCGAGATACGCGCTGTCGGTATGTCCACCCGGCGCTGCGAACACGAGCGGTGCCCCGCTCAAGAACGGCCAGAAGAGCTCCCACACCGACACATCGAAGCTGTACGGCGTCTTCTGAAGGATCCGGTCGTCCGTCCCGAGTGGATAGGTCGCCTGCATCCACCGCAGTCGGTTTGCGACCCCCCCCTGCGTGTTGAGCGCCCCCTTCGGCCGACCCGTCGAGCCGGACGTGTAGATCATGTACGCCAGATGGTGGGGCTCCACAATCGGTGTCAGCGGCTCTGTCGACGCCATCCACGCCGCCGCGTCCTCCTCGTTGTCCGCGGTGACGTGGATCAGCGTTGGGGCTGCCGCTCCCGATGCGGCAACGGCCGCGTCAAGCGCTGCCCGCAGATCACCGCGCTCACCCTGCAGCAGCATGACCTGCACGCCGCTGTCCGCCAGCTGATGCGCGAGGCGCTCGGTGGGCAGCGCCGGATCGAAGGGCACGTAGGCACCGCCGGCCTTCAGAATAGCAACGAGCGCGATAGCCATGGCGCTGGATCGTTCGGCAAACACCCCCACCAACACGTCCGGGCCAACGCCGTGCTGTTGCCGAAGCCGATGCGCCAGCTGCGTGGTGCAACGGTCGAAGGCGGCAGCGGTCCAGTCACGCCCTTCATGTGGTACGCGAACAATGGGCTCGGATGTCGCGCGTGCCGCGAGGGAGGCCAATCCGTCCGTCACCAGACCGGCCAGCGTATGCGGCGCTGGATACGTCACCGTCGTAGCGTTCCAGTCAGCAAGCTGCGCCTGCTCGTGGTCACTCAGCAACGGCACGGTGGACACGGCCACGGCATCGGTCCCGACCAGATGCTCGAGTAGTCGCACCAGGTGTGCCCCGGCCCGCTGCAGTGACGCGTCATCGAACCGACCGCTGTCGGACGACAGCGCCACGGCCTCCGCCCCCACCAGTGGTAGGGCCAGCACACGGAGATCCCACGGCGTCTGCTCCACCCGCTCCTCAGCCGATCGCGTGATATCGGCGATGTCAGACCCCGCGCCGAGCAACGAATCGAGAGGCATGGTCGCGGTGTCGCCGCCCTCCGTGGCAAGTCGGTTGAGCGGCACCAGTGCCAGCACGTCGTCGTCCTGCAGGGTAACGGGGTCGGCCGCGAGAGCGCCGAAGCCCATCATCAGCTGCTCGTGTCCGCAGTAGCGGCGCGCGAGCGCCGCGGCCGCGGCAGCATACCATGCGACAGCGCCGCGGTGGCGGCTCCCTTCGCGCAGCCGGTCCGCGAGGGGG
>Ga0078894_10002281_pt1 | contig 14526 bp, 11 predicted proteins | sample LauGreSu1BDMLBSD_2_FD_67506 | JGI IMG/M metagenome (GOLD analysis project Ga0078894, IMG submission 67506) | Freshwater lake microbial communities from Lake Michigan, USA - Su13.BD.MLB.SD (version 4) (version 4) | ecosystem: Environmental > Aquatic > Freshwater > Lake | place: Lake Michigan...
GATGAAGATCATGTTCGCGCGGCGGCAGAGGCCGCAATGGCCAAGGGCCCGTTAAAGCTGATCATCGCAGAAACGCCCGCCAACCCGACGGCTGCGATTGTTGATCTCGACCTCATGGTGCGTATCGCCGATGAAGTTGGCGCAAAACAGGGGCATCGTCCGCTTGTTGTTGTCGACAATACATTGCTTGGACCTTTCGCGCAGCGTCCGATCGCACATAATGTCGATCTTTGCATGACTTCCCTCACCAAATATTGCGGCGGTCATAGCGACTTGCTGGCGGGTGGTATTTCAGGCCGCAAGGAATTGATTGAGCAACTCAAGCTCCAGCGGACAACATGGGGCAATCATCTGGATCCTTTCACGGCCTGGCTGGTGCTCCGGTCGTTGGAATCGGTCTCGGTGCGCACCGAGCGGGCCATGAGCAATGCACGCCTCGTTGCGGAATATTTGCGCGACCATCCCAAAGTCGCTGGCGTCACTTATTTAGGCTTTCTGCCCGAAGGATCGCGGCAGCGCGCTGTGTATGATCGGCAGTGCAAGGCTGCCGGATCGACCTTTTCCTTCCACCTGCATGGCGGTGAAGCAGAAGCGTTCCGGATGTTGGATCAGCTCAAGCTGATGAAGGTTGCAGTCAGCCTTGGCGGATCGGAAACATTGATCTGCCATTCGGCGAGCACAACGCATTATGCAGTCGCGCGCGAGCAGCGATTGGAAGGCGGAATAACCGATGGCACGATGCGGCTATCGGTCGGGCTGGAACATGTGGACGATTTAATCGGCGATTTGCGCCAAGCGCTGGAGGCGGTGTAATGGAACTGAACTTTACGGGAACCGATGTGTGCGCCATCAATGGCACACGAAGCGCACCCGAAGCCAAATATGACCTTGTCGTCATTGGTGCGGGGCCAAGCGGCATTGCCGCTGCCATAGAAGGCGCGGCCAGCGGCGCGTCGGTGCTTCTGGTGGATGAAAATCCCGTGTCTGGCGCACTGATGGGTAATGATACGCCGCTCTATTTCGGGGGCCGCATGACGGCCGCGACGCAAAATAGCGACCGGATGCTCGAAGCCATTTTCATGAGCATGCCGGATCTTGAAAAGGCGATGGAAACGGGTGTCGAACTGCTGCTCGGCACCACCGCATGGGGCGTGTATCGCAACGGACCGGGCGTGCAGAGCTTACCAGAACAAGTCGTTGGCCTTGCCGATGCAGAACGGTCTTGGCTGGTCGGCTTTGACCGGATTGTGCTCGCCACGGGCGCGCGCGATCTTGCCATTGCCTTTCCGGGCTGGAACCAGCCGGGTGTGATGGGGGCCGCTGCTTTGCAAATGCTTCTGTCCCGTTATGGCGCATTTTCCGGGCGTCGAATTGTTGTTTTGGGATCGCATGATCTCGCGCTCGAAACCGCGCTTATGGCGCTGGAGTATGGGCTGGATGTCGCGGCTTTGGTGGAAGTACGCGATGGTCCGCAAGGCGATGCCGCACTCCTCGCAAAAGTTACGACAGCGGGCATAAACACATATTATGGGCAAAGCATCGCGGCAAGCAAAGGCGGGCTTGATGGGATTGAATCCATCACCTTGACCGATGGAACGGACATTGCTTGCGACACAGTTTGCGTCGCCATTGGTCTTATCCCCTCAATTGAGTTGGTCGATGCCATGCATGGTCCACGGGCGCTGAACGCGGCGCGCGGCGGCTATATTCCTGCGGGTGAACCAAATGTTGCGACGGTGGGCCTGTGCGCTGGCCTACCCGACACAGGTTTTGACCATGTTGCCTATCGGATGGATTGGGTGCGTGCGGCGCTGCGCGTCAATGCGCCCGATACGATCATCTGCCAATGCGAAGACGTAACATTGGCGGACCTAATCGGTATTCAGCCACCCAATTACCTGCCGCGTCCTGCAGCGATTCAGGCGCGCTCGCTTGACACGCTGCTCGACGATGGCCCAGCCAACCCGGATCAGATCAAGCGCCTGACCCGTTCGGGCATGGGTGTATGTCAGGGGCGTCGCTGCCGCGATCAGGTGGCGATGATGCTGGCGATTGAATCGGATAAGCCGTTCGGGACGATTCCACTGGCGTCACACCGCGCACCCGTGCGCCCCCTGCCGCTTAAGATTTTGGCCGAATGGGATGAACCTGCGGCGATGGATGCTGCGTGGGATGTCTGGTTCGGCATTCCGACCCAATGGGTACCGGTTGAAGATATCGGCACAGAATATCAGGATGCGCATCGCGAGATGCTCTACACGGGGATGTATAAATGAGCGGCTCTGAAGTAGTCATCGTTGGCGGTGGCGTTACAGGTCTCAGCGCAGGCTGGTGGCTGGCGCGTTCGGGCGTGAAGGTCACTGTGCTCGACAAGTTCATTGTCGGCTGGGAAGCCTCCGGACGCAATGGCGGCGGCGCGTCGCATTATTCCAGCCCATTGTTCGATGAAGAACAACGGCTGTGGCCGCAAATGGATGAACTGCTCGGCTACCCGACGGAGCATCAAAAGGGCCGTATCCTGATTGCGATGACGGAACGGCAGTGGGAGCAATATCGTTTCATTGCCGAACGCCACACCCGCCTCAACCACCCGGTCGAGGTGCTTGACGTCAAGCAAGTGCAAGAGGCTGTCCCGCTGGCGGGCGACAATTGCTTTGGCGGCGTACATTATAAATTTGGCGGCCATGCCAACCCGCAACGCACGGTGCAGGCTTATGCTTGGGCACTGCAAGATCTGGGCGGCAAAATCATTCAGCACAGCCCGGTCACCGGCTTTGAAACCGCTGGTGGCAAAGTGACCGGCGTGAAAACTGCCAATGCAACTTATGGCTGCGATGCAGTCGTGGTCGCCGCCGGGCCGCAAATCCCGCAGCTGATGGCGCAATTGGGTGTTGACGTTCCTCTGGCGGCCGCACGCGCGGAAATGATCATTACCGAACCTGCCCCCATGATGCCGCTGGGCGGCGTTGACGGGCATAAGATTTATGGGCGCCAGACGTTGCGCGGCAACCTCGCTTATGGCGGCGGGCCGCATGAATGGCTGGATGTCGATGCGACAGGCCCTGCCGCCCGTCCATCGACGCCGCTGGCGCGCAATCTGGCGAAGCGTTTGGCCGAATTGCTGCCCAAGGCCGCGCATTTGAACGTCATCCGCAGCTGGGCGGGCGTGATTGAAAACTCACCCGATGGCCGTCCCATCATTGACCGCCTCAATAGCCCCGACAATGTCGTCGTTGCCTCCATGTCCAGCGTCGGCTTTGGCCTGTCACCGGCATCGGGCCACGCAATCCGTGATCTGGTGATTGATGGCGCATGCTCCTTTAATAATATCGACCTTCTCAAGCTGTCGCGCTTTGACGGGCTTGAAAAGGATTGGCGTGAAAAGCGCGGGTGGATGCCCATCGCATGAGCCGATATTCAGCCTTCAGCCTGTTGCGCGGAGCCCTAACTGGGCACCGCCACTGGCAGCCAGCATGGCGCGACCCAGAGCCTAAATCGCATTATGATATCATCATCATCGGCGGTGGCGGCCATGGGCTGGCGACAGCATATTATTTGGCCAAGGTGCATGGCCTAAAGAATATTGCCGTTCTGGAAAAAGGCTGGATTGGTGGCGGAAATACTGGCCGCAATACAACGATTGTGCGGTCCAATTACCGGCTAGAGCCTTTGCATAATCTCTTCGAATTTGGCCTAAAGCTCTGGCACGGTCTCAGCGATGAGTTGAATTACAACGTCATGTTCAGCCCGCGTGGCGCGATGTTCCTTGGCCATAGCGACGCTGATATGGTCAAGCTTGCCGAACGCGGAGATGCCATGCGCTGTGACGGGATTGATGCCGATCTGTTGACCCGGGATCAGGTGGCAAAGCTTGAGCCACTGCTCGATATGTCGCGCGATGCGCGCTTCCCCATTCAAGGTGGTCTGATCCAGCGCCGGGGCGGCACTGCGCGGCATGATGCCGTCGCTTGGGGCTATGCCCGGGGCGCGGACAGCCTGGGCGTCGATATCATTCAAAAATGCGAAGTCACTGGCTTTGTACGCGATGGCGACGCCGTCGTTGGCGTAGAAACCAACCGTGGCCGCATAAGCGCGGGGCGCGTTGGCATTTGCGTGGCGGGTCATAGCGGCCATGTCGCGGGCTTGGCAGGCCTCAAATTGCCGGTTGAATCCCAAACCCTGCAAGCCATGGTGACCGAAGGCGTCAAGCCAATGATCAACAGCGTGATCATGTCGCAATCCTTGCATTGCTATATCAGCCAGTCGGACAAGGGCGGCGTCGTCTTTGGCGGTGATCCCGATAATTGGCCAAGCTATGCCCAGCGCGGCCACCCGATGGTGATGGAAGGCGCTGTGGCGCAAGGCCTCGCGCTAGTCCCGGCTTTGTCGCGCTTGCGTATGGTGCGGACGTGGAGCGGCGTGACCGACATGAGTTTCGACGGCGCGCCCATCATTGGCGAAACGCCGGTCCGCAACCTCTTCCTCAACGGCGGATGGTGCTATGGCGGGTTCAAGGCGACGCCAGCGTCCGGTTGGACCTATGCCCATACGCTGGCGACCGGAAAGCCGCATGAGCTGAATGCGCCCTTCTCACTCGACCGCTTTGAACGCGGCGCAACCATTGATGAAACTGGGAGCGGCCCAATGCCGAATAGCCGCTAATGATGCGCATACCCTGCCCGCATTGCGGCCCACGGGCGCAATCCGAATTCATTTATGAGCGTACGGTCGATTCCGTCGTGCCACTGGATGCACCATCACAAGAGGCGATGACCAAGCTTTTCACCCGCAATAATCCGCGCGGCGTCGATGACGAAATTTGGCGGCACACTTATGGCTGCCGAGCATGGATGATCCTGACCCGCCATCGCGTGACCAATGAGATTTCGGGGTGCCGCGCCATCGGGCCGGAGGCTTTATTATGATCAACTTCAGCTTTGATGGTAAAGCCTACACCGCGCAAGAAGGCGACACGCTGGCGGCGGCCTTGTTGCGCAATGGTATTGGCCTTGTTGGCCGCAGTTTCAAATATCACCGCCCACGCGGCATCATGACCGCAGGCGTGGAGGAGCCAAACGCGCTCGTCACCGTCGGCGAAGGCGGCAGGGCGGAGCCCAATACCCGTGCGACCGATGTGTTCGTCTATGAAGGTTTGGTCGCCAAAAGCCAGAACCGTTGGCCCAATCTGTCGTTCGATGTCGGGGCGGTTCTGGGCCTCGCTGCACCTGCTTTGTCCGCCGGATTTTATTACAAAACCTTTTTCGGCTCAGCCAAAAAATGGATGTTCTACGAATTTTTCATCCGGAAAGCCGCGGGCCTTGGCAATGCACCGACACAGGCGGATCCTGATCGGTTTAGCCATCGCGCCGCGTTTTGCGATTTCTTGGTGGTCGGCGCAGGCCCCGCAGGCATGCAAGCTGCGCTCGACGCTGCCGAAAGCGGCAAGCGCGTTATCTTGGTCGAACAGGATAACATCCTTGGCGCCTCGCTCATCCGCGACCCGCAAGAACTGGACGCCGCATGGATTGAGGCGACAGCCGCACGCATTCGCGCCGCAGGTGGGCGTATCCTGACCCGGACCACGGCATCGGGCTATTGGGAACATGACCTCGTTACCCTGACGCAGCGCCTATCGGAGCCGGGGCAAGTCCCAGCAAATGGCGTGGCGCAACGTCTATGGCATGTCCGCGCCGGCCAAGTCATTTTGGCCACCGGAAGCATTGAGCGGCCCATGGCCTTTGCCCATAATGACCGCCCCGGCGTCATGCTGTCGCAAGCCTTGTGCAGCTATGTCCGCCGCTTTGGCCTCATTCCCGGCAAGCGCGTTGTCATCGCAACCAACAACGACGATGCCTATAAAACCGCGCAGGCGCTCAAAGAAGCAGGCGCGCAAATTGTTGCGATCCTCGACGCACGGCCAGCACCTGCGGGCGCAAATAGCGGGCATCGCGTCTATAATGATGCCGTTCCGCTTTCGACCAAAGGCGCGCGGCATTGCCTAAAAAGCGTCAGCGCGCTGGTCGATGGCAAGGTGATGGATTGGGATGCTGATCTGCTGGCCGTATCCGGTGGATTTACGCCTGTCGTGCATCTGCATATGCAAGCAGGCGGAACGCTTGACTGGAATGAAGATGCGCAAGCCTTCATCCCCGCCAGTTCGCGTCAGAATGTGACGACCATCGGCGGGGCCGCAGAGCCGCAACCGATATTCAAGATGGTGCCCGTTGGAAAGCCGAAGAAAAGCTTCATTGATTTCCAAAATGATGTGACGCTGGCGGATGTCGATCTGGCGTGGGCCGAGGGCTATCGCTCGGTGGAGCATCTCAAACGCTACACCACTTTGGGCATGGCAACGGATCAGGGCAAGCTCAGCAATATGGCCGCATTGGGGCGCTTGGCCGAAAAGCAGGGCGTCGCCATTCCCGAAGCCGGCTTGACCACATTCCGCCCGCCCTACACGCCCGTCACGATGGGCTTGCTCGCGGGGGCTGGCGCAAAAGATGCAGGCGCGCATGTCCGTCGTCTTGCATTATATGATCTGCACGCGGCTAAAAATCCAATCTGGCAACCCTTGGGCTATTGGTTCCGCCCGCGCGCTTATCCGACTGGCGGCGAAACTTTGGCGCAAGCCGCGCTGCGTGAGGCAAAGGCCGTGCGCAACAATGTCGGGATGACCGACGTGTCCACACTCGCCAAATTTGAAGTCAGCGGCCCAGATGCGGCGGCTTTCCTCGAAATCATCTGCGCTACCACGGTGAGCAAACTCGCCGTCGGGCGCGGGCGCTACACCTTCATGCTGCGCGAAGATGGGATTGTCTTTGATGACGGCACCGTGTGGCGCTTGGACGAGAACCGCTATTTGCTGACCAGCTCAACTGGCGGCGCAGACCGCATGGCGACGCATATCTCCTATGTCCGCCAATTTCTGTGCCCGCATTTGCGCGTGTCTGCCGTTAATGTGCAGGAGCATTATGCAGGTCTGGCCGTTGCCGGACCAAAAGCCAAAGCGGTGCTCGCCACGTTAGTCGGTGAAGAGCCGCCACGCCATATGTCAACCGTTCCGGCTTCAATCGCAGGCGTTCCGGTCATCATCTTGGCCGCCAGCTATAGCGGCGAACGCGCCTTTGAAATCTATGTCGATGCCAGCCAAGCAGAAGCCGTCTGGGCCGCGTGCGAGACGCAAGTGATGACAGTCGGCGGCGCGTTATACGGGCTGGAGGCGATGGAGTTTCTGCGCATTGAAAAGGGGCATTTGGTCGTCGGCGGCGAGGTCGATGGGCGCATGACGCCGCATGATCTGGCGCTCGACAAGATGCTCAACAAGGCGGGTGGATTTATTGGCGCATCAGGCCTTGCCCGCCCTGCCTTGTCCGAAGCCGGGCGGCGGCAGTTGGTCGGGCTGGAGGCGATTGCGGGCGCCATTCCCGAAGGCGCGATGCTAATCCCCAGCGAAGGCGCGTCACCGCAAGGCCATGTCAGCGCGGCGGCATTTCGCATCGTCGAAGGCGGGTCTGTTGCGCTGGGCCAATTGGTCGATGGGTTTAGCCGTCATGGCGAAATTCTCATCACCTCGTCCCCGACACGCGGCCAAAAAGCGCGTGTCCGCGTTGTGGCCCCGCATTTCTATGATTCAGCGGGAGAGCGTTACCGTGACTGAAGTGACGATCACGACGCTGCCCGCCGCCCCGCTGCACGTCTTTGAGATTTGGGGCAATGCAGCTTCTGTCGCGAAACGCTTCAAAGTAGCGATGGGCTTTGCACTGCCAGCGACCGGACGGTCAGGTGGCAGCGATGCGCTCCGCCTGATCCGCTATGAACCCACCGTCTGGCTAGTCGAGGGCGACGCATCGCCACTGTCCGCCATATTGTCCGATGACGGCGCGGTAACCGCCATAGGCGGCGGCATCGTCCGCCTCCGCCTTTCAGGCCCCGGTTGGCGTACCTTGCTGATGGAAGGCGGCGTCTTCGACGCAGAAGACCCCGCATTCAGCGCAGGATGCAGCGCAGCGACAATCATCGACCACGTCAATGTGCGTTTGCATGTCATCAGTGAAGATGCATGCGACGCCTATGTGCCATTAAGCTTTAGCGCCGGCCTCCTCCATTTCTGGGAAGAAGCAGCGCCTAGCCTTTAGGCGGCTTATTCCGCTTTTTGAGAGATAGCGGCGGGAAGATGCTGCAACGTCATGCCCCGGGCACGGCGTTGCTGAAACCCTTTCCATAACGTCACATCCGGCCCACCGGGGCTATAGGCACCCCAGGACGTGCCAGCTGGTGCCTTCCATGTGCCGGCATCAGAATCTTCGACCGGAACGTCGAGATAGGCCTGTTTGTCGGATGCGCCGCGCAGATGCACGTCAAGGAATGCGGTGATGAAGTGGAGGTTGATCGCGGTGATGCGGTCTTTGCGCCAGATCGGGTCTTCAAACCAATCAATATCCCACAGCGTCCGGCGCATGTCCGCAGGCGCGGGGTTGAGCCCAATGGCATGGCCCGCCTGTTTGAGGGTCAGCAAATATCGGTCGCTGTTCACCGTCTGCGCAAAAAAGGATTTCGCAGCCTTTTCATATCCTACCGTCGGATCCTGATCGCCCGCGATCAGAAGCAGAGGTGCCGTAATTTGGGCCAACCCCTCCTTCCCCCAGATGGTCGCGTCCCCACCCCCAGCGGGGGCCAGTGCAACAATCGCCTTCACGCCCGGCACTTTGGTCAAGGATGCATCAGCTGCGCCCCGCGCAATCTTCTTCAGCCATCCATCGGCAACGTAATTCATAAAGGGATGCGTGGGGTCAAGGCTTGCGCCACCCGCCGTCAGCACGCCATAGCCCCCCTGTGAATAGCCGATCAGCGCGACATTTTCTGGGTCTATCTGTGCCCCCAAGCTTGCTCGCAATTGTGCTGCCACGAAACTAATGTCGACTGGTCGATTATAGGTGGGCGCTGCACTGACAATCGGTGCAGCAGTATAACGGTTTGGGTCGACATGATGGATGGCCGCCACCACGTAACCCTTGGACGCCAAATTTTCGGTCAACCAGGTCATGACGCCCGGTTCATTGCCATAGCCATGTGAGAAGATGACCAGCGGAAGGCCGCGCCCTGCGGGCTTTGCGTTGGCTATTGCCAAGCCAGGCTGTGCATAGGCAACCGGCGGCAGGGGTGGTTCCCCCCACAAAGAGCCTCGATAGGTCACGCCCTTCTGCCCTTTACGAACTTCTGCCGGATACCAGATATCCACCTTTATCGACCGATCACGCAGGGCGACCGCGCCTGTTTCGGGATCGGGATGTTCCAAGTCTGGCTGGGCCTTATGGACAAAGGTAACAGACCGGACCCCGACACCACTCGGCCCCATAGCCGCAAGTTCTGGCCCATCGACGCCGATATTGGACGGGATCTGCTGAACCGTCTCCGCCACTGCCGGCGATGCCAGCCCCAGCATCAGACCGAAAAGGATGTTACGCTTCATCGCTGGTCACCGATGCACTTGGCCATCTCAACTGCTCCTCAATCCATGGATATTCTGATGTCACGCTGGAAAATGTCTTTTCGCGCAAAACCCGCTGACAAACGGACGCTGTCAGCTTCGGAATGTCGCCCAGTTCCCCCGCGCGCGCAACAACTTGCACCTGTCGTGCAAACCGCCCCCGTGTCATCGGTTCAGGCCGGAGGTGGGGCAGCAACTCAGGCACAGCGGCAAGGCACACTGGCGTGGTAATCGTCCAGCCGAGCCCTGCTGCCACCAGACCCAATTGTTGGTGTGAAGATTCCACCTCAATCAGATGCGGCAGTTTCAACTTCATACGGACAATCTGGCGCTCAATCTGCTGGCCCGTCCCCGTCAGGCGAGAAAAGCGGATAAGCGGGAGCGAAGCCTTTTCATCTGTGATGTCGATAGACCCTTGGTAGCGCGCCGGAAAAACGAGGATGAAGCTCTCTTCGATGAAGGGATGCAGCTCCAGCGCGCCGCGATATTCAAGGTTAAAGCTCCCCGTCACCAGCATATCAATATCACGGGCGAGAAACTCTGCCTGATGCTCCATTGAGATGCCGGAACGGATATTCCAGCGACTGGCGCGGCCGCCAAGCTCATTCAAAATGGGCGTCGTGAGTTCATTGGCAAGGCTGAACGACATCGCAACCGTCAGACTAGAAATCGGCAGATTTGCACCCTCGCGCACCTCGTCATAGGTGGATCGGGCCTGTGCGATGAGGGATTGGCCACGGGCAAACAGCGCTTTGCCGCTTGCCGTAAGGCCCATGGGCCGCATGGTTCGGTCAAATAGGGGCGCGCCAATACCCAATTCCAGCTTCGCAATTGTCTGTGACACGGCGGATTGCGTCACCTGCAAATGGGTGGCGCATTGTGACATGCCCCCCAGTTCAACAGTCATGACAAAGACTTCAAGGGCGTGAAGATCAAATTCCTGAGGAAGCTTCATCGATATGCGCCCTGTGCAATTCCGAATTGGAACTATTAACGGTGCTAATAGTAGCGCATCGCCGCCGCACAGTCCCTATGCCTTTTCGTTATCCGCCCTTGCAAAATTAAGGGCGTTGCATGGATGCATCACTGAGCGTCACACGCACCATCTTGCCGATAAGGGCATAGATCACAGGAAAGAGCAGCCGATGCCCGCCGCTTGCATAGGCCGCTGTCGCAGCGGCTGGATCAAACGCCATGTTCCACTCTCCCCACATCTGTATTATCTTGATAATACAGATGCTCAAGCGCGCGTCAAATAGCTCCGAACTGAATGAAATTCATATCTTAACCAATTGATTTTACGCTATTCTTGCGCCCTGTCGGCGCAACTCTTGCTGAACAGCCCCGACATCAACCTCGGCAAAATCCGTCCCCGATTTGACCGAAATGGCCGCCGCAACACCCGCGCCCTGCCCGGCCACGGCGCAGCACATCATGTTGCGCACGGCCGCGTGACTGACTTTGTCGCCACCAAGGGTGCGCCCGGTCACAATCAGGTTCTTAATCCCCTTGGGGAGCATGGATCGATAGGGAACATGAAAATAGCGGCCCGTCGTCGGGAGGATCAGATAACCATAGCCATCGATAAATTCTGGGAAGATGCCAATGCTATCGTCAAAGCGGGCTTCGCCGCGCACATCCTCTCCTGTCAGATTATAGGCCGCCTCAATCTTGCGGGTGTCCCTGATGCCCAAGGTCATGCCGAAATTGCGCAGCTTTGCCGTCTCACAACCCGGCATGAAGGCCTGAAGCGCATTGACCGCATGCATGGCCTGTTTGCGCCCCGCCATCTCCCCATGGGTCAGCGAATCTGGATCGGTCCCATCCAGATAGAGATGCACCATGTTGAGATAGGTCAGATCTCCTTGGTCAGACACCGTGCCCCATGTGCCCGCAATCGTCGCCAGGCTATCGGGAATGAGGCCAGCCTCCAGCGCCTTTTTGAAGGGTTTACGTAGGAAAGGGGAAAACATGTCATCCTCTTTCCCGTCGGTGGTGACTTCCCATTCCCCGCCAACGGCCCAATCTCCATAGGTTTGGGGATCAGCTTTCACAGCATCGATAAAGCGCGTCTTGTTCACCCCGCACATGGAAAACATGACGGAGACAGACATCATCTCATCCACCGGATGCTTATGCGTCGGCGCGCCGGACCGATAGGCAATATCGGCATCCCCTGTGGCATCAATCACCCGCTTGGCCAGGATCGCTTCACGCCCTGCCTTGCTCTCGACGATCACGCCCCGGATCGTATCGCCCTCCATGATCGGCGCGACGAAGAGGCGGTGCAGCATTGGGATCACCCCAGCCTCTTCCACCAGTGTATCGGCAACGAACTTAAACCCTTCAGCGTCCAGACTGTGGCTGATCGATTGTGGTTCGGGCATGGCCGCGCCCATTTGCTTGGCGCGCTCTTCAAATTCGCGCCCAATGCCTTCGCTGTCGATGGTCTCTGGGTGGCGATACCAAGCAAAGCCTTCTACGCCGACCTGTGTGATGTTGCCCCCAAAACAGCCATAACGCTCCAGCAAAATGGTCTCCACCCCCGCCCGTGCCGACGCGAGCGCCGCCGCCAGCCCGCCGGGGCCAGAGCCGACGACAAGAACATCGGTTTCCCGAATAACATCAATCTGGCGCGCTGGTTCTGAAATGGTGCGGGTCATCTTTGGGCGTTTTCCCAATTGGGGGCGACATAATAAGGGGCGTTGGACGGCGCGAGCATCGGCTTGCCCAAAATATGATCTGCGCCCTTTTCCCCAATCATGATCGTCGGGGCATTGAGATTACCCGTGGTGATGGAGGGCATGACAGAGCTGTCAACAATGCGCAGGCCCGTGACGCCGATGACACGCAATTCTGGATCAACGACCGCCATTGGGTCATCGGGGGATCCCATTTTGCAGGTGCAGGATGGATGCAGCGCGCTTTCCACCCTCTCGGCAATAAAGGCATCAATCGCCTCATCGCTGGTGCAATCCTCGCCCGGTTGAATTTCGCGCCCACGCCAAGGGGCAAAGGCCGGTTGCTGAAAAATCTCGCGCGTCAGGCGCACACAGGCCCGCATATCCACCCAATCATCCGGGTGGCTCATATAGTTGAACTTGATCGCCGGGCTGTCATGCGGGTCGGCGCTGCGCAACGTCACGCTGCCCCGGCTTTTCGATCGCATGGGCCCGACATGGGCTTGAAACCCATGCTCAGTTGCCAGCGCGCTGCCATCATAGTTAATCGCCATGGGGAAGAAGTGATATTGGATATCGGGATAGGGAATTCCCGCCCGGCTGCGGATAAAGCCACAGCTTTCAAATTGGTTGCTGGCTCCAAGCCCCCGACGCAGGAAGAGCCACTGCGCCCCGATAATCGCCTTACCCAGCAAATTGGATTGGCCGAACAGCGTGACGGGCTTGGTGCAGGCCATTTGGAAATAAAATTCCAGATGATCCTGCAAATTCGCGCCGACGCCGGGCCTGTCCGCGACAATGGCGATGCCATGTTCTTTCAGCTCCTGCGCCGGGCCGATGCCTGAGAGCTTGAGCAGCTGAACCGAATTAATCGGGCCACCAGACAAGATGACTTCCTTGGTCGCCCGAACGCTATGGGGCTTCCCGTCCCGTTCATAGTCAATGCCGATGGCGCGTTTGCCCTCAAAGACGATGCGGGTCGCCAAGGCGTGTTGAATGACCTGCAAATTGGGGCGTTTGCGCGCCGGATAGAGATAGGCTTTGGCCGCAGAACAGCGCGTCCCACCGCGCACCGTCATGTCCATCCGGCCAAAGCCTTCCTGACGATAGCCATTATAATCTTCGGTCAGGCCATAGCCCGCCTGTTGTGCGGCATCGAGCCAGGCCTGATGCAGCGGATTGGCAAGCGGGCCATAGCATGTGGACAAGGGTCCATCCCCGCCGCGATAGCTATCTCCGCCCTCTTCGCGGCCTTCGGCGCGTTTGAAATAGGGAAGAACATCGGCATAGCCCCAGCCCTTTGCCCCTTCCTCATCCTTCCACCGTTCAAAATCTTTGGCGTTGCCCCGCACATAAACCAGACCATTAATCGATGAGGATCCGCCCAGCCCCTTGCCGCGCGGGCAATGCAGGCGGCGGCCGCCCAGATGCGGCTCTGGCTCGCTCTCATAGCCCCAATTCCACCGCTTGCTGTGCATGGGATAGGCAAGAGCCGCCGGCATTTGGATGAAGATGGACCGATCTGACCCGCCAAATTCCAGCAAGAGGACGCGGTTTTGCCCGTCCGCGCTCAGCCGATCCGCCAGAACGCAGCCCGCCGATCCTGCCCCGACAATGATGTAATCATAGCTCTCAATAGGGTGCATCAATCGGCTCCATAGCGACATAAACGCTCTTCAACTGGGTATAATGCTCAATCGCCGCCCGCCCATTTTCGCGGCCAAGGCCCGATTGCTTATTGCCCCCAAAAGGCAGCTCAATGGGCGTGATGTTATAGGTGTTGATCCAACATGTCCCGGCATCCAGAGCTGCAATCACGCGATGGGCACGAGTCAGGTCATTTGTAAAAATACCCGCCGCCAGGCCAAATTCGGTTGCATTGGCGCGGGACACAACTTCTGCCTCATCCTCAAAATCGAGCACCGCCATGACGGGCCCGAAAATCTCTTCCCGAACAATATCCATATCATCGGTGCAGTCGGTGAAGATGGTGGGCTGCACAAAGGCCCCATTCCCAAGCCCGCCTGTCACCACGCGCTGCCCGCCTGTCAGCAGATGCGCGCCCTGTCGTTCCCCAAGCGCAATATAGCCCAACACCTTATCCATATGGGCTGGCGAAATGAGCGCCCCCATCTGCGTTGCCGGATTCAACGGGTCGCCAATCACCATTGCCTCGGTGCGCGCCTTGAGTTTTTTGAGGAACGCGTCCCGAACCTTGCGATGCACAAACACACGCGTGCCATTGGTGCAGACTTCCCCCGCCGAATAGAAATTCGCCAGCAGCGCGCCAGACACGGCCTCATCAAGATTGGCGTCTTCAAACACAATCAAGGCTGATTTTCCGCCGAGTTCCAGCGT
>Ga0078894_10002284_pt1 | contig 14516 bp, 12 predicted proteins | sample LauGreSu1BDMLBSD_2_FD_67506 | JGI IMG/M metagenome (GOLD analysis project Ga0078894, IMG submission 67506) | Freshwater lake microbial communities from Lake Michigan, USA - Su13.BD.MLB.SD (version 4) (version 4) | ecosystem: Environmental > Aquatic > Freshwater > Lake | place: Lake Michigan...
GGCCACCAGCACGGTCTGACCGGTCACGCCGCCGTCCATGAGCACCGCATGCAGGGCGGTCAGAGCCGGGATGCCCAGGCAGGCGCCGGCTGCATCGTCTACCCCATCGGGCAGCAGCACCGCCTGCTCCTGCGGCAGGCATATCCACTGGCAGGCGGTACCGTGCGGCCGGCCCCAGCCGGCATTCCACAGCCAGACCCGCTCACCCACGCGGGAGGCGGCAACGCCGGCGCCGACCTGGTCGATCACGCCCATGCCGTCGCTGTGAGGTATGACGGTGGGAAAAGGCATGGGGCCGCCGCGCAAACCCTTGCGCGATTTGACATCCGAAGGGTTGACGCCCGACCACAGCATGCGCACCCGCACTTCGCCCGGCCCCGGGTTGGGCTCGGGCCAATGACCTAGTTTCAGAACCTCGAGGGCAGCGCCCTGTTGTTGGTAGTAAGCGGCTTTCATGGAGGGTGTTCTTTCTTGATACGGGAGGTTTAATCAGGCCGTCGGGTAGCTGCCCGGTAGGAGGATCTCGCGCTTGACCGTGTCAACCTGGGTATGGCCGCAAAAGGCCATGGTGATGTCCAGCTCCTTGTGGATGATCTCCAGAGCGCGGGTCACGCCGGCCTCGCCCATGGCGCCCAGCCCGTAGAGCATGGCGCGGCCGATGTAAGTGCCCTTGGCGCCCAGGGCCAGGGCGCGCAGCACGTCCTGGCCGCTGCGTATGCCGCCGTCCATGTGTACCTCGATCTTTTGGCCCACCGCATCGACGATGGCCGGCAGGGCCTCGATGCTCGACTGCGCGCCATCGAGCTGGCGGCCGCCGTGGTTGGAGACGATCAGCGCGTCGGCGCCCGAAGCGGCGGCCAGGTTGGCGTCTTCCACATCCTGAATGCCTTTGAGGATGAGCTTGCCGCCCCAGCGTTTTTTGATCCACTGCACATCGTCCCAGTTGAGCGCGGGGTCGAATTGGCTGGCCGTCCATTCGGACAGGCTGCTCATGTCGGCCACGCCGCTGACGTGGCCGACGATGTTGCCAAACTGCCGCCTGGGCGTGCCCAGCATGCCCATCGCCCAGCGCGGCTTGGTAGCCATGTTGAGCATGTTTTTCAGGGTGAGTTTGGGCGGTGCCGACAGGCCGTTGCGAATGTCCTTGTGGCGCTGCCCCAGGATCTGCAGGTCCAGGGTCAGCACCAGGGCGGCGCAGTGGGCGGCTTTGGCCCGGTCGATCAGGCGCTCAATGAAGCCGCGGTCCTTCATCACATACAGCTGGAACCAAAAACCCTCACCGGCATGGCGGGCGACGTCCTCGATCGAGCAGATGCTCATGGTCGAGAGGGTGAAGGGAATGCCGAACTTGCGCGCCGCACGCGCCGCCAGGATCTCGCCGTCGGCATGCTGCATGCCGGTCAGGCCGGTCGGCGCAATGGCCACCGGCATCGCCACCTTCTGTCCGATCATGGTGCTGGCGGTGCTGCGGCCTTCCATGTTCACCGCCACACGCTGGCGGAATTTGATTTTCTGGAAATCGCTCTCGTTGGCCCGGTAGGTGCTCTCGGTCCAGGCGCCACTGTCGGCATAGTCGTAGAACATGCGTGGCACGCGGCGCTCGGCCAATTGCCGCAGTTCTTCGATGTGGGTGATGACGGGCATGTTTTGTTTCCTGAGCGTATGTGTCGCAGTATGCTAGCCGCGACCTCAGTGGCGGCTCGTGAAATCTATCCGGCCGGGCTGAATTAATTCACACAGAGCCGGTCGGCCAGGCGGCGCATGAAGCGCTCGCACCAGGCCAGTTGCTCCAGCGCGACCCACTCATTGGGCTGGTGGGCTTGGGCAATATGACCGGGGCCGCAGACGATGGTGGGCACGCCCGCCTGGTGAAACAAGGCCGCTTCGGTGCCAAAAGACACCTTGCCTGCCCCGCCGGCCGGGTCGAGCTGGGCGCAGTCAAAGCACAGCTGCGCGATCTCGCTGTCGGCCGCCGTCGAAAACCCCGGCAGTACTGATTTGAGCTCATGGTCTATGCCGGTGTCCGGGGCCACCGCCTGCATGGCCGGCACCATGGCGTCGGCAAAGGCCTTGGCGCGGGCAAACAATTCTTCGGGCTGGTTCAGGTGGTGGTGCCGGATTTCCCAGCTCACCTCGCACTGGCGGGGGATGATGTTCAGGGCCGTGCCGCCGGCAATCACCCCGGTGTGTATGGTGGTGTGAGCCACATCGTAGATGGGATCGAAAGGGCCGTTGGCCGCCAATTCGCGGTGCATGCGTTTAAGGTGGGCGACGAACTCGCAAGCGATCTCCACCGCATTGACGCCCAGCGGGGTGAGCGAGGAATGGGCTTCGAAGCCACGCACCGTGGTCTTGTAGCCATGCTTGCCCTTGTGTGCAATCACCACCTGCATGCCGGTAGGCTCGCCCACAATGCAGCCGGCCGGCTTGAAGCCTTGCGCTTGCATGTCGGCGATCATGCGCCGCACGCCTATGCAGCCCACCTCTTCGTCGTAGCTGAAAGCCAGGTGTACCGGCCGCTTGAGCTTGCGCCGGAGTAGCTCGGGCACCATCATCAGGGCGGTGGCGCCGTAACTCTTCATATCGGTCACGCCCCGGCCAAACATTTTGTCGCCCTTGATCTCGACCTTGAAGGGGTCGGTGTCCCAAGGCTGGCCGTCTACCGGCACCACATCGGTATGGCCCGACAGCACAATGCCACCGGTTTTGGTTTGCCCGTCGTGGGCCGGCAAAGTAGCCCATAAATTGGCTTTTTTGCCGCTGTCGTCATAAGTGCGGCTGCAGGTAATGCCCAGGCCATTCAAATAGGCCTCGGTCCAGTCCAGCAAGGGCAAATTGCTGTCGCGCGATACCGATGCAAAAGAGACCCATTTTTCGATGAAGGGCATTGCGGCGATGCTGGGCGCGACCGCGGTCATGGGCGTGGGGGCGTTCATGGCAAGCTCCTGACAAGGCGGGAGGTAAAAAGCTGATCCGGGGATGATAGCTCTGGGGCTGGAGAAGACATTCTTCCCAAGGCCTCTGTGGGTTTCTCTGTGGTGGACAAAGCGGGGCTGTTGTCCCTCGGCTTTGAAGGCGATAAGATGCGTTGCACATGCAACGCATTTAGTCCATCCATGAAAACTGCCAGCTTTCCTTCCCTGCGCGTTGACCCGCGTTTGCGCGATGCCGCCCAGAGTGTGCTTCAGGAGGGAGAGACTTTGTCGGCATTTATCGAGACCTCGGTGCGCGAGAGCATTGAACGCCGGCGCGCACGTGCTGAGTTCATCGCGCGAGGTCTGGCCTCCCGGGAACAAGCGCAGTCATCGGGGGTCTATATCGCCGCTGATGAGGTGCGGTCTGAGTTGGACAAGATGCTCAGCCAGCGCCAGGCCGACTTGCGGGTCAAGGCTCAGAGGTGAGCTTTGCGCTTAGGTTCAGCGCCAGCGCGCGCGATGACCTGATCCGCCTTTACCAATTTTTACTGGATCGAGCCAGCACTGCCGAAGACTTGGCGGTGGCGCAAAGGGCCCTCGATGCCATCGAACGGGCATTCGAGAGTCTGAGTCGCTCGCCATTCATCTACCGCAAGGTGGGTCTCAGTCCATTTCTGCGGGAGCTGCTGATTCCGTTCGGAAGCAGTGGCTATGTGGCACTGTTTGAGATTAATGACGCATCAACCGTCACCATCTTGGCGGTCCGCCATCAGTTGGAAGACGACTACCACTGAACTCGGGGTGGCCATGCCGGCTCAGCTACCCCTCACTGCGTTTCCGCTGCGCGGGTCGGTCGCAGGGGGCAGGGTGTGAGGGGTGGCGGTTCGTCTGACGGGCAGAAGCTTATCGGTGATGGGCTCAGCGAGCCTTTGATGCCCATCAAATGCGGCCAAGCCGCGCAAGGTGCCGCGCGATCTGCGCGTGCACCTGGGCCGGCGCGGTGCCGCCCAGGGTGTTGCGGGCATTGAGCGAGCCGCGCAGGCTCAGGCACTCGTAAACGTCTTTCTCGATGCTGGGGTTAAAGCCTTGCAGCACGGTCAGGGGCAGTTCCGACAGGTCGCAGCCATGCGTGACGGCGGCTTTGACCGCGTGGGCCACCACCTCGTGCGCGTCGCGAAAGGGCAGGCCTTTTTTTACCAGGTAGTCGGCCAGGTCGGTGGCGGTGGCGTAGCCTTTTTTGGCAGCGTCTTCCATGGCCTGGGCGTTGACTGTGATCCCGCCTTCTTTTTGCCCGGTGGTCGGGTTGAGCTGGCCACCGACCATTTCACTGAAGATGCGCAGCGTGTCCTTGAGGGTGTCGACCGTGTCGAACAGCGGCTCCTTGTCTTCCTGGTTGTCCTTGTTGTAGGCCAGGGGCTGGCCCTTCATCAAGGTGATCAGGCCCATCAGGTGGCCGACCACCCGGCCGGTCTTGCCGCGGGCCAGTTCGGGCACATCCGGGTTCTTCTTTTGCGGCATGATGGAAGAGCCGGTGGTGAAGCGGTCGGCGATCTTCACAAAGCCGAAGTTCTGGCTCATCCAGAGGATCAATTCTTCCGACAGGCGGCTGATGTGCACCATGCACAGGCTGGCAGCGGCGCTGAACTCGATGGCAAAGTCGCGGTCGCTCACCCCGTCCAGGCTGTTTTGACTCACCTGCGGCTGACCTTGCTCGTCGACCATGCCCAGCGTGCGCGCCACCCGTTCGCGGTCGAGTGGGTAGGTGGTGCCCGCCAATGCCGCCGAGCCCAGGGGCAGGCGGTTGATGCGTCGGCGCGCGTCGGTGAAACGTTCGGCATCGCGGGCGAACATTTCCACATAAGCGAGCAGGTGGTGGGCAAAGCTGACCGGCTGGGCGACCTGCAAATGGGTAAAGCCCGGCAGGATGACCTCCACATTCTTTTCGGCCACCGCGATCAGCGCCTTTTGCAGATCGGCCAGCAGGGCAATGATGAGGTCGGTCTCTCCGCGCAGCCACAGGCGCACGTCGGTGGCCACCTGGTCATTGCGGCTGCGGCCAGTGTGCAGGCGTTTGCCGGCATCGCCCACCAGTTGCGTCAGGCGCGCCTCGATGTTCAGATGCACGTCTTCCAGATCCAGCTTCCATTCGAAGGCACCAGACTCGATGTCCTGCCAGATGGTGGCCATGCCGCGCTCAATGTCGGCCAGGTCCTGCGCGCCGATGATGCCTTGCGCGGCCAGCATCTCGGCATGGGCCAGTGAGCCGGTGATGTCAGCCTGCCAGAGCCGCTTGTCGAAGAAGACGCTGGCGGTATAGCGCTTGACCAGCTCGCTCATGGGTTCCGAAAACAGCGCAGACCACGCCTGGGATTTTTTGTCGAGCTGGTTTGTCATAGGGGGGCGATTTTATTCGGGTACAGGAACTGTGAGCCCAAGGCGCTGGCATGCCTGTGCTGGCGTGAGGATCTGCAAACCCCCGGGGGCGACTGCGCTTAGCAAGTCCTGGTCCCCGCTGACCAATATCGCCCCCGGCACTTGTAAGGCAGTGGCGATGAATTTGTCGTCATCAGGGTCGCGGCTCCAGCCCGACATGGTCGGCCCGATCTCTACCCAGACCGCGCAGGCAGACACATCGCGCAGGATGCGTTCACGCAGATCCAAGCTGATGTAAGGGTCAAATTTCGGCCGGTAAATGCGGCTGCGCAGTTCTTCAAAAGTCGGTGGTGAAAACACCAGTCTGGCGTTCGCCAAGAGATGCTGCACCAGAGCGTGGGGGCTGCTTTTTCGTGACAGCGCCGCGCTGATCAGGACATTGGTGTCCAGTACCCAGTCATGATTCGTCACGCAGCAGATCCTCAAGCAGCGGCTCGGTCATGCCGGCTTGCTCGGCGAAGGCGGTGCTGGCGGCCAAGCTGTGCTGGAGGCGGTTGGCATAAAACTCGCGCATGGCCTCGTAGTCTTGGGCAGACACCAGCACACCCACCACACGGTCGCGCCGGGTCAAACGCACAGGCTCGCGCTGGGCCATGTCGATGAGTTGGCCAAACTGGGTTTTGGCTGCATTGGCGGTGAGGGTGCGCACAGGGAAAATGGTAGCACGAATCGTTCGATTGGTGCGATTGGGTCGATTCGTGGCTTGCTTGCGCTCAATCATGCACACCGCCACCGTAGAAACGGCTTTACACGTTCCGGAGCGTCCAAAGCCATTTCCAGGACGAATTACGGCCGATTTTGCGGGGATGGACTCCACACCCTCTGCCACAGCGGCCCTCAGGGTCGTGCCTTAGCTGAAGTCATGGTCCTGGGATCTGACGGCTGGGCAATCCGTGCCGACGTCCACGACGGGGTCTGAGCGACCTGATCAGCCCGTATTCCTCAGCCCTGCCGCAATTCCGTTGATGCTGATATGTATGCCGCGCTGGGCCCGCTCATCGGCCTGGCCGGCGCGGTAGCGGCGTATCAGTTCGACCTGCAGATGGTGCAGGGGGTCGATATAGGGGAAGCGGTGACGCATGGAGCGCTGCAGGGCCGGGTTGCCGGCCAGGCGCTGCTTGTCGCCGGTGATCCACTGCAGCGCCTCGACGGTGCGCTGCCATTCGGCCTCGATGGCCGAGAAAATTTTCTTGCGCAGGCGGGCATCGTCGACCAAATCGGCGTATCGCGAAGCCAGCGCCAGGTCGCTCTTGGCCAGCACCATGTCCATGTTTGAGAGCAGGGTGCGGAAGAACGGCCATTGCTTGTACATTTTTTGCAGCAATGCCAGGGTCTGCTTGCGCTGGGCACTGTCCTGTCCCAGCAGTCCTTCGACCGCCGAGCCGAACCCGTACCAGCCCGGCAGCGCCAGGCGGCACTGGCCCCAGCTGAAGCTCCAGGGGATGGCGCGCAGGTCTTCGATTTTTTGCGAGGCTTTGCGCGAGGCTGGCCGCGATCCGATGTTGAGCTCGGCGATCTCGCGGATGGGCGTGGCCTTGAAGAAATAGGCTTCAAAGTCGGGCGTTTCGTAGACCAGGGCGCGGTAGGCCTGCATGCTGGCCTGCGACAGCCGGGCGGCGGCCTCCAGGAAGACCTTGGACGCTGGCCGGGTGGGCTGCAGCAAAGTGGCCTCCAGCGTGGCAGCCACCAGGGTTTCCAGGTTGCGTCGGCCGATTTCCGGGTTGGCGTATTTGGAGCCGATCACCTCGCCTTGCTCAGTCAGGCGAATCTGGCCGCGTACCGTGCCGGGCGGCTGAGCCAGGATGGCTTGGTAGCTGGGGCCGCCGCCGCGGCCGACCGTGCCCCCGCGGCCGTGGAACAGGCGCAGCTGGATGTTGTGGGAGTTCGAGAGCTCATCGAACAGAGCCACCAGCGCGATTTCGGTGCGGTAGAGCTCCCAGTTGCTGGTGAAGATGCCGCCGTCCTTGTTGCTGTCGGAGTAGCCCAGCATCACCTCTTGCTCGGCGCCGCTGGCCTGCATCAGTTCGGCGATACCCGGCAGGGCGTAGAACTGGCGCATGATGCCGGCGGCATTGCGCAGGTCTTCGATGGTCTCGAACAGCGGCACCACGATCAGGTTCATGCGTGCCTGGCTTTGGCGCCTCGGTCCAGAGGGGCGCAGTACACCATGCAGCAAGCCGCATTCCTTTTGCAGCAGCATGACTTCCAGCAGGTCGCTGACGGCTTCAGTGTGGCTGATGATGTAGTGGCGTATGGCCTGTTCACCATAGCGTTGGCGCACGCTGGCGGCGGTCTCAAAGATCGCCAGCTCCGAGCGGGTGAGCTCGCTGTAGGCGGCCTCGCGCAGGCGCACGGGGCGGGGGTCGGCCAGGAGCTGCAAGAGCAAGGACTGGCGCGCCGTTTCGTCCAGGGCCGCGTAGTCAGGCGCCAGGTCGGCCACTTTGAGCAGCTCGGTGATTACTTGTTCGTGCTTGTCCGAGCTTTGCCGCAGGTCCACCGTGGCCAGGTGAAAGCCGAACACTTCGACCGCTCGAATCAGGCCGTGCAGGCGCTGATCGGCCAGCGGTTTGGCATGGTGCGACAGCAGCGAGGCCTCGATGGTGCGCAGGTCGACCAGCAGCTCCTGCGCCTGGGCGTATGGGTTTTGGGGGGGCAGGGCGTGGCGGGCCGCATCGCCGCCGCTCAGTACCTTGAGGGTGGCGGCCAGGCGCGCATAAATGCCGGTCAGGGCGCGGCGGTAGGGCTCGTCGAGTCGGTGCTCGTTGACGTCGGGCGACTGGTCGGCCAGCTCTTGCATGCCGGGCGAGATCGGGGTCAGCAGGGCCGACATCGACAGCTCGCGCCCCAGCAGGTGCACCTCGGTGAGGTAGTGGCGCAGCGCCAGATCAGCCTGGCGCTCGAGCGCATAGGTCAGGGTCTGCGCGCTGACATGGGGGTTGCCGTCGCGGTCTCCACCTATCCACTGGCCCATGCGCAGGAAGTTGGCCACTGGGTGCTGACCGAGTTCGCGTTCGAGGTTGGCGTAGATCTTGGGGATCTCGCGCAGGAAGGTGGCCTCGTAGTAGGACAGGGCGTTATCGATCTCGTCGGCCACCGTCAGCTTGGTAAAGCGCAGCAGCCGGGTCTGCCACAGCTGCATCACCCGTGCCCGCAGCTGCGTTTCGTTGGCTTCGAGTTCGCGCGGGGTCAGCGCATCGCGGGCGGCGTTGAAGGCGGCTGCCCGCAGCCGGATGTCTTCGCGCGAGGCCAGCAGCTGCGCGATGTCGCGCTCGGCGTCGAGGATGCTTTTGCGCTGTACCTCAGTCGGGTGCGCGGTGAGCACCGGCGCCACCAGGCTGTGAGCCAGGGTCTGCGAGATGGTGCGGGTGGACAGCCCGGCCCAGCGCAGGCGGGCCAAGGCCACCTCGATGCTGCCTTCCTGGGTGTCGCCTTGGCGCTCATGGACGGCGCGCCGGCGAATGTGGTGGCGGTCTTCGGCCAGATTGGCCAGGTGGCTGAAATAGGTGAAGGCCCGTATCACGCTGACGGTCTGGTCGCCGCTCAGGCTTTTGAGCAGCTTTTTCAGGGCTTTATCGGCCTCATGGTCGGCGTCGCGCCTGAAAGCCACCGACAGCTTGCGCACTTGCTCGACCAAGTCAAAGGCGGCTTGTCCTTCCTGTTCGCGGATCACATCGCCCAGGAGGCGACCGAGTAGGCGGATGTCTTCCACCAGCGGCCGCTCGTTTTGGCGGCTGCGCGACGGTGCAGCGCTGGTTCGGGTGGGGGCAGGGTGGTTCATGACAGGCGACGTAAATACCCCATGCTAGCATCGGGTATTGACACCCAATTACCACCGAGTTACCGGCGATCCATCCCATGTCCAGCCCTAAAAAAGTCGTCATCGCCACCCGTGAAAGCCGCCTGGCCCTGTGGCAGGCCGAGCATGTCAAAGCCTTGCTGGAGCAGCAATTGGGCTGGCAGGTCGAGCTTTTGGGCATGACCACCCAGGGCGATCAGATCCTGGACCGCTCCCTGAGTAAGGTCGGTGGCAAGGGCCTGTTTGTCAAGGAGCTCGAAACCGCGCTGGCCGACGGCCGGGCCGATTTGGCGGTGCATTCGCTCAAGGATGTGCCCATGGACTTGCCCGAAGGCTTTGCCCTGGCCTGCGTGATGGAGCGCGAGGATCCGCGCGACGCCTTTGTGTCCAACGAGTTTGGCACGCTCGCTGACCTGCCCGCAGGTGCGGTGGTCGGCACCTCCAGCCTGCGCCGGCAGGTGCTGATCAGGGCCTTGCGCCCCGATCTGAAGATCATGCCGCTGCGCGGCAATCTCGACACCCGTTTGCGCAAGCTTGACGAGGGCCATTACCAAGCCATCGTGCTGGCCGCCGCTGGTCTCAAACGCCTGGGTTTGGCCGCGCGCATCCGCTCGGTGTTCGAAGAAACCGACATGCTGCCGGCGGCTGGTCAAGGCGCCTTGGGCATCGAGGTGCGGGCCGATCGGCAGGACATGCTCGACGGCTTGGCCACACTGGCCCACATGCCGAGCTGGTTGGCGGTGACGGCTGAGCGCGCGGTCTCGCGCGCCATGGGTGGCAGCTGCTCGATGCCGCTGGCTGCCTTCACCCGCGGTGCTGCCGCCGATGGTCTTTTGCGCCTGGACGCCGCCTGGGGTGACCCCGGTGATCTGGGCGATGAAGTGGTGCAGGCGGCGCCGCGGCCGCTCTCACCGCTGGTGCGGGTCAGCGAGCAGGCTGTCGTGACCAACCAGGGCCAGGCTCGAGACCTGGGCGAGCGGGTCGCGGCTTTGCTGCGCGCCGGTGGTGCCCAAGGCCTGCCTGTCCATTGAGGCCCGCCCCCGTGGCAGCCGGCCCGGCTGACCCGGCGACCTGATGAAAACCACCGCTTGCGTCTTGGTCACCCGGCCGCTGGCCGACGCCCAGCGCTGGGTGGCTCAGTTGCAGGCCGCTGGCCTGCCAGCCTTGGCTATGCCTTTGCTCGAGATAGCGCCGCTGTTGCAGCCGTCCGAGTTGGCGCTCTGGTGGCAGCGCCTGCCGCAGTTTGCAGCGCTGATGTTCGTCAGTGGCAATGCGGTAGAGTATTTTTTCAAAGGCTGGTCGGGACCCTGGCCGCAGGGCCTGCGTTGCCTTGCCCCCGGGCCAGGCACCGGCGCCAGGCTGCGCTCACTGGGTATTGCTGAGTCCCTGATCGACGAACCGGCTCAGGACGCCGCGCAGTTTGATTCTGAGGCGCTTTGGCAGGTTATCGCTGAGCGCCCCTGGGCTGGCCGACAGGTCTTGCTGGTGCGCGGCAATAGCGCGCAGAGCGATGGTACGCGCAGCGATGGCGGGGCTGGCCGCAATTGGTTGGCCGAGCAGCTCGAGCGCAGCGGTGCTGCTGTGTCATCGGTGGCGGTCTATGAGCGGCGCTCGCCGCAGTTTTCGAGCGAGCAGCATCAGCGTATCCTGGACGCCAGCCGGGACGGCTCGCTGTGGCTGTTCAGCAGCTCGGAGGCGATCTCCCATTTGCCGGCCGGGCTGGACTGGGGTGAGGCCCGCGCACTGGCTACCCATCCGCGCATTGCGCAGGCTGCACGAATGGCCGGGTTTGGCCAGGTGCTTCAATCCAGACCTGCACTGCCTGAGGTGTTGGCCTCGATAAAATCGGCTTTCCATGAATGAGCCCGCGGCTTCGGCCACTTCTTCCGCATCGGTGTCCGGTCCAGCGCACGGCGTATCTGCAACAGCGGCGCCCTCGGGGGCTGCCGATCTGCCGCCCCCCATCCAAGATCTGACCCCGGCCACCGACTGGTGGCAGAGCCGCTGGTGGGCCTGGCTGGTGCTGGCCCTGGCTGCGGCCGGTCTGGGCCTGGCGGTGCTGCTGTGGCAAAAGCTCAGCGGCATCCAAGAGGAGTTGGCACGCCGCAGTCAAGATACAGGGGCCCAGGCCATCAGTGCGCGCACCATGGCCCAGCAGGCGCAGGAGACCGCGCGCGACATGGCCGCCCGGGTGGCGGGGCTGGAGTCGCGGCTGAGTGAGGTGAGTTTGCAGCGCCAGCAGCTGGAGGAATTGATGCAGAGCCTGTCGCGCTCGCGCGATGAGAACTTGGTGGTGGACATCGAGTCGGCCCTGCGTCTGGCCCAGCAGCAGGCCCAGCTGACCGGCAGTGCCGAGCCGCTGCTGGCCGCTTTGCGCACCGCCGAACAGCGGTTGCAGCGCGCCGCCCAGCCGCGTCTTAACCCGGTGCTGCGTGCCATCACCCACGACAGCGAACGCATCAAGGCCGCCGCGGTCACCGATATTCCGGCGCTGTTGGTCAAGATCGACGAATTGGCCCGCTTGTTCGATGACCTGCCCTTGGCCAACGGCGCTGTGCCCGAGTTGCCGGCGCCGCAGGCGTCCGTTGTAGCGGAGGAAAAGCCCAAGGACCAGGGTCTGATTCGGGCCACCACCGGCGCGGTCAGCGATTGGTTCGGCCGGACTTTCTCTTCGGCTGTGGCGACCGTTCGCGATGAGGCGCGGCGGCTCTTGCGCGTCAGTCGCATCGACAGGCCCGAGGCCGCCTTGCTGGCGCCGGAGCAGGCTTTTTTCCTGCGTGAGAACACCAAGCTCAAATTGCTCAATGCCCGCCTGGCGCTGCTATCGCGCCAAAGCGAGGTGGCTCGCTCGGACCTTGTCGGGGTGCAAGCCGCGCTGCAGCGCTACTTTGACGCCTCCTCGCGCAAGACCCAGGCTGCAGCGGCGCTGCTGCAGCAGATTCAAGCCAGCCTGAAGTCCACGGAGCTGCCGCGTCTGGACCAGACGGTGACTGCCCTGGCGGCGGTGGCTGGCGGACGCTGAACGCCCGATCATGCGCGCCGCCCTCTGGCTCATTGCCCTTTTTGCCATTGCGGTGGCGGTCGCCCTGTTTGCGGGTAACAACCAGGCGGTGCTGACGCTGTTTTGGCCGCCGCACCGGGTTGACCTGTCGCTCAATTTGGCGCTGCTGCTGGCGGCGCTGGCCTTTTTGGTGCTGCATCTGGCTTTGCGCGCTTTTGCCGCTGCCTTTTCTTTGCCGATGCAGGCGCGTCGCTGGCGGGCCCAGCAAAAAGAGCGCGCCATGCAGGCCGCGCTGATGGATGGCTTAGCCCACCTGCTGGCCGGGCGCTTCATCCGCGCCTCGCGGGCGGCGCAAAGTGCGCTGGCGCAAGAGCGCAGCCTGGCGCAATTGGCCAGCGAAGTCGGCCAGGACAGCGGCTACAACCCGCAACGCGCGCTGCAACTGCGTTCTCTCGCCCATCTGGTGGTCGCCGAAAGCGCCCAGGCGCTGCAGGACAAGCCCTTGCGCGACGAGCACCTGCGGCTGGCGCTGGAGCCAGCACCGCAGCGCATGGGGGTGGAAACGCGTGAAGGCATCGCGCTGCGCGCAGCCCGTTGGGCGCTGGAGGACCGGGAGCCCCTGTTGGCGCTTGAGCGCCTGGAGCAGTTGCCGGTGGGCGTGGCCCGACGCACGCTTGCGCTGCGCCTGCGCTTGAAGGCCGCGCGTCTGGCCCGGCGCAGCGCCGAGGCGATGGAGACGGCACGCCTGCTGGCCAAACACCGTGCCTTCTCGCCGCAGGCCGCGCAAAGCATCGTTCGGGGGCTGGCTCTGGAGTGGCTGCAAGGCGCTATGGATACGCGTTCCCTGCAGCAGGTCTGGCTCAGCCTGGATGCCGAGGAGCGCGCCATGCCTGAGGTTGCGGTCCATGCGGCCGGCCGTTTGATGAGCCTGGGCGGCGATGCACTGCAAGCGCGCCAGTGGCTCGATCAGGTTTGGGATGCGATGGTCGAGCCCGAGGCCGTCGTGCCTGAGGATCTGCAGGTTCGCCTGGTCACCACCTTGGAGCGGGGCCTGGACAGCATCGATTCAGACTGGCTGGCGCGCATTGAGGCGGCCTTGCTTGGCCGTCCGCGCGATCCCAACTTTCAGTACCTGGCCGGCATGGCCTGCCTGCACCGCCAGCTTTGGGGCAAGGCGCAGCAATTGCTGGGGCAAGCGGTGCTGAACCTGCAGGACGCCGGTTTGCAAAGGCGAGCCTGGCGGGCGCTGGCGCAGCTGGCCGAGCAGCGCGGCGATGCCGCTGCGGCCCAGCAGGCCTGGCGCAAGCTCAGCCAAGCCTGAGCTAGCGGCTCAGGCGCTAGGCCGAAGGCTGCGCAGCAGGCCAGCGGCTAGCCAGGACGCAGGAGCTACCTCGCAGGCGCTGGAATCAGGATGCAGACGTCGGAAATGAATCAGGGGCCCGCAGGCCCCTGATTCATGCGCTATCAGCCCTTGGGCTGGGACGCCTCGAAGGGCAGTTCCATATTGCGCAGATCGCGCCGCGTCTCGACCAGAATCAAGGGGCCCTGGTCAATCTGCACCACCGGCGGCCGCTCGCGCGGCACATGGACGGGCTTGGGCTCGGCTGCGATGGCAGCCTGAACCTGAGCGATCTTGTCGGCGTCCGAGTTCACCCATTGCAGGCCGGAACCCTGGGCGACCTGCAGCAGGTCCTCAATTGGCAGCTGGTAGGTCTGCACCTTGGGCAGGGTAGGCTTGGCTGGTGACGAACTTGTGCTGGCCACCGGTGCTTTCTCAGCGGTGATCACAGTCTGCGCTGGCGCAGCTTCAGCCAGCGGCAGGCTGGCTTGCACCTCGCTGGCGCTGGGCCCACCGGGGCCTTCGGCGGCCGATGTGTGTCCCTCGCCGGTCTCGGTACGCTCACGACGGTCACGGCCAGAGCGGCCGCGGCGTTCGCGGTTGGGGCGCCCATCGGTGCCCTCTTCGCGGCCCGCCGGTGCGCCCGCCGACTCCTGGCCTTCGGCAGCGCCGACTTGCTCAGCGACAGCGCCCTCGCTGGAAGCCTCGCGCTCGCCCCTGTCGCTGCGCTCGCGGCGTGGTCGCTCGCTGCGCTCGCCCCGTTCACCGCGCTCACCTCTTTCACGACGGCCTTCGCCTTCGACGCGGTTGCCCGAGCCTTGTTCTGCGGCCTGCATCGCGGCCAGATTGGCCGCCGCCAGTTCCTGCTGGCTGACTTCATCGGCACTGGGCGATGCCTGCTCATTGCGATCGGCCCGCTCGCCACGTTCACCACGTTCACCACGTTCACCACGTTCACGCCGACCGCGACCGCCTTCACGGCCCTCGCGCGGCTCACGCGCTTCCCTGGGCTCACGCGCTTCACGCGGTTCC
>Ga0078894_10002285_pt1 | contig 14515 bp, 12 predicted proteins | sample LauGreSu1BDMLBSD_2_FD_67506 | JGI IMG/M metagenome (GOLD analysis project Ga0078894, IMG submission 67506) | Freshwater lake microbial communities from Lake Michigan, USA - Su13.BD.MLB.SD (version 4) (version 4) | ecosystem: Environmental > Aquatic > Freshwater > Lake | place: Lake Michigan...
ATATTTCTTTTCGAGAGGAATATAAAACTTTAAGGGATTTTGATCTTGTTGAACATATGCGACATTTTGCCTTGATAATTCAAGATGTTTGTTCGAAAAATCTTTAATATATTGTTTTAACTTTTCATTGTTTATTTGAATTTTTGCTTGAAGATTCATTCTGGACATAACTAATAAAATTACTATTATTATCATCAAAAATATAACTATACTCATCATTTTAATAATTGTCAAGGAAATTGAAAAGTTTAAACAATTATAATATTAAATTAAAAATGGGTATTAAAAATTTTCACCAATTTATGAAGAAAAATGCACCAAATGCATACAGAAATATTCATATTAGTGAATACGAGGGTAAAAGTATTGCGATAGATATTTCAGGGCTCATTTATAAATATAAAATTATTGCAGGTGACAAATGGTTGGATGCATTTATAAATCTAATTTTTACATTGCGTAAAAACCGTGTTCATCCAATTTTTGTATTTGATGGAAAAGCTCCACAAGCTAAAGATAATGAAAAAAATAAACGAAATGAACAGAAAATTAAACAATTTGATAAAGTCTTTAATTTTCGACAAGAACTTGATAATTACTATTCTACAGGAGAAGTGACAGATTTTATTCGAGATGAAATGAAAAAATTAGGACCTCCAAGTATTGGAAATGTAATGCCAATTAATACAAACCTACTTGAAAAAAAATATTCTTACATGAATTCCCAGATTGTAAATTGGTCTCCCGAAGATATTGAACTTTTACATCAAATTTTTGATTGTCTTGAAATCCCTCATGCAGTTTCTCAATCAGAAGCAGAGACTTTATGTGCAAGTTTGGAAATCGAAGGAAAAGTTTCCGCTGTAGTAAGTAATGATTCAGATGTATGTGTATACGGTGTTCATAAATTTCTATATGAGTTAAACGGACTTGATGGAATGTGCGTTGAAATAGACACAAAGGAAATTCTTAAATCTTTATCTTTTACACAAGAACAATTTATCGATTTCTGTATTATGTGCGGATGTGATTACAATGAAAATATCCCAAATGTCGGTCCTGTAAATTCGTATAAATTAATAAAAGAATATAAATCTATCGATAATCTACCATCAAATTATGATATATCTATTCTCAATCATATTGAATCAAGGTCTTTATTTGCAACACGTTATTCATATGAAAAACCATCAATTATCTGTTCTCAACCAACTGAAAAAAATCTAATCGAAGTCGCAAGTATTCTTCAAAGAAGAAATTCAAAGATTACTTTTGAAAATATTAAAAAAGTATTTTCTCCAACAGAAATTATATTTCAATAAAATCTCAAAAGATTTTATTCATAAATTAACTTTATAATTTCATCGGAATTAATATGTTCGGAAAATTTTAAAGAACGTGCATATAATATAATATTCTTTATCCATTTTGGACAGTTTGGAAGAGACAGTTTAAGTTCTTTTGTTCTGTTCAGATTATGTCTCCAAGGTAAAGGACTTATCATTGACCATGTTAAAAATGCTATCGATTCAAGATCATCTCTCATTGAAGGAGTTATTGATTTTTCAACTCTTAAACTATTGAATAAACGACTTCCTTCTTCAATAACATTTTTTTCCTCTTTTAAAGGAATTTGTTTCGAAAGTCCAAAGTCAATCAAAACTAAATTATGGAAACTCTCATCCTGAAACATAAAATTTTCATCATTGATATCTCGATGAATATATCCAGTCTTATGACACTGAAGTATACATCTTAAAAACTGTAAAAAATAACGTTTCGACGTAATTTCATCAATCATTTCACTACAATATTTTAACGGGTATGGGTAAAAATCAAATACGTTAATATTCATTTTATAAATTTTACCGATTGTTTCACGAGTTCCTTTTGTTTCCTGAGTAATAACCGAAGATGAAACATTTTGAAAAGGAGATATTGGAAGATCATAGATTGGATTTGCAATAAAAGAATTGATATTCAATCCTTTTAACTTGCTGTTAATATTTCTCATTATATTTCTCTCACGTCCCAGTAAAGATGAAAGAAGATTAGGAAATTTTTTATCTATTAATTCTACTTTTAAAGCATATGATTTATTTCGATAATCTGCTTTAAAAATAGCTCCCCAATACCCATTTGAAATATAAGAAATATTTTGAAGTTCAGTATTTAAATTTAATGTTTTCAAAATAATATTAATTACACTCGGATCATTGTAATTTACACCATGGCCATTTAGAGGATACATTTGTTTATTTAATAATATATTATTAAATAATTCGGAGAAATCGGAGAAATCGGAGAAATCGGAGAGAGTGATTATTTCTTTACAGTTTTTCTCGATTTCTTTTGAAACATATCTTTCCATTCTTCAAGAATATCCTGTTCTGAAATATTCTTTTCTTTCATTTCGGGAAGCTCGGCAAGATTTTTCGCAAATGTTTGAAGTTTCAACTCAATATTTTCAAGTACGGCTTTCTTTACAATTTCAGTAAGTTCGTTAAGCATATTTTCGTTCATGATGAAATAAAGTTTATTAATAAGTTTACGAATAAACTTTATTTCAATTTTAATTAATTTGAGTTATTAAACGTTGAAAAACTAATTTGAGTCATCAAATGTTGAAGAGTTCTTCAATTCTTCACGTCCGTTTTCACATCCGTTGTCACTGTCATCACTGTATTCACAAGGATTCGCAATGGAGATCTTCTTATTGTGAACACACTCGACAATCTTTGTGAGAGCTCGATTGACATTTTCTCCAGACCTTGAAGATACTTGAAAGTAAGGAATATCAATCGTTTGAACAATTCTATTTTGTGAAAAGAGATCATTCTTCGTTGAGATCAAAATGATTGGAATCTTCTTATTTTCAAAAAAACGATGAATTTCAAGAATTGCATTTTTTGCTTGGTTGTAACTCTTTCGATCATTTGCAATGTAGAAAACAACCATTGCATCCGCTCCAACCCAGTAAATTTGACCAAGTGAATTGTTCTTTGATCCAGAACAATCCCAAATCTCAAGCTTTACCTTTGATTCTTCATCTTCGTCAGTGATAAACCCAAGTGTGTGAACATTCGCCCCAACTGTAGGAATGTATCCAGCAGTAAATTTACTCTTGATACAACTTCGAAGGAAAGAAGTCTTGCCAGTATTGCATTCTCCTACAAAGCAAACCTTCTTGACAGGATACATTTTACGAGAGAGTGAGTTCGAGAGTGTGAGTTCGAGAGTGTGAGTTCGAGAGTGTGAGTTCGAGAGAGGGGTGAAGGGAAATGATATTTTTTCTATGTTTTTATAGAAAAAAATCAATTTTATCAAATATCGAAACATTTAATATGTAATTGCATGAACAATTCGATCATTTTGATAATAATTATTTTGAGAAATTTCTCCACGAATGTAAATCTCTTCTTGTTCAAGACTTGGTTCACAGTTGTACCTCTTAATCATTTGAATGACTCCATTCGAGTAGTAATGATGAGAAAAGTAACTATCTGCCATGATTACACGAGCAGGACCATTTTCGCGATGAATTACACCGTTATTGTAATAAGTGTAAGAATCGGGCGTAATGAAAGCGGGTCCTCCAGCACGATGAATTACACCGTTATTGTAATAAATCTCAAGATTCTTTGAAATCAAAGCAGGTCCTCCAACACGATGAATGACACCATGCTTATAGTAGATTTGTTGATCTTCAGAAACAAAAGCAGGTCCGTCATCACAATGGTATTGACCGTTTTCATCAAAGTGAGAAATCATTTCAACAATTGGAAAAAGAAACAAAATTCGAAAGGGGTGAAACGAGAGTGAAACGAGATGACGAAGGAGACGACAGTGAAACGAGAGTGACGAAGGAGACGAGAGTGAGAGTTAGAGAAAGGTGGCGAAACTTTGACTTGAAAAATTTAAGAATTTTCAATTTTTGAATTTAAAACCCAAGAAAGTGACCAATACTTTTAAACGCATGATCAATACTCTTTCCAACATTTGAAAATACTTTCTCGATATGATTAACGATATCCATTAATTTCTTTCCAATAGTTGAAAAGAGTTTTGAAGCAACACCTTTCAAATAATTAACAACCATTCGAACTTCATGGAAAACTTTTGCTCCAATCTTTGAGATTTCAGTAAATGCATTCTTTAATGTTCCGATAGGATCTGTAATAAATTGTTGAATGTCTTTCCCAACATGTTTAAAAAATTCGAGAGGATGTAAGAATGCTTCTGATATGGAATGGAATACATGGAAAACTTCGGGGATAATTTTCTCTGCAAAGAGATGGATTGCATCTTGAGCAACATTTGCAATTACTTTTGCCATTGCAATTCCATAATTGACTATATTTTTTAATGCTCCGGCAATAAGTCTTGCTGGAGCACCGAGTCCGATATTTTTCAAAGCGGATTCTGTATAATCACCTGCAATTTCAAAGGCATGAACTGCATCTTCACCAGCATGGTATAAAGCTTTAATTGCAATTTCTCCATATTTTCCAACATACCCAATCGCCTTTGTTAATAATCCTGAAGGAACACCTGGAATCCATCCTAACATTCCATTCAACATACCATCAGCAAAAGAAACAACCTGTTTTCCAACATAAAACTGTGGGAATAAACTCTCTCCGCATTTGACAAATGTATCCATATTACTATATATATTTCCGCTACAATCAAGCTTCATGTTATCGACAAATCCGCTAAATTCTTTATCAACAGTATTTATTGCTATTTGCCCTGGAGTTGTTATAAATGTGCCAACTCCTTTTGCACAATTTGCAGAAAAGACATCATGTTTACATTGTCGAATCATTGTTTCTGCATTTCTTTTAACAGTTCGAGTTATTGTTCTTCCAAAAATATCTTCCGCAATATGTTGCCCTTCGGATATTGTACAATCGCCTATTCCATTTTTACTTGAAGAATAATCCATTCCCATGTTATCGCAATATTTTGGTGTTAATTTACAAGTTGGTATATTATCTGGGTTAATTTTACAATAACCATCCGCGTCGCAATTCGGAGAACCTTGGTACCATTCCCCGAGACCTTGAGCTTCACATACATTTGTTATGAAACTTGGAACGAAATTTGAAACAAGACATCTTCCATTTCCGGAAGAATCTGTATGCCATTCAAGATAAGGTAACTGAGAAGGATTACAAGGTTTTCCAGAAGAATCTAAATATGAACCCGAATTTGCATCAAGTTGGCACATTACCCAATGAGGATTTGAATCTGCTTTACATGTTTGTTCGTTATAAATACAAGTTCCATATTCGTTTTTTTCATCTGGAGCCTGATAATCATATCCTTTCAAATGGCAATATTGTTTCATTGTATTCATTTGAGTATAATAATTTAAAGAGTCTTTCCAATCGCTAAATTTCGGGGTCGTTCCACTCGGGGTCGTTCCACTCGGGGTCGTTCCACTCGGGGTCGTTCCACTCGGGGTCGTTCCACTCGGGTCTCCAGATATTTCATTATAATATTTCCTCATAAAGAAAAATATTACAATTGAAATTATAATAGTTATTACGACAGCAATAATCATTTATAAGAAGTATCTAAAAAGTTTAGTCATACGAAAAAAGAAATGTCATTGTCTTCAAAAATAAATAAGAGATTTAACACTTTGGTTATTGCAGGTGGAGCATCAAAATGTATATCTGTTATCGGAGCTCTTCACAATCTTGTTGAAAAGCTTGACTATATTAAAAATTATGCAGGGACTTCAGCTGGAGGGATAATTTGTTATCTTTTAGCAATTGGATACACCCCTTTTGAAATGATACAATTTATATGCGCGTCAAATTTTATCGATGAGTTTCAAAATTTAAATATTATGGGTGTTATCGAACAGAAAGGACTTGTGAATTATTGTATTATTCAAGATTACTTTGAAAAACTTACATTGAATAAGATTGGTTATTTACCAACATTTGCAGATATTCGAAATAAAATGAATAAAAATTTAACTCTTGTTACTTATAATTTAACGAAAAATGAACCCGAATATATAAATGCTGATACTTATCCTCAAATGCCTTGTTTAACAGCTTTAAGGATGACAGTAAATGTTCCCTTATTATTTGAGAGATTTTTTTATAATTCATATGAATATCTTGATGGAGGTCTGGTTGATAATTTCCCTATTGATTATTATTCTGGTCCTGAGTATGAAATTCTTGGAATAAATATAAATCCTGTTGAAATTTCAAGTTCAAAAAAACAAAACTATGTGATGTATCTGTTGAAAATAGCTATGATTCCCTATATTTTCTTTAGTCTAAAGAAAAAATTTCCTTTAAATTCAACAGTTATTTCTCTTAAACCAGATGTCCAAGCATTTGATTTTAATTTAAACTTAAGTAAGAGATTAAATTTATTTTCATATGGGTATAAAACAGTATTGGATTTTGAAAATACTCAAGATACTGTAAAAGAAAACGACACCGAGAGCGAAGAGAGTACCGAGACCGACGAAGGACACGAGAGTGAAGAGAGTATCGAGGAAGACGAGAGTGAAGAGAGTACCGAGAGTGATGAAAGTGATAATATTATAATGGAACACATTGAAGAAGAAATGAAAGATATTTTTAAATAAATACTCAAAATATCTTCATTCGTCATGAAATTGAATCTTCAAGTTAAATAAACTTTATTAAAATAAATGAAGTTTATTGGTGTTAGCGGAAAAGCAGGAACTGGTAAAGATTTTATTGTTCGGAACTTAATTGCACCGTATTTTACAAATGGAAAATCGTATGTGATTATTTCATTTGCTGATCATTTTAAAACTGAAGCTATTGTTCGTGAAGGTCTTGATCGTAGCAAAGTTTATGGACGAAAAGATAAACATACTCGTTCTCGACTTCAGTTGATTGGAACTGAAGAGGGACGAAATGTTCTAAATAATGATAATTTGTGGGTGAATATCCTAAATGAACGTCTCATTCAATATGAGGAACGAGGAATCGAATATGTTTTTATCACTGATTGTCGATTTACAAATGAGATTGAATATATTCATTCAAAAGGTGGAAAAGTTATTCGTATCAATGCTGAAGATCGTCATCTTGAAGCAATGGAGAAAGAAAATGGTAATGATAAATTTATAACAAGTCATATTTCAGAAAATATCGAGTTTAAAAATTGGGATTATGTTTTGAATAACTCAAAAAATAATTTAAGAAATATCGTTCAAAATACAATCGATGTATGTGAAGATATTGAAAAATTTTATCGGTATAAAAAGGTTGTTTTTTGCGACTTTGATGGTGTTTCATTAAATGAATTAAAACATACTCATCTTTTACCATACACAAAGGATATGTATATGGTAATTGTAAGTTCATATCCTATTTCTGACAATTTAATCAAATTGTTTCACTGTGGACTATCTCATTTAAAAATTGAACATTCTTGTGATAAGACTTCAAGTCGATTTAACGAATTAATAAAAAAATATCCTTCCGAAAATTATTATATTATTACACCAACCCTATCAATTGCAAACGAATTGTCAGTTAGTGGAATTAAGTTTATTAATGTATTTAACCATCCTATCCAAGTGTGATGTAATTTTACCATTTATTTTTGATATACAATCAAGATGAACCCATCCAACACCTGATACATCATTACCTTCAAATTTATTTAAACTTGGAGTAAAACAAATATCTGTCTGAATAATGTAATAGGTGCAAGTCCTATCAAATATTACCTTACTATTTTCATCGAGTAACGGTAAGGTAATTCCTGTTTCTTCGTTCAGTTCTCGTAAAGCTGTTTGCATTGTAGTTTCTCCTTCTTCTTGTCCTCCTTTTGGTAATCCTAAAAATTCATTGAATACTTGAACTACTAAAATTTTATTTTCAAATGGGTTGTATATACATACACCAGCCCTTTTTCTTGGAGATTTAGAATACGGTTGTCCTCTTTTATGATTATTAATCAAGTAATTTGTTACGGTAAAATCACAAGACGGACAAATTTTAATTTTAGAAATATTAGAGATATGAACACTCATTGATTAAAAGAAATATTTCTTTTAATCATCTTTATTTTATTATGTAATTATTTTTTAGGTAATAATTTTTGAGTTGGATCTGATTGTTCTCCAAGCATACTTGATACTTGACTCATTAAGCTATTAATATTTACATTTCCATTATCCATTCCTTTTTGCATTGTTCCGATTAATTCTGTAAAAACACCTGATGTCATTAACCCCATAATTGCTTGCATCGGATTTGTCTCTTCTGGATCGAGATGAGGAACTATTTTTTGAACCATATCTGAAATCAATTGATTTTCAGCTGATTTAACTTCCGATTTCATGTTTCGAAGAATTTCTTTTGCTTGAGAATCTGGATATAAAATTCCATAAATTGTTAAAATGTGTTTCCACATAACATCTTTTGTATCAGCTTCAGCCACTCGGAAAAGAGGTTTCAAACAAATGAATGCTTTTTCGGAGTATCCAATTTTATCATTTTGAAGTTTATTTTCTTCGCGCTCTTCGATAGCTGTCTGATTTTCTCCAATGAAATGAGTAAAGCTATGAATTACTTTATTAATTGCTCCTTCTTTTGATAAGTTCATATGTTCAATTAATCGAGCATAGAGTGCAAGAGAATGTTGGACTTGTCCAAATTCAACATTTAAATCTTTTACAAAACATGTAATAGCGTTAAAAACCAAAAGTTGCGTTTGAGATAGAGGCATTTTCATTTTATTTTATCTCTTTAGCTTTACCACTCGGTTTCGTTTCGCTCGGTTTCGCCCTCACTCACTCGGTTTCGTTATCTATTTTCTGAGAATCAACAAATAACATTATTTTTTTAATCATGTTTTTTACATCTGTTGGAAAGTTATCAAAAAATCGTGTTGATGCTTGAACAGGAATTGAATGAACGTAAGGTCTTCCAATTGTTATACTATTTGCCAAATAAGGGACTCCAATAATTTTAGACGATGATTTCATTTCCCACCAACTCTTTTTGAAATATAAACCTCCACGGGGGTATTTCAAAAAGAGTTTATATGCTAAACTCGTGTTTTCAAGAGGGGAATAATATGCAAGTGTATCTGCAATTACACAGTCATACCCTTCTTTTAATGCTCGAAATTTTAGACTTAAAGTATCTGGAAACCATACATCTCCGCACTCCATAAGTGTGAAAAAATGTTCTCGGGACTTATCAGTCTTTTCAAAAGGAAAGTTTAAAATTTCAGATACAATAGTGTTATATTTTCTCTTATCACCTTTTATCACCCGAATTCTTTTATCTTCACTATAGTTTCCAAGAGATTCTGGAGTTAAATAATTTTTTGAATCAATGATTACCCAATTTAAAAGTTCTTTTGGATAAAGAACGCTACTCCAAGAGTAAATACAAAAATTAAACAATACAGGATCATTTACATGGGTTATAACTGTCACATAAGGTAAATTACTTGTAGTTGGTTTAATTTCAAGTGAAATATTACCATCTTGAAGTTTTGGTTGAATATGTTTAATTTTTCGCCAATCTATTTGGATAGTTTTCATTATTTATGGAATACAAATAATGTTTATATTTAAAAAGTTGGTTCTTCATCATTACCTTTATACCTCCAGTCTTGCATATTAAGGATTACCGGTTCAATCTGTGCATTATCAATATCTGTTAAATCGGAAACAAAAACTTCATTCGTCCTTTTATTTTTAACATATGATTTTTCACATGAATCGCAAGTTGCAACTACTTTACTGTTCAAATTCTTCACAACAAAACTATCCGATGTATATTTGAATCGAATTGGAGTATTTACAATTGAAAGGTAATGAGAATTATATGTCCATTCAAGAATAATAGACGACCCTTTTAACATCTTTAACCACGGGAATGCACTAAATGTTTCAACTCTTTGTTCTGGAAGTCGATACGAAACATAATTTACAAATATAAATATACCTCCAGATTCCTTTATTTTTTTAACAAAGTTTGAAATTAAGATTTCAAACTTTTGGATCTTTTCATGTTTTTCACGATATGTTTTTTCATCATCTCTTCTTGAAGGAGCTGAAGGTAAAAACTCGTTAAAATCATAAAGTTCTCCATTTATATTATCAGGAATTTCAGGATTCATGTAATCATCGATACGGACAGTTATTGTATGAGAAGCTTTTGAATTTTGAATAAATTTAGGGTATGCTCGTTGAAGAGCATACTCATTTCGTCGACCTCCATGACCCGCTATTAAAAAGAATGCTGTGTTTGGATGAACTTTTTTATTTGTGAGGAAATCGTTAAAATTTTGATAATCATGATCACACTCTTGAGGTTCGTGAGGTATTTCATCTGTTTTACGTTCGGTTAAAACATCTTTGATTTTCTTTTCGTCATCTTCGAAAACATGATCATCTCTTATTGTTGGGTTAACATTGTTATTTTCTTGAAGTATTAATTTTTCTGGAATAATTGTTTGAAATCGGGGAGGAGCAGCGTCAACATTTTCTACGATTTTATGGAGAGCAAAACTCGATAGATTTTTTCGGGTACTCTCAGAAAACAATTCAGTATCACACTCATCTTCAAACATTTGAATACCATGACAGTTATCAATCTTTTGAGCAGGAATACTATTCGGAACATCTGTAGGAAGAGGATAAATAGCACTGACAAGAGGAGCACTGACAAGAAGAGCACTTGTAGAAAGACGTTTCAAAGTATCAGGGGTATTTTTTTTAACGAAGTCGACTATTTTTTCTTCTACTTCTGTAACTTTTTTCTCCTTTTCCAATTCTTCATCGTTTATTTCTTCACGAAAAGACTCCTCAACTCTGACCTCAACTTTTTCTTCTTCGGGTTCTTCGACTTTTTCTTCTTCGGGTTCTTCAACTCTTACATCGGGTTCTTCGATTTGTTCGAAAAATGTCTCTTCGACTCTTTCTTTCTGTTCATTTTGATTAAAAGGTAATACGCCATCGAACATATATTGACTTTTCGATTTTTCATCACTCTTGACATCCTCAAAATTAAAACATAGAGAATGAATAGCACTATTATATGATTCTCGACAATCAAAAGAAGCTCGTCTCATAATATCTAAAACTTTTTGAGTTTGTTTCATTCGTATTAGACCTGAACGATACATTTGCATTTCAGTACTTGTTGTTTCATTTTCCACAGTTCTTGGCTTACCATTTACTTTCGGTAAGTCTGTAAAATAACGATAAACTTGAACATTTCGTTCATTGACTGGAAGTTGATGATGACTATTTGTTCGAAATGCTCGCCCTTCAGCTTGAATACTTGTAAATTCATTTAATTGAGATTCAAAATTATGGAAATGACGAATTCCAAATAAACTAATACCCATTGCTCCTGCTCCACTCACAAGAATTACCTTGTGTTTTTCACCTCGAATATTATCTGGAGAATTGAATTTTTCAATAATATCATGCCTCGCTTTATCATTACTTAAATCACCAGAGAAAATAAGAGGATTCAGTCCGCAATGACGGAGATAAGCATCAATAAGATACAATCCGTTATTATTTTTAAACCATGCATAAACCATATGCTTTCCTGGAAGTGTTAAACATCTTTGAATAAGTTTTCTCATTTTTGGACTATATTTTTTCAAATTTTGAATATGAATATCGGAATCGTCATTTAAAATCCAAGAAGCATCTTTATCAGTTTCTAAATTTCGACTGACACCAATAGGATATGCAAAATTGCATATTTGTCGACTTCGAATATGAGTTTGATTAATAAACATAAAAGGTTTCAAGTTCGATATTAAATTTACATTTTTATTTTTCTGTGCTTGAATAAGTTTTGTTTGAATATCTTTTAAATCATTTATTTCTTTTTCTCTCATTGAACTATATTGTCCAAACTGTTCTTCAGACATTTCAAAAACATCCACAATATCAGGTAAGATTCGTTTAGGATAAAGAGTTTCATCTGGAATTGGAACATATGAAATTAAACCTTTACACTTGAGAAAAAGATAATCAGGATCTCGAATATTTTCAAATGCTTTTGTAAAAACATCTTTATTCATTGAAGTTATTCCAGGACTTAATAAATTTAACAAAAGAGATGCTTGAAATGCACTAAAAACTGGAGTCCCAGATAAAAGGATAATCTTACAGTTTTTCGAGTTTAAAACAGAGTTGTAAACATGAACAAGACTTTTTGAATTATTTTCCTTGCCGTTTAATACTTCTTGAACTTCATCAACAATAATTATTGAATCTCGAATATTTGATGGAAGTTTTTGTTGAACATGTTGACGATCATTATACGAATAGAATTGGAAATCATTTTCAAATTCTGATGGGTGTTCTCCGCACACGCTACAGTATTGATGTTGATGACTACTTGCGAGACTTGCTGGAGCAAGAATAATTACCTTTTTTTTATCAATTCTGTTTCGATATAAATCGATTGCTAAATACGCGGCACATGTTTTACCACTTCCAAGAGCATGGTAAAAAAGTAATCCTCTGTTATTTGTCTCTAAAAATTCGTTTGCAACTCGCGTCTGATGAGCTTGCGCTTTAAAAGAAATATTCTGAAAATTATTTGAACATTTTAATGATTTTGGAGGCATTTTAATAATATAATATATTTTATTAATTTAATTACAAAAGTTTGATAAATACCCAGCAGTCGATGTCGTACAAGGTATATTTTCAATCAACCATTCTCCTGAACATTCAGGAGTGTATGAAAAAGAACTTCCATCTTTTGTATGAAAGCAGGTTGAATTTGGACCATATGTAAAATTCCCATTGATGTATCTAAAATTTGAATCTGGTATCTGACTCATATTCCCTGTTATATCTAAATATCCTCCAACAGCTCCATTCAAATTAACAAGTCCACCTGTTGATGTATCAAGAGACCAAAAAGAACCAGCGACTTTTTGTAAATTTTGTAAATCTGCTTCTGTTGGCTGTGTTTGAGGAGTTATTTCTGGTCCCGAATATCCACATGTATCCCGTGTAGATAAAAATTGTTTATCAGGATCAGTAAAGTCCCAATAAAGATATTTATTTGTTGGTTTATGTTTAATACAAAATTTATTTTCAAACATTGCATCACTTTCTGGTCGAACGAAAATAGATGTTGAAGAATTTTTAAATGTTTGATTCGAAGTTAAATTTTTATAAATATAACAATCACTTTCATTTTGATCATACATAAAAATAGATCCGTCACCACTCAAACACTTATCTAAACTTATTTTCGGTATTAAAATTCCAGGATTTATACTTGTATCTATTCCATAGTCTTCATAGACATTAAATCCATTATAAGTTGGTCTTTCGAGTTTTTTCTCTGATGATTTAACAAATTGAAAATCTTTCCAGTCTCCAAGACCAACACAAGTTTTTGTCTTAAATGTATACTCCCCATCTGAATTTTCAGTTCCAGAACAATAAAGCATATCTATCCAAGATTCGGGAGGATTATTAATTGAATATACAATATTATTTTGAAGATTATCCTGATCAAACACGAATATACTCCAGCCAAATGAAGATATCTTAAATGTTTGATTTCCAGTTAATTTTGATAATGCATCCTTAACATGAGACCATTCATTCCATTTTCCTGAAGTTTTATCCGTCTGTCCAAGTTTTCCAATCTTATTTGTTTTAATATCATATTGAATTTCAAACCATTCTCCTGTATCGTATAAAAATACTAAATAATAATCTTGATATTTACTTACACTTGTAATACTTATTAATTTACCGTTTCGAGGATAAAATTGTTCAAAGTCTGATACTGGTTTTGAATTATTCACAATTGTTTGCCCGTAAATGTTACCATCTGTGTAAAGAACAATATAGTCAAATTCTCCGACACCAGCTTTTGTTAAATCTAATGGATTCCCTTGAATATTCTTGACGAAATGGAAAAAATCGTACTTTCGAGCATGTTTATCAACGATATATCGTGTTCCATTTTCATAAATTAAAAATATTGGAACTCCGTCATCGTAATCTGCTCCCATTAGATAAAGTTTGGTATTATCATTTCTCGGAGGGATAACAGTATTGTCTGGAAATTCAAGACCGTTAAATATTGTTGTCCAATATGAATCTTTGACCCATTGTGATTCTTGTTTGACATAAATAAATCCATCTGAAGATATTCCATATAACTTATTTGCATATTGATAAAAGGAATTTATATTTGATAAAGGATATGGTGATATCGGAACCTTTGAATTATGACATGATTTTATTTGAGGGCAGGTTCCTTCTGTGCATGATGGATGATCTATTGAATCTGTTTGAGAATGAACACATCCAGTTTCTTCAATATAATAACCAGAATAATAAAAACGGAATAATATTGCACCTTCCGAAGCTTTTAATGTATCAATATTTTTATTCCCGCTAAATAACCCGTTTGATATTCCATCTTCGAGAGGTCTTCCATCAATTGAAATCGGATCTTCAAGAGGTAAATACAAAAAGTCG
>Ga0078894_10002286_pt1 | contig 14512 bp, 10 predicted proteins | sample LauGreSu1BDMLBSD_2_FD_67506 | JGI IMG/M metagenome (GOLD analysis project Ga0078894, IMG submission 67506) | Freshwater lake microbial communities from Lake Michigan, USA - Su13.BD.MLB.SD (version 4) (version 4) | ecosystem: Environmental > Aquatic > Freshwater > Lake | place: Lake Michigan...
AGTGGTTGTGGTGACGAGTTGAAGTAGATGGCATCACCAACGCTAATAATTGTACCAATATCGAACCCAAAGTTGATGTTGTAGTTCGTGCCACCCGTATTGGTCACAGATAACGCAGAACCAATGCCATTCGCTGAGCGCATCCTTAGATTTAATGGTGCAGTGTTTGCGCGAATAAATGCAAACCAGCCCCCCTCTTTTTCTTCAAACCAGCTATCGTCAATCAATCCAGTCTGCAAGTCGCTAACAAGCGAAGCTGACCACGCGGCATCTGACTCAATCGACAATGTCTTGAACACCTTCATTTCCGTCGGAGAAGCGTTAAGTACTGACGTGATAGAGCATGGGTAGTTGACGCCATAGTACTGCCCGATACTTCCTGTATTGTGTCGGTATAGATTACCTCCACTAAATGAATAGAAGTGGTTATTCATACCGCGCATGTAGTCTGGTACAAATGAGTAAAAGGTTGGGAATCCCTTTACGTCCTCATCATATGCTATGGTGTAATTACTCATGGACAGTTTATTTGCAGTTCAAAGTTACCACCACCAGATATTGGTATTACTTCGACCATCACTCTATTCGGGAACGCAGTTGTTTTGTTCACGTTTAAGAAGCCCGAGCTGGTCACCGGACCGCTAGCCACCTGAACGCCATTGAACGTCGCTCTGAAGTTAATAGAACCGGCGATGAGACCAATCGTATATGCCAACTGGATGTTGCCAGTCTGCATTCCAGCGTCAATGTAGAATACTTTCGGCTCGGTCGTCACGCTTGAGTCAATAAACGTGCCGCATGAAACCACAATTTCAGGAGACTCAACATCCTCGTCTTTAATGGCCAATATGTACTGGTCCATGAACGGGTCGTACGCACCAAGCTTTTGCTTGTCCGTGGTCTCAATAAATCTATCGCGGAACCACGATGCCATACCATACTCAGATATCACCTCCATCTGGTCGTTGCTGTAGCTCGAACCAGTAATCTTAAGAACCGCGCCACGCTTGGCATCAGTGAAGTACTTGTCATATCCGTATGAGGCAAAGCTCTCCGGGTTCAGTCCAATGCCATAATCCTCAAGGCGAGCAATCTGCGTTCCGAGTACCTCTGGCACTGAAGTGATTGAACCGCCAGCAGCAGCGTCAGACAGCAAGTTCTTGCCGGCTAGTACATAGGATATCTTGTCCTCTTGCAGTGTTAGTACATCCGTCTGTCGGCCAAACAACACTTGTATCGAGCCAAAAATTTGTTCGATGTCCTTATAGTTTGCCAAGGCCAAATTAAACTCATTGAGTTTGTTAATGTTACTCTGCTCCCTGTAAACACCGCTGTACGTTATAGACGCGAATCTTCTAGCCTCTTTGTAATCTTCATTAGCCACTGCGCTAAATCTGTTTCCAATCACTAGCGAGCGAGATGTGATTCCATCGTTAACCTTGTAGCCCTCAACACCATTACCAAAGCAGAAGCAGTTGTAAAAGTTGAGGTTTACTATCGCTGGCTGCAGCGCAGTTTGGTTTTGAACATTGCCAAAGTGGTATCCGTTGACAATCTGGAAACTCTGTGAGCCCTCATAGTAAATGCCATCATTGACCTCATCTGGTTGAGTCTCAAATACAACAAAATTGTTTTGACTTCCTGACACCGAGAAGTTGCTTGGATTGATTCTCATATAAAGGCCAGCCGTAGCGCCCGCTATGAATCCAGTGGCTTGAGATTGAATATCAAGAACGTCAACCTGAATCAAAGTAGACAGCGCAGATACCGTATCAGTTTTAACCACGAGCCTACTCCCAATCTGAGGAATCAATTGATTTTGTCCCTCAAGCTTAAACCAATAGTCTCCATTTAAGGATGCATTCGTGTAGAATTCACTACTATAGATAATGTTGTATGCCCCTTTGGATGGCTTGACCACAAACTTGTATCTGCTAGCCCAGCTTGGCGCTATATTATTTATAGTAGTCTTTATGTAGTTGCGTGTGTCTGAGGCACCAGCATCAAAGAACGTGGAGTTTGTCTCGCAAATGAGCGCAGTGGTGTTTCTACCAAAGTCATCCATGTATACAATACCAACTTCATACCCCCTATTGCTGTGCAAGCTGTTCTTGTATCCATCAGCCTGAATGTATTCAATAACAACAGAGTCAATGCTATAGTATTGAACGATGTATCTAGTGTACGGTGCGGTATCGTTACTCCGAACAAACTGAACCGCCGGGAACTGAAGCGATATGATGTCACTACCAACTGTTGACTCACTAAGTATAGGCGTTCCGGTAGCAGCCACCCCGTACTCGTACTTTACCCATTGTCCAGATGGAGATGGGGCTGTATCTATTGGAGTAGGGAATGCGCAAACAAACAGGTCCGTCCACGTAGAGCCATTGCATACATTGTTTGCTGGCTGTATGTTGAGTGCTGTTCCTATTGTGTTTTGGAAGTGTGCAGAATTCCAAAAGTCGTAAGCCGTTGCGTAGTTGGCATCAGCGGCAATACTAAGTCTGAGATTCTGGAAGTTTGGCGGTAAAAGAGTTACCGACGTGGCTACTGTTTTTGTTGATGATATATCAAAGTTGAAGTTCATAGTAAGAACATCACCCTCGCTTATCTGAACATCAGCAAAATCAAGATTTATTACCGACGTTGGGTTTAAAACAGGTGTCTCGAAGTATGGCTCAAGCAGCGTAGACGTGGTCGTATCTGCAACTTGGTCCTGCGCCAGCGGCTCACTGACTGCTTCAGTCACGTAATCAATCAATATGGGTTGATTAGTACTAGACGTGATGTCATAACCGTCAACATAGTTACCGAACATAATTCGGTTACCCATCAATGTTTGAGCTCTAGCCTTTCTCGGCACATTGTCATACACGCGCAACAACTCACTCTCGGGTAGTGTGGTGTATATCTTGTTCGACGAGAACTTAACCGATACATCAATGTAATCAGTCCAGCCTTGGTCATATTTATCAAACTTCTCAATTACGTTTATTACGTTTGAGTCGTTTAATTTGAAGCACAAGTCAATGCCAACGACGTTACTACTGCCCGTATTGAACGATACGTCTACAGCGTTAAATACGCTCGTCATGCCACTGTTCGTGAACGTGTCCTCACTCAGATTAAACTCACTTGGAATAAATGCGGCATTGGAAAATTGAGATAGCGCACTGTATTCGCCATCCATATACTTGTACCTGTAGGCGAAACAAACAAATCTAGTGTCAATGTAGTTTTCAAACCCAGAGGCATTAGTCAATAATGCTGTTGGAGCCGACACAGGAGGAGCTTGAATCAATGCAATGTCAGCCTCAGTGATGGCATCGTTACCAAGTAATGGTACTGGATATGAGCGGTTTACGTTTATCTTTCTCGGCTGATTATAGTTATCGGTCCAGATAAGCAGGTCGTCAATAATGTTGACACCAGTAATTAGGTACTGAGGATTGAAGTTCAAGACACTCAATGATACCACGTGATATGTGAGTGCCTCAATCTTCTCGTTGTATGATACAATCATATCCACACCATTTGACGGAGCGTGGACAAACCAATACATTATGCCCTTAGGCTCGTTGGCTATGGCACCAATGCATATGGCATTAGCAAGTGTCTCACCATCGTATTCAAGCGTAGTCAGCTGAGTGTTGCCCTGCACATTATGAACAGAGCCAACATTAGTGCCCTCTACTGAAGACACCTCAATGTTCAGTGCGTCCCGGTATTCTCCCGGAGGCATGAGTCTCTCGTCGAGACTCTTATTCATTCGACCCCTGAGGAAGTTGTTCTGTATGTTCATATTACTTCAGCCACTTATCCTGACCGCGCAAGTTCATGAGCAGGCGACCCGGGTGCATGTTGCTAATACGGATTTTTGCGTTGCGGAGCAGCGCAGTTTTCTCTTTTCTCGCTCTGTTCACGATGTACTCCTGAACGCCAAACTTAGATGACAGGATAGCATAGCGAATGTATGCATACACGTAGTCCTCAAATAACTTGTTGACCGTAATCAGCGATGCATCACCACCCTCCATGCCATCTGCCACGTACTCTAAGATGCAGAGCTTGTCCATCATCTCAGAGCTGAAGTTAATAACGCCAGTCTTCTTGTCGATACGGAACGTAGGATTTCGGTTGGCCGTCTCGGTGTTTAACCCAAAGCGAGCACCAATGCTGTACTCAAAGTACCACGTGCCGTCGTAGTTCCATCCTGCCTGTCCGTTGAACTGGCTTCCCGGATTCATGTAGATACTCTTTTGAGCACCAGTGATTCGGTCGTAGTCAAGACCCGAGTATTGTGGTCTCAGAATGTTTCCGTTCTGGTCAAACAAAATCCTACCAGAGTTGTCCTGCAAGTAAGCCTCAGCACTATTGACCTGAATGTTCTCAGTCAACGGGAATATGTATCCATCGCTGTACATCGAGATGCGCACCCAGTTAACATAATCACTCGGAAGCACGAATCGAAGCTGGTTATCGACGCTAAGCTCTAGCACCTTAACCTCTTTGAACGCATCGTAGTTCAGCTCCTGTATGGCACGCTTAGCGTGGAACAGGACCTGATACCGGTTGGCGTTGTTGACGAGCTCGTGGTTGCCTGCGTAAATCAACATGAAATTGTTGACGATGTCCGCAAGGCTAACGTACTGATACGAGCCCCAGTTGACGTCCTCTGGCGTGTTGCCAGCGTTCGTATAGTATTGAAACTGAGTTATGTATGCCATGTCTATTATTCGCTTGCGTCTTCTTTCTGCTCTTCTCTATCGCCAAAGGTGTATATGTCACCCTCGCGAACTGATATGCCAGCGTACTGCAAGATAAGGTTTACAAGTTCTGGTTCGTCAGTAACCGGTAGCTCAAAGTCTTGGTAGTCAACGGCCGACTGGTTGAACATGGGCTCTCCATTTGACAGGCTGACGTACGTCCACTTGGGGTCCTCTGGGTATCTGATGTAAAACGCAGATACGTCGCTAACACCCGTGATTGTGGTCGGGAATATGTCAATGTTATTGCCACGCTGAACATACAGCGGGAATGCGGCAGTGGGAGACATGAGCGTCGATGACATGTACCGAAGCTTGCTCTCCGAGATGGGCTCAATCTCTACGCCAGTGGGGTTATACTGGACAACATCAATCAGGTAGTAGTTTGCCGGAAGCGTATACTTGTTTGCAGATACACGAGTCAACGTTGATGACGTAGAGAATGTAGATATCACCTCCTCATACTGCTTAGCTATGTCAGCTAATCCGGTACCAGAAACACGTGCGTTCTCCTTGTTAATCTGAGCGTTATACTTCTGAAAGTACTTCTCAAAGATATCCAACTGCGCCTGCTTCGCAAACAGATTGAAGTCCGAAGGCGAGATGTAGCCGTAGTTGTTTTTATTTATTACCGCTAGTACTGTATTTCGTACTGAGTTTATCATGCGTGAACATTTTCACAAAGATAGAATAAAAAAAAGAGGCCGCCATTGGCAGCCTCCTCTTAACAAGTCCATCCCTGAAACTTGGTGCCTACAGTTCGACGGGCAGGCAGGACAAACTTACAACAGAATTATTCCTCCTGCAAGTTTCTTTGCAACAATTTGTATGTTTCGATGCCCTCGTCACTTTGCAAGTAAGAAGTCACGATGAACGTTGGGTTCTCTCCGTAAGGAACGGTGAGCATCTTGCTCTTGTTACCGGTCATGTTGAAGTACACGTCGCGTCCATTGTTTCTGGTACGTAACAGACCAGCATCGAAGAACTTAGCAACAGTTGCTTGGAACTCTAGCATGGGGTCTGCTAGCATATCAAGGAAGCCCAATGGGTCTTTCTTGGCGAACACAAGCACATCACGCTTAAGCTCTGCACTGGTCATCTTATCGACCTTAGCTCCAAGCATAACACGTGCGATAGATTCCATCATGTCGATGTCAAGCTCACGAGCCTTAACAAGCGCCTCGACTTCAGCACTTAGACGCTCGACTTCTTCCATGGCATCCTTCTCTTTGTTCACCTCAACGTACAAAGTACCATTGCCGGGGTGTACGGAAAGGAAGTGCTGGAGAACTGGGTTAGTTTTTGACACAAACAAGAAGCCATCCTCAAAGATGATGGGCTCAAGGATAGCATTACCATCCTGCTCATCCTCAAATGGAGAACGCTGGTTGCGTGCGTATCGTAGTGCTCTGTTAGTTTTCCCGTCAAAGTAAAGCAACGGCTTGCGTCGCGAGTTACGGGAGGCGAGCATAAAGCTCAGGGGGGCGTGGGGACGACGAAGAACGTACGTTTTGTCTTCTGTCGCTACAAACTCTGTAGTCATTGGATATGATAGAATTTAGAATTAAAAAGAAAAAAGAGGGAGGGCAGAGCCCTCCCCCTCAGGATTAATCTTCGAAGATGAAGAAGTTGTTGGCACCCAAGGTGCACACAGCGCGCTCAGACAGGAAGTGAACCTCCATTGCGTCCAAGCTAGAAGTGGCAGCACCACCAGCAGAGCCAGTAACCCAAGTCTTGTAGCGACGGTCTTCCGTCTCAGAAGCGCGGTAGCGAACGTGTAGGAACGGACGCTTAGCGTTCTTGCCAAGTACTTGGTCGTATACAGTCGTAGAACCAGCAGGAACCAACAAGCCGTTGATTTTACCAGCAACGATTCCGCCACGCATGGTGGGGTCGTTCAAGTATTTCCAGTCGGTCTTGTAGAAGTCGTATCCACGGCGGAAGCCAGTGAAGCCGAGGTTCAAAGCCATGTCCTTGTCGTTGTCGAACAAGCCGTATGAAGTACCACCAGAGCCGTAGCTGTTCTGAGCGGCAAGCATATCGTCGATGTCGAATCCGAACTGACGGTTCAAGAAGATAACGTTCTCTTGGATAGCTCCCTGCTTGTCAAGACGCTCGATGATGTTATCGAACTCAACAAGAGTTGTGGGGTTACCACCAGCCCAAACGTTACCACGCTGTCCTACAACGTAGAAGATACCCTCAGAGCCCTTGTTACCAACAGCACCAGAGGCAGCGATAGCACCTGAACCAGTTTCAGCTGGAACAGCTTCAACCATTGCAGTCTCGAGGTAGTCCTCAAAACGAAGACGAGTCTCGTGCTCGCTCTTAAGGTACCACAAGTATCCGGTAGCACCGTTCTCGGTAGTAACCTCAACCCAGCCAATTTGAGCCATATCAGAACCGCTAACAGCGTACTTGTCCTTGATGATGATTGGGCTGTTCTCGAAGATATCGTCGTCAGACTCGAGTGAGTTCTCCATTCCTTCAGTGCCCTTCTTGAACTCTGAACCGTAGATGAACATGCTACATGCAGCAGCAGCAGCGAAGGTCTGGCCTCCAGCTTCGTAGTAAGCTACGTCAATCGTGTCGTTCGTGTAGTTAACAGCGGTAACGATAGCCTTGTTGAAGTTAGAAGAACCTGCTGAGTTCTGCGAAATCATGATGGTTTGACCAACACGAACAGCGATACCACCAGTGTTGGGAACGAGAGTATCGTTCACCGTCAAAGTAGCGGTGTCAGAACCAGCAGCAGCAGCTGAGGTTACGTTCGTGTACTTGGTGTGCAGACGACCTTGCTCTGCCCACTTGATGAGGTCAGAGTTAGAGGGCATCTCTGCACCCACCATACGCAAGAAAGAAGCTACAGAACGGTTTCCGTAGCGCTCGAACTCCTTCTCGTAGGTATCAGGAAGATACTGGTTCAAGAAGTTGAAGTTCGTGATGTAGTTAGTGCTAAGCGCTACGCGCTCTGCACTGGGTTGTAGGTCGAATCCGGGGACCGACTGTACTGAACCTGCCATTTTAGAAAGGTTTTATTGGTTATTTTTTGCTTCTTATTTTCAACCCAGAGCCTGAACTCTGAGCAGATTCCGCAACCTTGAATCCACCTTTGTTAACTTGCTGAGGAGTCGAGCGAATATCCATATTGATGTTCTTCGACTTCTTTGACAAATCGTCAACGGCGTCTGCCATGCCTTGTTCGTAGAAGAACTTAGCAAAGCGTTCCGGATTCATGGCTACAGCTAGCGCCTTGTGATACCCTTTGGCGTCAGCAATAAGGCCATCCTGATTCACGTACTTTCCAATGAAGTTCGAGATGTCAGACTGAGCCTTCTTGACTTCCGCAATCTCAGAAGGAGTAAAGACGAGAGACTTATCACCGACGTTAAATTCAAAACCTTTGAATCCGTCAGCGAAGACCTCGTCAGTCTTCTTTTGAAACCAGTCATACCGCTTTTGGTTTTCCTCTTGGGCGGTCTTGGCACTAGCGAGATACTCTTGGTAAGAGCGTAATGCTTCTTGGTCAACTCCAGAAGAAGGAACGCCACTTGACTCAAGTGGTGCCTTATATTTCTCTCGTTGCTCCTCAAAGTATTTCTTCGCCTTCGCGAGTTCCTTTTTCTTGGCGAGCTTTTTACGCCTAACGTCAGACTCCTCGTCCAGTTCCTCATCGTACCCGAACTGCTCTTTGAGCATGAACGCGATGTCGTCACCGTCTAAGTCCTCTTGCGTTGATGCGTAGTACTCAGCCAATAAGCTGTCTGGGTCCTTGGCTTCAAAGTCTTCATTTACTTTCATGAAGTCCTTGATGCCTCGACCCGTTTCCTTTTTGTACTTGAGATATGCGGCGACGTCCTCAGGGAGAGGGTCTGATTCTTGGCGCTCCTGCGCCAGTTCGTCCAGAGACTTAATCTCTTTTCCGAATCTCTTTCCAATAAATGAAAGAACGTCCTCCTCCTTCAGCTCAGCAATTTGTTCAGCGGCCTGAGCCTCTCCGCCTTGCAGTTCTACAGCTTCCGCTGCATCACCATCTTGTCCAGCTAGCTCGGCCTCGTGCTTATCTAAAAGCTCCTGTTCAATCTCTTGAACAGACTTGGCCTCAACAGCTGCTACTTCTTTTACTGTGAATTCCATAGATTTGAATTTGATACAAAATTATACAAAAAAAATAAAGCGTGTTAGAACACGCTATCTAGGTTCGAATTCCGCGAAGTCAAACCCATCTAATGAGTCTTCGTTGGACTCAAAACTTATTGCTGGAGCCTTCTGCTGACGCTGCTCGATAAGCTTAGACTGCTGAGTATTCTGACGGTCAATGCGCTTGGCCTTCTCGTCTTCCTTCATGCGGTCACGCTCCTTAATGCCTTCAACTTCAACGCCTTTCAGTTTCATTTGGTACATGAACTCCTCAGCCATCAGCTCTTTTTTGAACTGGGCCTCAGCGCGCATCTTCTCGATGTCAAATGCAATCTCTGCCTGCTTGACTTGCATCTCGGCCTGTGACTCAAGCTGAATCTTTTGAGCCGCGGTCTGAGCTGACATCTGCTGTGACTGCATATTAATCTGCGCCTGCATCTGCTGCTTCTGCATGTCTGCCATTTGCATCTGCTCGAAGTTCTTCTTGCGCTTGACCTTCAGCAGCTGGTTCGCCATCTTGATGTTCTTAATCTCACGGATGTCGATGGCATCCTCAAGATTGATGTCGCCCTTAGACAATGCCATTTGGATATTGGCCTCGAGCTGAGCTCTTTCCTCCATGTCTGGAGCAATCTCGATGAAGATTCCAAAGTCATGCAGGTACAAGTCCTTAATCTCATTGAGCAGCCGCACATTGTGCTTTCCAATCTGAAGCGCGAATTCATCACGGAAGTCAGCGTACTCAAGGATATCAGAGATACGGCACGACAGAGCCTCTGAGAGCGTGCGTGTCATGAATAGAACACCATCAAGGATGTGGCGAGTAGCCGTGTTAGAGTTCAACGCAGCGAGCTTCTGTACGCCAACCAGTGCATTGGGGTCAGGCGTAGACGCATCACGAGCCTCGTTGAGACCAGTGACTGTTCGCAGCATGTCCATGTAGTGGTTGTAGTTCGCAATCAGAGCAGCCATCTTAGACTGTCCTGAGCTCGATGTGAGCTGCTGGATTGGAACGCGTGCGTTGTTGAACTCACCATCTCCAGTGTAACTGCGACCGATTACGCTACCAGTCTGGAAGTACAGACGAAGTGCGTCCTCTGGGTTGTATGCAGCTCCAGTACCAAGGTCTACTTCGTTGAGTCCATCAGCATCAATGAATACACCATCTGGCACAACTCGTGAAATCACTTGCTGTAGCTTCAGGTGTGTAATCTGAATAAGGTCAGCGAATGGAACCATCCGACGCACCAGTGACTCGATGTTGCCCTTGTACATACGTGGAGCAACAGCTACGTAGTTAGGCATGGCGTTCTGAGATGCTGACTTAGGACGAACCATGTTCTCCATCATCTGCCACTTTAGCAGGATGTTGGTACCCATGACCATTACGCCCTCATACCATACATCGATGGTCTTCTCAATCTTCTCAAAGCCATTCTCCTGCATCATCTCAACAGGCGGGTTGAAGGTATCATCCTTCTCAATTACGCGTGCTCCACCGGTCTCGCTAATCTTCTTCTTGTAGACGAACTTCTTGGTTGTCTTGTAGTTGAAGTACATCAGTGTAGCTGTGTCTCTGTAGAAGATGTCGTTCTCGTAGAACTGAGCCACGTTGTAGTAGTTGTACCAGCTTTGACTGTACTTCGATATCTCTTCCAAGTTCTCCTTGGTAAGCGTCGGGTCAATCTTCAATAACTCGATGATTGGCACGGTCTTAATTTCTCCCCAGTAGAAGCAATCCTTGAAATATGGGTCTTCGGTGTAGCTGTACACCACGTTGGCCGGGTCGACGTACGACACCTGAACACCAGCGCCAGCCAAGAACTCATGCTTAGCGATACCGATACCGATGGTAGTGATGTCGTACTCAACTCGCTTACGAGTGTCTTGGTAGTGGTTCTCAGCAAATATGGTATTGATGGCCTCCTCTTGAGCAATCTCAATAGCTGGCTTGTACTTCAGCTGCATGTGCAGGTTCAGCTCCTCGTCATCCTTCGGTAGCTCCATTGGGTCAACCACAAATGGGTCGATGCCAAACTGCTCAGACATCTTAGTGAGCACATCCTTAGCGACCATGTCGCCCTCAATCATGTCCTGATATTGGTTGCGCTTCTCCGCAGACATCGCGTCTTGAGCGTATGCACGCACGCTGAACAGACGGTCATTCATGCCATTGACAACAATGTCAACGAACTTAGGGATGATGGGCACCGGAGTCCAGTCTAGGTTCAAGTAGCTGAGGTCACCATCAATGGCAAGCTCGCTCTTGTATTTGGCTACCGACTGCTCACCTCTAGCGTAGAGACGAAGACGATTGAAGTCACGCCACTGGTCGTAGTATCTTGACGTTCCGTCTTTCTTAAACCACTCATACTGAATGGATTGCCCAACAAGTAGGCCATACTCCTTTGACGCTTTCTCAGCATCAGAAACGAACTGGCTGGGAAAGCTAGCCGCTAATATGTTGACTTCGACTTCTTTCATCTGTTTAGGAGCTCACTAGTACGGCCCTTGTTGTTATATTTAGCAAATTTAATGCTTATTTTGGTTTGCTTTTTCTCGGGTTGATACATGTGCTTTTGATTAGCCATAATCGCTAACCCGGAGCTAATGGTGGCGTCAAACTTCGTTCTGTTATTGATGTCGAAGCGAGCCCAATCCTCTAATGTTCTAGTGAACACCATGTTACCCATTTCATCTGCGTCTCTGTAGGTGCCCTCTGAGTCGATGCCTACGTACTTCTCAATGTACGACTCGATTGCGGTAGCGTGAGCCTGCTTGACCTCCTCACTTGAGTTCGGTATTCCACCCAGCTCTCGCTCTGTCTTTGACAGATTTGCCAGTGGCTTGTCCGGTCTGTTGGTACTGAACGCACGGTAACCCCTGTTCTTGAAGTGATACAGAAGACGTGGCTTGTTGTTCTCCGCCAGCACTGGCATACCATAGAACACGCACGCCATCAGCACCTCCTCAAAGAATATCTCCGCCGTCTGTGGACGGGCAACATACTCAAGAAAGAACTCGTTGACGGGTGCGTCATCCATGTGGTACTTGGTCATTCCATGAAGTGAGCCGTTAGAGCCGCCACCACCAACAACTCCGGATATGTCATATGGGTCACACCCAAACGAGCCAAGGTGTTCATTGCCAGGATAGAATAGTCCATTTCTCTTAATAACATTGTTCTGTAGTTTTGACGGCGGCATCCACGATACACGGAACCGTCCACGAGGGTCGGGCACCCATACAACCGTAGAGTCTTTGATGCCATCCTTCCAGTGGAACGAGCCAGTAGTGATGAAGTGTTCCTTGATGGTAGCGTCGTTGTGGTCAATCTGCTGGTATATCTTAGTCAGATTAAACAGCGCAGACTTACTCTCGTCACGGAACGCGTGCGACTCCGTGCGTGGGAACTGACGGTAGAATTCGTTGAGCGCATCCGGGTCTGACTTGAGCGACGCCACCTCGTTCTCCCAGTAGTCAATGGCTCCCATCTTTATCAAGTTGCCATCGATGCCCTTGATTGGACTCTCTGGAGTGTTGAGCACTGGCATTCCGAAGATGTCGATGTAACCCTCGAAGTTCCACTCCATTGGAATGAACAGCGAGTACAGACCACTCTTGGTTTGACCATTTGGGCTTCGCTTGGTAACATCTGAATCGTAGTACAGCTTCTTGAAGTTCTCACCACCCTTGTCCAAAGCGTTTGAAGTAGAACCCATCATGCACTTGCCGATAATCTTCGAGCCCAGCCGCAGACAGGTCTTTGTTACTCGCCAGTTGTTGAGGATGTTGTCCGGCTTGACCCACTTACCTGATTCGTCATGAATCAGAAGCTGCAGCTTCTCACCGTCATAGCTGTTGTCTGCCGTGTTCTTCCAGTCAATCGTAGTGTTTAGCCCCTCCACCTCGTCAACCTCCGTGTTGGACATGTTCTTCTTAGTGATTTTAGATGCGGGGACACGGTACGCGAGCTCGGTCTTCGGCTTATCCATACCATCCATTACCGGACGAAAGAAGAACGGCAGGTTACTGTTGATGGGAACCACTTTATCCGTGAACATCTTCTTGGCGTCTCCACCCGTCTTAGATAGGATGCCAATCCTTGCATCCTTTGCAACAGTTGCGATATTGACTGACTCAGACGAGCCCATGAATGAGAATCCAGAGCGTCGAATCTTAAGGTAGCACATGCCAAATGCCCTATTGTCAGCCTTGACAGCTTCCCAGAAAATGAAGAATATCCGGTTAGCCTCACGGAAGTCAGGCAAGCCAACGTCAATCTTCGTCCACTGCAGGTACATGTAGTGCGAGCCGGTAATGTACGTAGGAAGGCCGCCGTTCATGAACCAGTGGCCCTGCTCGCGACGGTCAAACTCAGTCTCGACATAGTCTACCCACTTGTTCTTGAACTCGTTAGACATGTCATGCCACTGGAATATGGTCTTGATGCGCGCTAGCTCCTTTGGGTATTCCTCCGGCTCCCAGTACTGCTCCTGTATCTTTCGACTTCTAGAATGAATCTTTTCCGGCTCAGCCGGCAGCGCTATAAACAGGTTGGATATATTGTAGATTTCACCAATGGTGCCATCCCTAGATATAACGACCATGTCGTACTTCTCATTATAGCCATACTGCCACGACCGCGCCTTATTACCTCTGGTAATGACGTAGTCGTCGACGTATCCATCGACTATCTCACAGATTGTACTATTTTGCTCTTCGCTCTGCAAAGCCCTGCTTGCTTGGTGTTACCTGCTCGTGAGCTGGCGTGCCGTTGAGCGCCTGCTCCTCCTGCTCCACTCTGGAGAGAATCTCAAACGCATCAAATATAGCGAGCTTCTTTGTGGCTGCCGCATTCTTAAGGCGGTCAGGCGCGATGTCCGACTCCGGGTCATCGTGTACGATGATGCCCTCCTCGGCCACCTTGATGAGCTCCTCGACCGCACGGCGGCCAGCCCTTATGATTCGTTTTCTGATTTCAATTGAGTCCATTACAGCAAGATACAAACATTTTTGCTGTTCATCCTATACAGCTTCTCGCCATCCACGTTGAACTCGTACTCAGTCCCTGGCGTGTACACCACCTCGTCACCCTCCTTAAGACCAGCGGCCATCATCTCTGGGGTGATGTATCGTATAGTTCCGATGAGCGGCTCCTCTGTGCCGGGCTTATCCAAGTAGTAGTCCTTCTTCTCGGATGGCTTGATGAAGCAATAGTAACTTGTTGTCTTCCAACCACTGCCATCATTAACCATGAAGAACTGGTCTTGGTCAATCATGAACAGGTCGTCGCGCAAGAAGTTATGGCTGCTGCGCTCACGACCACGCATGTCGTTGTAGTACTTGAATACGTTGTGGTGAACCAGTAGTGTGTCGCCCTCTTTGATAGTCCCCTTGTAGCGGGATGGCGTAGCGACTACCTCAGCAAACCTATTGGATGTTGTGTGGTCCTCCTTCGATGAGCTAATGATGAAGTCAATACCGCCGAAATCTTTTATATTGTCGTATCGGCGACCACCAGCTGGTTTAATAATAAAGTAGAGTGGAGATTTCATTAACTACCGCATGAGTCGCACTCGGGGTTGTCGATGCTACACGTT
>Ga0078894_10002287_pt1 | contig 14504 bp, 13 predicted proteins | sample LauGreSu1BDMLBSD_2_FD_67506 | JGI IMG/M metagenome (GOLD analysis project Ga0078894, IMG submission 67506) | Freshwater lake microbial communities from Lake Michigan, USA - Su13.BD.MLB.SD (version 4) (version 4) | ecosystem: Environmental > Aquatic > Freshwater > Lake | place: Lake Michigan...
AACTCTCTATTTCTTGCCTCAGACAATTGATGTTCTAAATGCGATATAAGTCTGTCTTTATCTGTACTAATTATACTGTTCTCATTTGTATCATAGTGTTCATTAGAACTGTTTTTTAATTGTACGTTACCAAACACTCTAATAAGTTCAGACATATCAATATATTTTTTATCATCTTCAACTAGTACACTTATAATACCTTTATTTATATACTTTGTATAGAATTGCGAACGACTAATTCCAGACAATCTAATTGCTTCTGAGATGGATAATTTACTCATGTTTTGATCAGTCCTAAACTGTTCTAACATGCCCCAATTAGGACAGATTAGAACTATATTGCAAATGTTTGTAAATAAAAGTCAATTCCTTTTCTTTCAATAAGGTTCAAGACCTTTAAAGCTAAACCAGATGGTTTTTTATTACCTGTTTCCCATTTGGCAATAGTCGAGGGGCTAACACTAAGTATCTTAGCAAATTCAGGCTGCGTTACTTTAGCAATGTTTTTCCTAATATTTTGTATTTCCTCTGGTTTCATTATATGACTATCTATCATACAAAGTTTATCATACTTTTGCATAGTTTTTAAATCGATGACTCCAGCTTCATATCCTTTAGTTACAGACTCATGTATTTCTTTTAAGATTCTACTCATGATTTACTACCTCAATAATTTCCTTAAGTTTTAATAATTCTTTTAAATGCACAAATAAATACTCGTTAGCATATTCTTTCAACGCTATAAGTTCTTTACTTTCAATATTTTCTACTTCATTCTTACCAAAACCAAATAAAAAAACCCAACCCATTTTTTGCTTCATTGCAACTATTGTTCTGTATCCACCCCGCTTACCCATCCCAGCTTTAGCAATTCTCTTCTTAAATAGGTTTCCTCCAAGATCAGCATCTATCAGACCTTTTTCCATTTCCTCTATCGCTTTAATAATTGTAGTATCAGAAATCTTATTTTTATTCTGCCAGCGGTTAAACTGTGTATTTTTATATATTTTCATTAAGTTATATCTTTCACTAAGTGATACTATTATATCATAAAATTTCACTCCGTGATAATAAAAAGACCGCTAAAAAGCGGTCCAAAACAGTCATGAGCTCTATCATCTCAAGAATTAGAATTTATAATTGATATTATATTTCTCAAGAAATTAACAATAAAAAAAATATTAAACCAAACCATCCAATAATTAAAAATAATAATAAGCCACATAAAGCAACTATACTTCGCCAAACCATAATTTTAAATTTAATCTTACTAATTTCATTTTCAACAGCTTTACTTTCACTATCTAATAAATCACCCGGATTAATAGCTATTTGAATGTTTTCTTTAATTGCTAGTTTATTTGAAATATTTTTGTTTAATAATATAACTCTATAGATAGCACAAAACAAAATGATCACAAGAATCAAGATAATTGGGATTAATTTTTCCACCAACAACTCCATGTTAATCATCTAATATCACTATTACCAGCATAATAGTGATACGATTTTAGCTCTCAAACTTTATATATGGAGCTCCCCGACAACGCCTTTAAATACATCTGAACGATTATACCCACCAGCAGTTGGGAAGCCAGGACGAACTTTAGAGCAACCTTGATCACTATTATAACCACCTATTGCACTACCCCAATAGGAGCTACTAATGGTTTGCCATTCGCTGGAGTAGCCAAACCAATTATCTTGAATACGGCGACAAGTTAACAACATTTGGGTAATACTGCCTCGGTTAATCTTAATTCGGATAGTATTATTGTTATCATAATCACGGGCTCTAAACTGATAAGTTCCGCCATTACTCCCTACACATTGTCTACCAGCCCCAATTTCAGGATCATAAGTACCATCTTTAGCCACAAAATATGGTAAATTTGGACAATTACCATTTGCCATAAGTCCATTGATAGACAAGCCACTTGCCCCTGCTTGAGTTGCCACAAAGGTTATTCCTGGACTCAATATTCTAGCTCCACCAGTTTTGGTTTGCTCAAAATTCGAATAAATATTACTTAACCAAAAATAGTGTAAGATATTATAAGTGTTGGTGGCTATTTGTTGCCTCGCAGCTGGATTAGCTAGATAAGTTCCAATTAAACTATGCCCTGTTAGCTCGCCTGCATTTACTGGGATCGTTATATTCGCTGCAGCAACAGCTTGTTGTGGTGGAAGCGCTGCAAATACACGTAAGCCATTAATAACCCCATCATTACTTGAAGTAATATAGCCAGGATTATTGTAAGATGTTTTACTAATGTAATCACCCAAATTACTCGCTGCAGGGCTAGCTATTCCATAAATACTTAAATTGCTTTGGTTGTATCCTTCCTCTGCAGTTAATTTTTTATACAAGCTATTAGCATATAAATTACCTTGGCTATGTGGTATCAATAATACAAATGGCTTAGAACCATTGCTGCTCGCCGCTTTTAAATATTCGGTTAAGTACGCTGTAGTGCCAACCTTGTTATGAAATCTATTTAAAATATCCGTAAAATTATTTCCCATAAAAGTAGGATCTGCATAATACTTGGCTTTGATGCTATCTTTTAGTGCAATGTATTCCGGCGTGCCGGGTTTATAATCTAGTTTATTCGCAGCCATATATGCCTTAACATAGTCATCAACAGTAATATTCTCATATTTCTTCTGACCAAAAACGTCGCTCAATTGAGTACAGAGATCGCAGAAACCTGGACCATCTTTTTTATTGTAGAGTAAATCAACTTGACCGTTATTTGATATCATGTTAGATTGCGCAGCAATTGTATTTTGTAAGGCAGTTACATTATCATTTGCTTGTTGCTGATTCGTATTAACTCCATTAATATGGAATATAAAAATCTTCTGCAGCGCAAAGCTAGAGCTTATGCTGAATAATAAACAAATACTAATAAATAATTTTTTAATCATGAGTTAACTCCTAAAAAATGGTCACATTGTTCTTTGGGATCATAAGACTGAATTCCATAATCAGCCGAAATTACATGGTTACTTAATAAATTTTCAATTCGATTCTGTTCTGCTTTACGAGCTGGTGTATCGCGAAGCATATCAGCATATTTATTAATAAATGCATGTTGCTCTAACATTGGTAAATTTAAACAATAATTTGCTGCCAAAGCTTTATTGGAAATTACGTTCATTTCTTTATCATCAGTAACACCTATTTGTTGCTGATAATACTGAGCCATCTTAATTGCTGCAATCGTCGCTCGAACATTACTCTCTGGAATGGTGTTTAAAATGAGCTTCAGGACATCATCTCTAATTCCAAACTCATTGCTTACCTTACCGATTAGCTCTTGCTGGCTCGCAGTTTTAGCCTGATAAGCTGGCACTGATGCAGCTAACTTACCATACCCTGCGTTGTTCGATAATTGTGGGTATTTTTTTTGCCAATCAACCGCTTTTTCATTACTCCCAGAGTTATATGCTAAGAACGCTGCTCCACCCCCTAAGATTAACACTATAATTACCCAGTACCGTCTTTTAAACATAACTTACCTTTGCGAATTAATTAGATCAATATATTGCAACACCCTAATACCATTAGGACTGCTGGCATTATAAATTATTATTTCTGGAATTGTCAGCTAAATACCTTGAATTTCGATATTGCAGCGCAACAATAAATTAAGTGATTTTTATGGGGGTATATCGCCTTAGCGGTTGCGGGTTAAGGAATAATGAAGGTTGAGGATAACTAAAAAAGGCGTATTTTAATGCGTTGTAAAATACAACACGCACTTATTATAGATGTATAAAACTAGTGCATAAAAAATAGAAATTAGAGTATTTTTCGATATTGTTCCACACTTTATATATTCAGATCAGATACTTGTAAACTTAAATCAAGCCCATCATATTTAACTACATGCCAGATTTATTTTCATTAAATTTTACAAAATTTACCGACTCATACCCCAGCCACCGCCACGACTATGACCGAGTTCAAGCTCTTGTGTAAGCTCCTTAACTTGCTCTTGCTGCTGTTGTTGTTCCTGAGCTTTCTGCTGGGTATACTCATTTACGACTTCTTTGGTCGACCTTAATTTAGTATTGGCAATCCTTTGCCGTGCTATTTCTCTGGCACTCAGCTTGCTTTCAGCTGGAATAGGTTCAAGGGTTTTAGTTGCCTCCAGTGATACGCTAGGCTTCTGCTGCGGTTCTGCTAGTCGTTGCCGAGCTTGTTCCCTCGCGGTTAAACCTTGTGTTGCCTGTTGCTCCAGTTTGGGTATTTTTGCCCATCCCCCCGAAAGTGTAAAATCTTAGGGTATTGATCCATAGATTGCTTGTTTATCCGATTGGTAATAGGCCCAATAGCGGTCACCGTATGAAAAATGCCACCATTCATTTGGGTAGTTAATAAATCCTTGTTGCTCAAGTATAGTCAGAAGCAATTTACGATTATTTTGAGCTTCCTTACTTATGATTTTACTATGTGTCATACACAGCTCTGAATTTACCTTGCTCCAATCATGTGCAGTCATTCCCATATCGAGTAATTCACCACTTTCAGTTATAATCTCAATATCTATTGCTGCACCCGTGTTATGAGGCGGAACATTAATACTTCCGTCCAAATTTGTTACTGGTGATACTAAACGAGTAGTCTCATGAAACTTTTCTTCGTATGACCATGATGGAAAAATTTGACTAATTTTATTAAATTCCTGATCAAATAGCATTTGTTGGACTTTTAAACTACGATGCCCTTCATAAACTCGAAACTTTAAACCGTCAGGCAACATTTTTTGAGCTATGCATAATTTATCATACACAGATTTTCTAACCTTAGTGTAATTTTTAGCTGTTAAATGGCATTCTGGCGGTACCCCATAAGTTAAATCGTCAAAATCTTTGAGGTCAACTAAAGGCTCATAACATTCTATTATAGGAATGGATAGTATTTCAGGATCTGCAATATAAATGATACGCTGCATGGTAAATTCTTTCCTAATATTAATCTTTGGTTATGATTATATGATGAAATGATAAAATTATTTACAAGCTCTACACTTTGAAATCATAATAGTTCCTAAAAATATAACAGCACTAATCATTAAATAGAACTGAAACATCGGTAAATTAGATTGATTTTGTAGTAAAGTTAAAATTATTGGACTGAATCCACCACAAAGAGCTGCACCAAAACTGTAACTTATCGATACACCGCTGTATCTGATACGAGTCGGAAAACAGTGTACTAAAAAAGCTGCTATAGGTCCATCAACTGCACCAACAAATATAGCCAATAATGTTGCAGCGATTAACCAAATTGCCATAGAGGATGCGTGAAATAGAGAAAATGTTGGGTAAACAAATAACAACATTAGCATACCTCCAATAAATAAAGTTTTGATTTGACCGATATAATCAGATATATATCCCCATAGAATAGCAAAAAAAACTTCTACCAGTATGAGGTAAGTGGATATTATCAATGTTTGTGACTTGATTATACCGAACTGAGTCTGTAGATAGTTAGGTAGATAAATTTCTATAGCAATAATTATTATTCCAGCATAAGCAGAAACCAATATACCAATAAAAGTCAATTTAGGGTGTTGCTTAACTAACTGTATTAAAGGGACCGTTGCAACACCCTCACTTTGCTTCATTTTTAAAAACTCTGGTGATTCAACCATAGATAGGCGTAAATATAGCCCTAATATACCAACAATTAAGCCTGCAATAATAAAACCTTCACGCCAATGATGGCCGAAAAATAAAAATAAAGCTGAAGCACAAAACATTCCCAACCCTGATGCTCCAGTTAATATTCCTGAATTCAATCCATGATTTGTTTTGGTTAACTCTAATAGATATGTACTAGAACCACTATATTCTGTGCTGACTGATATGCCTTGTACAATACGACATATAAGCAATAAAATTGGTGCCAAGATTCCAATCTGGGCATAATTAGGTATTAACCCCATACATACGGTAGAAATACTCATTAAGAAAATCGTAGCAATCAATATTTTACGTCGGCCAATTTTGTCAGCAAAATGTCCAAAAACAATCGCACCAAGTGGCCGTACAAGAAAACTTATACTGAATACTGTCCAAGAGAGCATAAGCGCAATAGCCTTATTTTCCGCGGGGAAAAAGGCTTGGGCAATATAAGAAATTGCAAATCCATAAAGTGTATAATCAAAATATTCAAGAAAAATCCCTGATAATATGCCCAAATAGATTCGTTTATTTATTATAAATGTGGCCACATCTTTCCCCTACAAACTTATTATCGCTGTTTTAACTAATGCTTGATATAGTCCATGATAACGTCCGTTATTACGAACTATTTTTGAAATCAAAAATATTGTGAATTATACCCCAAAATCAGTCTATAATACCAGTATTCTATTTCAAAGTTTTGGAATAATATTTTTGCTGATTAAAATGGACATTTTGTTGGAATTTACACTATGAAAATTGGTTATGCCCGGGTTTCAACTAAAGACCAAAATTTGGATTTACAAATCGATGCTTTGCAAAAAGATGGCTGCGAAAAAACGTATACCGAAGTAATGAGTGGCACTAAATACGACCGTCCACAATTACAAGAAATGGTTGCTAATTTACGAAAGGGAGATATCGTCGTAGTGTGGAAATTAGACCGCCTTGGTCGTTCACTTAAACACTTAGTAGAACTGGTTAACTTATTTATCCAACAAGAAGTTGGGCTTAGAAGTCTTCATGATCACATTGACACCACAACACCACAAGGAAGATTAATTTTTAATATATTTGCATCATTGGCTGAATTTGAAAGGGATTTAATTCAGGAAAGAACTACTGCTGGATTAGCTGCTGCACGTGCTAGGGGTAGAATGGGCGGCAAACCCAAAGGGTTGTCACAGAAAAATGAGTCTATTGCATGTGCGGCAGAAACCCTGTACAAAGAAGGCAAATTAACAGTTAGTCAGATTATTAGCCAATTGGGAATTGCAAGATCCACATTTTATAATTATCTTCGCCACCGTGGAGTGGCGATAAGTAGCACGTATACTAGGAATAAGTAACCTTGACCAAACGCTTAAGAATTCTCAATACTTCAGAAATTAAATATTACTATGGTGTTCAAGCTTTCTCTCCAGATGAGCAAGAGTACTATTTTACTCTGGATGCACACGAAGAAAGTATTATGCAGGAGCTTGGCTCCGTAACCAGTAAGGTTTATTTCATATTACTACTGGGATATTTTAAAGCAAATCAACAGCTATTTAAGCTCTGGGAAATTAAGAGCATAAACAGTAACATGGAATTTGTGTGTGCTAAATATTTTCCACAACGGCAAAAAAGTATAGAACTTGAAATTAGTCGACCCACAAGGCTTGATCTGGAACATAGAGTCTTGAAAATGTTTGATTACAAAGTTTGTTGTGCAGAAATGCGTGAGCGAATTACATTATTAGCATTAGAGATAGTTACAATTGATAGTAGCCCTCTATTTGTTTTTAAAGAGATTGCACATTTTTTGCAGAAAAACCGGATTATTCTACCTGCATATACAATGCTGCAAGAATTGATTGGTAGTGTAATCTCCCGCGAAGAGAAACGGTTATCTGCACTTATATCCGAATGTGTAAGTAGTGATATCCAAAAACAGCTTAATGAATTATTAGAGGTTAATCACTCACTCCATGAAATTACTTATTTAAAAAAAGAGCCAAAAGATTTTGGGGCTAACCAGATGAAGCTGGAAATCAATAAGCTCAAGCAAATATTACCAATTTATGAAGTTGCCAAAGAATTTTTACCAAAATTACAGATATCAAATGCCAGTATTAAATATTATGCTTCATTGGTTGATTACTACACCATTTATAAACTGAAACGAATGAATCGTACTCGTATTTTGGTTTATCTGCTTTGTTTTGTTTATTATCGCTTTAGAAAAATGAATGACCATTTGGTGGAATGCCTGATTCATCACATGAGCCATTATACATTCGCAGGTAAACAATCTGCCAAGGTGCTGGCTTATGAGCAGCAGAACACCAATACTAATCAATTTAAGAAAGCTGCAAAGATATTTGAGTTGTTTAATCAGGAAAAGTTGAGTGGTTGTCTTTTTAGCGAAGTCAGAGAAATGGCTTATGCCATCTTGCCCCAAGATCAATTTAATGCGCTAATAGATTATTTTAAAAGCCAAAAAGTAGATTTGATGGAATTTGAGTGGGAGTATTACGTTAAAATTGCAGCAACGTTTAAGCGTAATATCCGCCAACTACTGCTAAATTTACATTTTGCCGCAAATTCTAAAGCTGACAGTTTGTTACTCAGTATAGAGTTTATTAAGCAGCAGCTTACACAAAATGGTACATTATATAAAACTAAGCAATCACTATTTCCGTTGGAAGCTATTCCAAAAGCGGTGCATCCTTATTTGTTTGGAAGGAATCACATCAAAGTGTTAGATATTGATAAATATGAATTTTTATTGTATCAGCTGCTTAATAAAGCATGTGAGGCTGGGAATCTTTTTGTTCAAGATAGCAATAAGTACCGTAATTTTGAAGATGATTTAGTCTCTGAGTCTGTCTGGCAGAATAAAACCGAACTATTACAAAATTTAGGATTGGACAAATTAACCACTCCCATTGAAGATATTTTGGCTAACCTTGAGAAGGAGCTTGAGTTTTGGCTGGAGCGTGTTAATCAGAGGATTAGCAATAAAGAAAATACTCATATAAAATTAGTTGGTAAAGGCAAAAACCTACATTGGTGTTTGCCATATACAAAACTTGATGATGCAGAAAATCATACAATTTTTAGTAAATTGCCACATATTGGAATTGCTGACTTACTGGTTGAGAATAATAAATTTTGCGAATTCATCGAAGGTTTTACTCCAATGGTAATTCGATATAGCAAACCTAAATTTGAGCAAAAAAGCTTAATTGCCAGCCTAATTGCCATGGGTACGTATATTGGTCTAGGTGAAATGGGTGAAATGGGTGAAATATCAGACATAAACTATAATAGCTTGGCTTCAACTACTCATAGCTTAATTCGACTTGAAACGTTACGCTTGGCAAATGACAAAGTTAGTAACGCTATATCGAAATTAGCAATCTGCAAATATTATAATATCATGGATGAAATCATACATGCCAGCACTGATGGCTCTAAAATAGAAACAATGATAGACACATTTAACGCTAGATGCTCATCCAAATATTTTGGAGTGCATAAAGGCGTTTCAGCAATGACATTGCTGGCTAATCATATTCCTATTAATGCCAAGCTAATTGGCGCACATGAGCATGAAAGCCATTTTATATTTGATCTATTATTCAACAATACTTCTGAAGTTCGTCCAGATATTTTATCAACTGACACACATGGTAGCAATGCAGTCAACTTTGCCATTTTATACCTATTTGATTACGTATTTGCTCCACGATATAAAGATACTGGCAATAAACTAGATAGTATTTATGGGTTTAAACATAAGCAAGCATACGCAGATATGCCAATACAGCCAGTCCGAAAGATAAATACGCAGCTTATCATTGATGAATGGGAGCAGATCAAAAAGATCATGGTTTCTCTGGCAACTAAATCAACCACCCAGAGTATAATTATTAGCAAACTCAGTGCCCATGAGCGCAAAAACCGGACAAAAAGCGCCTTATGCGAATTTGACAATATAATTCGTAGTATTCATCTGCTCAAATATATAGATGACATAAGTTATCGTCAAAGCATCCAGAAAGCTTTAAACCGTGGTGAATCTTACAATAAATTGCGGCGGGCTATTTCATATGCCAATGGCGGCAAATTAAGAGTTCAGACCGAAATGTCGCAACAGATATATAATGAGTGCGGACGATTGTTGGCCAATAACATAATTTTATACAATGCACGATTGTTATCAAAATTTCTGACTACACTGGAGAAGTCCGGCAATAAAGCAGAAATTGAGCAATTAAAGAGGATATCCCCGGTGGCATGGCGGCATATTAACATTTATGGCCATTATGAGTTTAACCGAACATTCTCAGTATTACCAATGGATGAACTAGTAGCTAAGATGAATTTGAATTTTACACAAGATGCGGCAGCCTAAATCTCAAGATTTTACACTTTCGGGGGGATGGGCAAAAATACCCAGTTTATGATTATCTCTGAGCCAATTTAACAACTCCTGCTGCTCTGGGTTTCTAAGTTGAATCTCTTTAAATTCAAGGCTTGACGCTATAATTTCAATTGCTTGAGCCTTAAATTCATCACTGCCTGTAATTTCTAAATTATTGCCAAATTGAGCCTGGGCTAATTTTAAAGCTTTGACTATATTGTTTTCGCTTGGGATATTTATCGCAACTACATGGTTATAAACCTCTATCGACTTGTCTTTATTGGTATAGCAATGCTTTTCAGGATCTTTAGTGAAGAAGTCACCATTTTCACGCGCAAACGTAAACAGTTTATCCAGATTAATTTGTTGCTTATCCGACGAGCTAAAATAATACTGTGGACGGGCTTGTTCTTGGATTTGTTTAGCTTTAGCTTTTTCTAACTCTGCTAAATACTGCTGCTGTTGGCGAATAACTAACTGATCCTGCATGGCCATATTTGCCCGATCTTGCTGCAACTGTGCCAGTTCGGCATTAGCTTTAGCTAGTTCATTACCATCATGTGTTATCTGCGTCTCAATTTTAACTGCCTGCAGCTCTAATCTCCGCTCTTGCTCACATAATGCTTTGCCTTTATGTGTGGTTGGTTCTCGCTCAATACCTTGTGCCTTCAGCGATAAGTGGTTGACCCGCTCTTGGCACAAAGCTAATTCTAGATGTTTATTAATCGTAACCGCGATTTGCTCTCTGATTTCGCTGATTTGCTCTTGGCTGGTAGGAATATTTCTCTGTGCACATTGTTTACGATCCAACTCAATCTCTGACTTTTCACCAAGATTACCCACTGAATCAATTTTACGGGTTGTAGTTAGAATATGAACATGGTGATTTCGCTCATCGCTGTTCTCTCGGCTGGGATGGTGAATTGCGTATTCACATGCTACACCGTAGCGCTCTGCTATATTCAAGGCTAACGATTTTGCTAATGCTGCTCTTTGTTCTGCGCTTAGTTCATGCGGTAAACTTATTTCCCACTCGCGCCCTACTCTGGCATCTTTGCGATTTTCGCTTTTTTCCGCTCTATTCCACAATTCTTGGCTGGTTAACTCTGGCAACTCTATCCCATTAGGTAAAACTATCTCATTTTCTAAAACTCCACCTTTGCGATTATAGTTAAACACTTCACCAGTTCTTAAATCTGTGATTTCTTTACCACCAATATATGCAGCATTAGCCGTTGAAGAATGTCCTTTTCCTCGGCTAATTGCTTTTGTATTTGCGTGGTAGATTGCCATTTTTTTAAATTTGCTTTTTAATTTATTACTGTACTTTTGTTAAAACAAGCACGGATTACGATAGTAATCCATAAGTGCGCTCTTCACTCTAGCGAGCTCATCGACTATTAGTTATTTTAACACAAGCTCCATTTGACGGCAAGCATTTGTTTAAGCTATAATTTGGCTATCGTCACAAATTTGGAGTACCGCGCAATGTCACAACCGAACACAACATTATTAACCCAAGAGCAAAAACTACAGGCTAAAGCTAATAAACTAAAACAGCAATTAGCTCTGGCGAATAAAAAACTGGCTCAAATAAAAACCAAACAACAAAGCGAAGAACGTAGAAAACGTACCAGAAAGCTAATCTCAGTGGGTGGAATCTTTGATATGGTCAATCCTGAATTTTTAGAACTTGAGAATAACGCAACCCTATACCGCTTAATCGTTGGTGTAGCCCTTCAACTAGACGAGCTAACCAAGCAAACCGATGATAACTCAAAAAGTCGCTTGGCTACTTTAGAGCAGAAAGCTAAACAATTTCTTGATAATCGTGAGCAACAAAAAACAGGAACCACAAAATGAGCCTAACCCTAGAAGAACTACCACAACTCCAAGAACAAATTAATCAAACATTAAAAGAGCTCCTGGCTCTTGAAGATGAGATGCTGCCAGCTGTCCAACATAAGATTCAAGAGATTGCAAATCTGCTTACCGTCGGTTTTAATGAAACAACACTCAAAACACAAGCTATCAGAGCGCTCAATCAAGCATTAAGCACTAGCCAGATCGCAACAATTGCTCGGGATGCAACTACTTACCAAAACACCCTTACAGAATCAATCCAGAAGCTCCAAAATACCATCCTAACGGCAAAACAAGAAGCCGTCCATTACCAAGGTATCACCAGAACCCACAAAGGGCTCTACGTAGGGATTATTACCGGCAGCCTTTTCTTTGTACTCGGTTCAGTCCTTATGTGGGGTGTTCAGTATAATCGACTCGATCGGTATGAACTTGCCCTCTATAAAGCCGATAAGTTCGCTTCTTACGTTAATCACAGCTGTGATTTCAAAAAAGACTATGCTAAGTTTGTCGGAGAAGATCCGAAGTCATTTAGCTGTGATGATACATGGAAATCAGCTAGTGATTGGTATGCAAAAGGCAACTAAAACGTGGTAAAGCGGCTTGACGCTTTGGTTACTTTCCTAAAAACAACGAAATCTTGATTCGTGGGTAAGTTTCAAAAAAACAGCCTTTATCACGCTTTAGTTACCTGTTTTATTCCTTTATTAGAACGAGACCCACACTTTTACAGAATAACTTGTGGATAAATTTCAAAAGTTTGGCGCTTTTAAAGCCGATAGCGCTATTTTAACCACCAAAGTTAGGCAGAGATAGCAAACCACCCACTTCATGCGCTCACAGCGCATTATTTGTTATCTGCCAGAGGCATCGATTGAGGGTGGCTAAATACCACCTGATAATCGAGCTAACCAGATTACAAAAAGGATTACAAAAATCGCGCTAAAGTTTAGTCTACAAAAAAATAGTCTTACGCGCGATGATTATATAAAGGATTAAATAAAGGATTAAGGATCGCGGGAAGCATTGATAATACGGCATTTACAAGGATTTTGGTGGGTGATCCATCGTTAATGCGGTGGGTGATCCATCGTTAGTTGGTGGGTGATCCATCGTTAGTTGGTGGGTGATCCATCGTTAGTTGGTGGGTGATCCATCGTTAGTTGGTCGACATTAAAAAAGCCATCAAAAGACGGCTTAAAATTTATTGAATAGCTCTTGTTGCTTTTTACTCTTTCCCTTAGGATAAACCAATAAGAAATTTTTAGTGTTAATCTCATAACACCATTTTGATTTTGGATTAACAGATAGATGAGCTTTTTTTACCATTTCTAGCCCATGCTTTAATAATCGTTTAAACTCTTTAGGCTCACTATCGCTTCTACAAAGTTTCTGTATGAATTCAATTGCAAAAGGTATAGGTTTATTATGGCTTTCATAGAAATTATACAGCCATCTAGCTAGTTGATTGTCTCCGAGTAAATGTCGAATATCTGCACTAATAAGCGTATAATCATTATCAACAAATAGAGGCATTAGCTTTTTATTATACTCAATAACAAGTTTGCCATCTCCATCAATGTCTATATATCCGTTGTTAATAAGGCTTCCGAAGAATTCTTTTTTTTCGGTCTTAATAGTAACCATACCAAATTTTAAGCGTTTTATCCTAGAGACCAAAGCATCTCGATTAGCTCCTGAATTAGCTATCCGCATTTGTTGACATAGATCATATAACGTAATTCTAAGCTCATTATCAACGTTACGCTCTTTAGCTAGGTACATTAAGGTATCCCAGACCTCTAAGTCATTCTGATCCATTTCAGACCCACTAAAAGATACTTCATACTGTGACATCGTGAATATAGGTTGATTTTCAACTAGAGCCCTGCGCCCCTTGCGAACCATGCCAAATAAGGCACCACGCAAAAAACAATTTGGGATCGCGCGCTTATCCTCAAATATTTCCGGTAAAAGCTGCTGCATGGCAGTACCAAGTAGCTTGGCTTCTTCTTCAGCTTTTCTGCGCTGTTCTTTCTCCCAAATAGATAATTGTACTTTTATGTAAGACTCAGCCGCTTTACCCAATAAGCCTAGCTCTAGCGCTTGTTTTACAAGTTCTTGTTTTTTGTATGCCACAGGATTCCACCCTGTAATCATATCAATGAAATCATGATCTGATATAGTTATCTTTAACGGTGGTAATTCGTCTATTTCCTCATCAGTTAATCCAGCCATTTTATGCTTTTTAATGTCTTCTTCTATCTTATCAAACAAAAACATATAATCCCTCAGTCAAAAAATACCCAAGAATTTTTTACGCTTCTTGATGGTTTTATCTTCTAGTAAATGAGTTGTTTTTTCTAGCTGGGCTTTAAACCACTCCTCGCGTTCTTGTGTTTCTTTACGTAACTGAAATTCCCGCTCTTTATATTCTAACTCTCTATTTCTTGCCTCAGACAATTGATGTTCTAAATGCGATATAAGTCTGTCTTTATCTGTACTAATTATACTGTTCTCATTTGTA
>Ga0078894_10002288_pt1 | contig 14499 bp, 16 predicted proteins | sample LauGreSu1BDMLBSD_2_FD_67506 | JGI IMG/M metagenome (GOLD analysis project Ga0078894, IMG submission 67506) | Freshwater lake microbial communities from Lake Michigan, USA - Su13.BD.MLB.SD (version 4) (version 4) | ecosystem: Environmental > Aquatic > Freshwater > Lake | place: Lake Michigan...
CGCGCTTTGCAGGCCGTATTCCGATGCTGGCCAATATGGTGGAGGGCGGCAAGACGCCCGTGCAGTCGGCCGATGAACTCGGTCGGCGCGGTTACCGCATCGTGATCTTCCCCGGCGGGACGGCGCGTGCCGTGGCCCACACCCTTCAGCACTATTACGGTCAGCTGCGTGCCCAAGGCACGACCGCATCGATGAAGGGCAGCATGCTCGATTTCGATGGCCTCAATGCCGTGATCGGCACCCCCGAACTGATGGAGCGCGGACGGCGCTACGATCAGGAATCCTCTCGTTGAAACCCGCAAAAAAAGGAGACCCCATGCCCAAGGCTTATTGGATTAGCACCTATCACGCCATTCACGACGAAGCCGCTGTCGCGGCGTATGGCAAGTTGGCGGGCCCCTCGCTGACGGCTTCCGGTGGCAAGTTCATCGTTCGCGGCATGCCGAGCCTGGTGAAGGAGGGCGGCAAGATGATGCGCACGGTGGTGGTCGAGTTCGACAGCGTGGCAGCGGCCCAGGCGGCCTACGAGAGCGCGAGCTACAAAGAGGCGCTGGCCGCCTTGGGCTCGAACGCGGTGGTACGCGACATCCGCATCGTCGAAGGCGTTTAAGCCGGCGCCAGGCGCGCCGCCAACACCGCGAGAAAGTCCAGGACCTCCTGGCGCGCATGCCTTCCCGGAAACTGAGGGAACAGGTAATAGCGCGCCTGGCCGTCCTTGACCTGACAGGCTTCCAAGGGACCTAGCCTCTGGCTTTCCAGCCATGTAGTGGCTGGTTCGTGATCAGGCCAGCTGCGGCCGGCGACGATCAGTCGCAGTGCGTCGGAGGCGGCGCGTCGGTACACCATCAGGCACACCGGCCCGGCAGTCAGGATGAATCCCGCTTCGCCGTTGCCGGGGTTGGGAATGCCATCGACCTGGCCGGTGCGTACGTCGAACCCGAGCGCACGCACCTGGTCGGCCAGTTGCTCCATGTCGGCAAAAGCGCCAGCGGCTTCCAAGGCGTCCCATTGCCTTTGCGCGAACTGGCCGGTACGAAAAAGCCCCTGGTTCTCATCGCGCGCAGGGGCAGACCAGGGGGCGATGCCGCGTTGCGCCGCGAGCTGCCGGATCTCCTGCACCAGGTCGTCGATCTGCATGAAGATGGGCCGCCCATGCGCGTTGATCCGGCGGAACGTGCAGCCCATCGCCTGCTCAATATGGGCCTGTCGCTCACGATCGCGCGCGGATTGGTCGTCCGACGCGTGATAGTGCTCGTCCACTTCGAGGGCGATCTGGAAATCTGGCAGGTAGGCGTCGATCAGATAGCGCGTATTGCCCTCGCCCGCCGCGGGGACCGGGTGCTGAAACACCATGCGGACGTCGCGCAGCGCGTAGATCAGGGCGTGCAGGATCAGGGCTTCGCGCTTCTTGTTGCCAAAGCGGCGTTCCAGGAAATAGGCCTCGGTGGCGGTCGGCCGCACGTAATCGCGCGCCGCGTTGCTGTAGCCGCAGCGGCAGGCGGACTGGGTGGGCTTCAGGGGCAGCTCGCAGGCTGCGCAGGTGCTGGAGAGGGTCATGTCAGGCGCCGGGGAACACCCGCGTTGCTACCGCTTTAACGCGTAATGCTGGATCCAAGCGATCAGCTTCGTCGCCGCCGGCGTGAGTGACATGTCGTGCCGGCGCACCGTGCAAATGATGGGTTCGGGCAGCGGATCCTGCACTGGCACCAGCACGAGTTCAGAACGCGCCGTACAGTGCTCATAGACCACGCGCGGCACCGTGGCCACCCAGTTGTCTGGGGCGAGGAAATACGAGGAAAACCGCAACCGCAGGCGGTGGCTACCGCATTGCCGCGACGGCCATCGAACACCCGACCTTCTCATTACGAATAAGCTGCTCTACCGACTGAGCGACCCCGGCAGCCCAAGCCGCAGGGGCGGGCGCTTGCTCTTTTATTTGTGGATGTTAGTATCCACGCGCTGAACTTGAATTTTTGTATCCACGTTCAATTCCAATGGCGCTAGTGCAGAGCCCCGACCCCCAGCACCCCGAGGTATCGGTCGGGTCGGTTCGCTATTCCACGGCGCAGGATCAGGCCTACGACTATTTGAAGCAGCGCATCCTTTCGGGTGAATTCCCGGGGGGGATGCGCCTGAACCCTACGGAAGTCGCAACCCTGCTGGGCGTCAGCCGCACGCCCGTTCGCGAGGCGCTGCACCGGCTGGACATCGAAGGCCTGGTCACCTTGACGCCCAACCGGGGCGTGGTTGTCACCGCCTTGACCCTGGAACTCGTGCGCGAGCTTTTCAAGATCCGTGGGGCGCTGGAGGCCTTGGCCGCCTCGGAGGCTGCGCGCAACATCCGCGAGGATGACCTTGACGAGTTCGAGCTGCTGATTCGCAGGATGGACCGGTCGCGGGGCGACCCGAAGGCGTGGATCATCCGGCACGACGCCTTTCACGATCGACTCTACGAGTTTGCGCAGATGCCGCGCCTCACGACCGAGATCCGCCGCCTGCGCGAGGCCATCCATCCGCACCTGCGCTTGTACATCGACGTCTACCACCACACCGAGATGCCCGGCTACGAGCACCGGACGATGCTCGCCGAGATCGGCTCCGGCAGTGCCGAGCGCGCCAGCCGTGCCATGCTAGAACATGTCGAGAGCGCCGCCCTGGGTGTGCTCGAGTTTCTGGCGACTCGCCCCTCTCCCTCACCCCCACCCAAGGACTAACGTATGAGCGACCGTGAAGAGTTCTCCATCCCCGGCCTGAATCCCCCGATCAGCCACTACTGCGACGCGGTGCGCTTTGGCAATTTGCTGTTTATCTCGGGCATGGCGGCGCTGGACGAGAACCTCCACGTGATCGGCGGCGATGACCCGGCCGCGCAGGCCGAGGCTGTGTTTCAGGCGCTGGATCGCACGCTCAAAGCAGCCGGCGCAGGCTTCAAAGACGTGCTCAAGGTGACGGTCTTGCTCACCGACATCAACGACCGCCACAAGATCAATCCGGTCCGCCAGAAGTACTTCGGCAGCGCGCGCCCAGCCAGCACCCTGTTCGAGGTCAGCCGTCTGGCCGTGCCGGGGATGAAGGTTGAAATCGAGGCCGTGGTCGGCCTGCCGGGCTGACCTGAACGGCCTGCGCTCGGGGATATCGCCGATGACCGCGGAGATCGTTCAATACCCCCTCGCCATCGGCGGCATGCACACGCGCGTGCTAGAGGCCGGTGAAGGCGAGCGTGTTCTTCTGTTTGTGCACGGTCTGGGCGCGCGGGCAGACCGCTGGCGCCGCAACCTGTTGCCCCTGGCGGCCCAAGGCTATCGTTGCATCGCCATCGACCTGCCAGGTCACGGACTGGCTGCCAAAGGCCCGGACATTCCGGCAACCGTGCCCGCGCTGGCCGACTTCACTGCGCGCGTCGCCGAAGTTCTGCAAGTGCGCGATGTCGTGCTGGTGGGTACCTCCTTGGGCGGACATATCCTCGGACAGCTCGCCCTGCAGCGCCTCGCGCAGACCGTGACGCCGTCAACGTCCGGCCTGCAGCCCCGGGGGCTGATGCTGATCGGCGCGCTGGGTCTGTTTCCGCTGGAGCCGTCGGTGGCTGCCGCGATTTGCCGATCCGTGAAAGAAACCTCTGCGGATGCCATCCAAAGAAAAGTGGCTTTCGTGATGAAGATTCAGGACGGCATCACCCCCGGCTGGCTGCGCGAGGAGTACCTGATCAACAACTCCGCCGGCGCGCGCGAATCCTTCGAGCGGCTGGGCGCCTACCTGGTCGATCAGCCCGCCTCGGACATCATCGGCCCGCGCCTGGCGGCACCCCCGCGCCCCTTGCCTCTGTCGGTGGTGTGGGGCGCGCTGGACGAGGCGGTGCCGGTGCGTATTGGCCAGGATGGACATCGCCTACTCGGTCTGCCCGAGCCGATGCTCATTGCAGGTGCCGGCCATGCGCCCTACTGGGAGTGCGCCGACGTGTTCAATCCCTTGCTGACGGCCTTCGCGGGTCGGTGCTTCGAATCGGCTGGGCGGGGCTGACATGGACGCGCCCGTCGTACTGGTGACAGGGGGTACTTCCGGCATCGGCCAGTGTGTGGCCGGACTCTTGTCTGCCAGCGGCTGGCGCGTGCACGTATTGGCGCGTGGGGCCCAGGCGTCGACTCAGGGCGTGACCTCGTGGCGTGGCGACGTCCGCCGGGCCGAGGAGGTGGGTGCTGTGGTCCAGTCGGTGGTCGCCCAAACCGGTCGCTTGGACGGATTGGTGTGCTGCGCCGGAATCGCGGCCAGCGGCCCCTTCGGGCAACAAACGCCCGAGGATCTGGACAACCTGCTGCGCACCAATGTCTTGGGCACCATGCTTGCCTGCCAGGCCGCGCTCGAACATTTGAAGGCGGCTCGTGGCGCCATCGTGCTGGTGGGTTCGACGCTGGCGGATCACCCCCGGCCCCAGACCAGTGCCTACGCCGCCACCAAGGGCGCACTGGATTCGCTGGCCAAGGCGCTTGCAGTCGAGTATGGCCCCGAGGGTGTGCGTGTGAACTGCGTGCGACCGTCCATGGTGCGCACCGACCTGATGCGCAAGAGTGGAGTCGCGCCCCCACACTACGAAGCCGCGCTGTTGGCACGCGCGGGCACCTACCCCTTGCGCCGCGTGGGCGAGCCCGAAGATGTGGCGCGAACGGTACGTTTTTTGCTTTCGGATGAGTCGGCCTGGACCACAGGTGCGATCGTCGATGTCGATGGCGGACACAGCGCCGCTGGCTCCTAAACCCTGAACCTTTGAACGGAGATTAACAATGAAGCATTCCCTCGTTCTTGCATTGGCCGCCGCGTGCGCCATTCCCTGGAGCGCGCAGGCGCAAGCCGTCAAGGTCGGGATCATCGCGCCCATGACCGGTGGCTCGGCCGACTGGGGCGTGCAATTTCGCAACTGCATTCAGTTGTACCAGTCGCAAAACGGCGACTCGGTGGCGGGTCGCAAAGTCGAGGTGATCTACCGCGACACCGGAGGCGCCAACCCCAGCTTGGCCAAGAAGCACGCCGAGGAACTGATCGTCAACGACAAGGTCAACGTGTTGGGCGGCTTCTTCTTTTCGCCCAACGCTTTCTCCGTCGCGCCAGTGCTCACGCAGGCCAAGATCCCTGGCGTGATCTTCGTGGCGGCGACCCCGAACATCACCCAAACCTCTCCCTATTGGGTGCGCACCGGGTACACCAGCTGGCAGTCGGCTGTCCCGATGGCCCAGTGGGCGTACAAGCAGGGCATCCGCCGCGTGTACATCGCCGTGCAGGACTTCGCGCCCGGCCACAGCGTGCAAGATGGCTTCAAAACAGCTTTCACCCGCCTGGGCGGCACCATCCTCGGTGAGGACCGCATGGCGATGAACACCACCGACTTCGCGCCCTTCGTGCAGCGCATCGCCGACGCCAAGCCGGAAGCGGTGTACATGTTCCTCTCGCCGGGCCCCTCGTCGATCGCCTTCCTCAAGGCCATCGAGGCAGCCAAGCTCAAAGAGCGTGGTGTCAAGATCATGGGCGTGGCAGAAACCGACGATCAAGAGCTCGCGTCGGTCGGTCCTGTGGCCAAGGGCGTCTACTCCTCGTTGCATTACGCCGTCTCGCTGCCCTCCGAGATGAACCAATCCTTTGTCAAAGCCGTCGTGTCTCGCTCTCCCAAGGACGGCCCGCCGCACGCAGGTTGTGTCGGCGCCTACGACGGCATGCGCGTCATCTACAAGATGATCGAGAACGGCAAGGGCACGATCGATGAAAAGTCGGTCGATTCGGTCAAGGGCCTTTCTTGGCAGAGCCCCCGCGGCCCGGTGAGTATTGATCCCGAGACCCGCGACATCGTCCAGAACGTCTACATCCGGGTGGTCGAAGAGGGCCGCGATGGCAAGCTTTACAACCGGGTCATCGAGACCATGCCGGCGGTCAAGGATCCCTGGAAAGAAGCACAGAAGAAGTGATCTAGCCGCTCGCTCGGTGCTCTGGCCCCGCGTCGCCTGACATGGACCGCCTCCTGTCGTTCCTCTCCTTCGTGGTGATCGACGGCATCTCCTACGGGATGGTGCTGTTTCTCATCTCGGTGGGTCTGTCGGTGACCATGGGGCTGATGCGCTTTGCGAACCTGGCCCATGGGGCCTTCGCGGCGGTGGGGGGGGCCGTCGCCATCACGCTGATGACCAGTGCCGGTCTGAACTTCCTCCTGGCCCTCGTGCTGGCCTTTGTCATCAGTGCCTTGCTCGGCCTGGTACTTGAACCGATTCTGTATGCCCCGCTGTACGGGGGCGACGAGCTCGATCAGGTGTTGATGACGATCGGACTGATTTTTATCGTCATTGCGTCCCTCAACCTGATCTTTGGGTCGACGCCGCTACCGATGCAGTTGCCCGAGTGGCTCTCTGCTTCGGTCGATTTGGGTATTCGGGTCGCGCCCGCCTATCGCTTGTTCCTGATTGCGGTCGGTGCGCTGCTGATGGTGGTTCTGTGGTTGACCCTGGACCGCACGGAGTTTGGTGCGCGTATTCGTGCGGCCGTCGAAAACCCGCAGATGGCGCAGGCGGTGGGCATCGATACGCGCCGCCTCTTCGCCGTCACCTTCATGCTCGGGTGCGGCTTGGCCGGGCTCGGTGGCGCGCTCGGGGCGCAGATGCTGCCCATTGACCCGGTCTACCCCTTTCGTTACCTGGCCACGTTCCTGATCGTGGTGTCGATTGCAGGCTTTGGCAACATCAAGGGATCCGCCTGGGTGGCGCTGATGCTGGGGCTGATCGAGACCACGGGCCGCTACCTGGTGCCGGACATCGCCGCCTTCCTGACCTATCTGATCTTGATCGCCGTCTTGCTGTGGCGCCCTGACGGCCTCTTTGCCAAATCCCGATGAACGACGTCCGCAGCACCATTGAGCAACAAGCGCGGGCTGGCACCCGTTGGCGCGCCGTCGAAGCCCTCCCGTGGCTGCTGTTTGTCGCTTTCTACTTTCTCTTCGAGACCCGACTGGCCCTGGGCAATAGCGTGCTGGTGATGGTGTTGTTCACGCTGTCACTCGACCTTGTGCTGGGCTACGCAGGCATTGCCACGCTGGGTCATGCGCTTTTCTTTGGCTTGGGTGCCTATACCGCTGGCATTGTCATCGTCGCGGGCTGGCCCGAGCCCGTCAGCGGACTACTGGTTGCGATGTTGGTCGCTGCTGCCGCAGCAGTTCTGACAGGCACGCTGCTGCTGCATCTGAATGGCAACACCTTGCTGATGCTCACGCTGGCCTTCCTCGTTCTCGCTTACGAGGTGGCCAACAAGTGGACCCGCGTGACCGGGGGCGATGATGGCCTGCAAGGCGTGGCGGCGTCGCCGCTTCTGGGTATTTTTGCTTTTGATCTGCGCGGTCAAACCCGCTATGGCTACGCGCTGGTCCTGCTGTTGGTGCTGTTTCTGGTGGCCCGCGCGATCGCCGCCTCTCAATTCGGATTGGCGCTCAAGGGCATACGCGAGAACGCAGGCCGCATGCGCGCGATGGGCGTTCCGGTCAAACGCCATTTGGTGGTGATCTACGCCATCGCGGGTGCGATGGCGGGTGCCGCCGGCGCCGTCTCGGCCCATTCAACCGGCTTTGTGGGGCTGGACACACTGGCGATCGCCCTGTCCGCCAACGGACTGGTGATGCTGGTGCTCGGAGGTTGGGGGCGCCTGTATGGGGCGATCGTGGGCGCGACCTTCTATGTCACGCTGCACCACTTCGCGTCGAACTGGAACCCCTTCCACTGGATGTTCCTGGTCGGGGCTGCGCTGATCCTCATTGTCCGTTTTGGCAAGGGGGGGCTGCTGGGTCTGGCGGACCGCATTCGCCAGCGTGCGGACGGCAAAGGGGAGGGCGAGCGGTGAGCGCGTCGAAGGGGGCGGCCCTGGCGGTCCGCGGCATCCACAAGAGCTTTGGTGCGCTCGTCGTTGCGCGCGACATCGCCTTGGAGTTGCCCGAAGGAGCCCGCCATGCCCTGATCGGACCCAACGGCGCCGGCAAGACCACGCTGATCAACATGATCACCGGCGCATTGCGTCCCGACAGCGGCTCCATTGTGTTGGACGGCGAGGACATCACCGGACAGCCGCCTACGCGCACGGTTCCGCGTGGGCTGGTACGAACCTTTCAAATCACGAATTTGTTTCCGCGCTTGCGGGTGTGGGAAAACCTGGCCTTGGCTGTCGCCAGCCGGACCAGCGCCGACAAGAACATGTTTCGCTCTCTGCCCCGACAGTCTGCTGTCCTCGACGAGGTCGCCGAGCTGGCCCAGCGGGTCAACCTCGAAGCCGATGTGGGGCGTCGGGTCCAGGAGCTGCCCTACGGGCGCCAGCGGTTGGTCGAGCTCGCAATGGCACTGGCGCTGCATCCGCGGGTGCTGCTGCTCGACGAGCCGGCGGCGGGTGTGCCCTCGATGGAAACCGGACAGCTGCTGGAGGTGCTGCAGTCTCTGCCCGCCTCGATGGCCATCCTGATGATCGACCACGACATGGACCTGGTGTTTCGCTACGCGCAGCGCATCACCGTCCTGGTGGGCGGTGCGGTGCTGACCGAGGGAACGCCCGACCAGATTCGTGCCGACGAGCGCGTGCGCGACGTCTACCTGGGGCGCAGGCACACATGAACTCGATCGTCGCGCTTTCTCTGAGCGATCTGAGCGCGGGCTATGGCCCGACTGTCATCGTCGAGGAGGTGACCTTGCAGCTGGCGCTGGGTTCATGTCTGGCCATCCTCGGTCGCAACGGGGTGGGAAAGTCGACCCTCTTGCGCACCATCATGGGGATGACACGCGTGCACGCAGGGCGCGTATTCCTGGGCGAGCAAGACCTCGCCGACTTGCCGGTCTACCGTCGCTCACGGGCGGGCCTGGGATTCGTGCCGCAGGAGCGCGAGGTCTTCAAGTCCTTGACCGTGCAAGAGAACCTGCGCATCGCACAACGCCCCGGACACTGGAACCTCAGCACCGTGTGCGCGCTCTTTCCTCGCCTGGCCGAACGCCGAGACAACCTGGGCAGCCAGCTCTCGGGCGGCGAGCAGCAGATGCTCGCCATCGCCCGGGCGCTGGTGGGCAACCCCACCGTGCTGCTGATGGACGAACCCTCCGAAGGTCTGGCGCCTGTCATCGTCGACCAGGTGTTTGATGCCTTGGCCCGCATACGCGCTCGGCGCGACATGGCGATCGTGCTCGTCGAGCAGCACGCCTCGCTGGCCCTGGAGTTCTCGGAGCAGGCCATCGTCATGGACCGGGGGCGCATCGTCCATGCCGGACCCAGTAGCGACTTGCGCGACGAACCCGACCGCCTGGCGCAGATCATGGGGCTGAGTCATTAACCCCTGCGAACCCATTCTGATCAAAACAAGGAGACCGATTTGAGTCAAACCGCACAGCGCTACACCTGGCCAGGCGACAAGCTCCAGCATGTCCCCTTTGGCATCTTTACCGACGAACAGGTCTATCAGGAGGAGCAAGAGCGCATCTTTCGGGGTCGCACTTGGTCCTACCTGTGTCTCGAAGCGGAGATTCCCAAGCCTGGGGATTTCAAGACGCTGTTTGTGGGTGATACGCCGGTGGTGGTTGACCGCGCGCAGGACGGCTCGCTGCACGCCTTCGTCAATCGCTGTGCGCACCGCGGTGCCACGGTCCGGCGCGAGGCCTGTGGCAACGCCAAGGAGCATGTGTGCTGCTATCACCAGTGGTGCTATGACCTCAGCGGCAAGCTGGTGGGTGTGCCGTTCAAACGAGGGGTGAAGGGCCGCGGCGGATTTCCCAAGGAGGCGATGAACGAGGAGATCCGGCTGACACCGCTGCGTGTCGAGAGCTACCGTGGCGCGGTCTTTGGCACTTTCTGCCCGGACATCGAGCCGCTGACAGACTACCTGGACCCACAATTCACCGCGCACCTGGACCGCCTGCTGTCGCGGCCTGTGCAGCTCCTGGGTTACCAGCGCCAGATCATTCGCGGCAATTGGAAGCTGTATTGCGAGAACGTACGCGATCCTTATCACGGTGGCCTGTTGCATCTTTTCCAGGTCACCTTCGGCCTGTACCGCAACACTCAGGAAGGCGGAACCCGCATCAGCGCGCTCAAGGGCCACAACATTTCCTACAGCGTGCAGGGCACTGACCAGATCGATGCCAAGTCTGCGCATGCCGACGTGGGCACCTACCGCGAGGGCTTCCGACTGCGCTGCCCGGAGTTGTTGGCCTATCAGGACGAGTTTCAGGACCGCTGCGGGCTGTCCATCATGTCGGTGTTCCCGAACGCAGTGTTCCACCAGATCAGTAACAGCCTGGCCACCCGCCAGATTCGGACCCGTGGTCCGCACGAGTTCGAGCTGTATTGGACCTATTACGGCTACCAGGATGACAGCCCCGAGATGCGTGAACACCGCTTGGACCAGGCCAATCTGGCGGGCCCGGCGGGCTTGGTCTCGATGGAGGACGGCGAGGCCATCGAGCTGGTCCACCGCAGCATCCGTGGCGAGCGACAGGCGCATTCCTTTGTCGCCATGGGCGCAGACGAGCCGATCCAGACCACCTCCACCCTGGTCAGCGAGATCCCGATCCGGGGCTTTTGGAAGCAGTACACGCAGACCATGGGGATTGAGGCGGGGAGCGCCGTATGAACATCGCGCTGCACTACGAGGTTCAGGACCTCTACGCGCGCTATGCCCGCGCGGTCGATGACGCCCGGTTCGACGATTGGCTGGCGCTGTTCGACACCGACTGTGCCTACTATGTGATCCCCCGAGAAAACGCCCAGCGCGGCCTGGAGCTGCCGATCGTGCGTTGCCGCACCCGGGACATGCTGACCGACCGCATCGTCTCGCTGCAGCAAGCCAACATCTACAACATTCACACCGACCGCCACATGGTGAGTAACGTGACGGTCTGCGCCGAAGAGGCGGACGCGGTGCTGGCAGAAGCTGACTTTGTCGTCTTTCAGACCGACGTGGAAGGCCAGAGCCGACTCTTTGGCGCCGGCCGCTACCGCACGCAGCTGGTACGCCGCGAAGGTCGCTTGGCGATCCGAGAGCAGACCGCCATTTTGGATACCGCTGCGGTCCCCACCCTGATGGCCACCCCGATCTGACCCTAGCCCTAAAGGAGAAATCAGCGTGAAGACACTGATCCAGTGCGGACGCCTGTTCACCGGCCACGCCGACGTCGCCGCCGAGAACCAGACCGTGATCGTCGAGAGGGGCCGGGTCACCGCGATCGTCCCGACCGCCAGCGCGGCGCCTGCAGGCCCGTCCGACATCGTGATTGACCACTCCAGGCGTTTCGTCATGCCGGGGCTGATCGACATCCACACCCACATCTCCTACGGCGATGCCAAGTCGCAGGAAGACATCGACCTGTACGCCTCGATGGAATATCGGGCGCTACGCGCCATGATCGCGGCACAGAAGGTGATGCGGGCGGGTTACACGGCATTTGCAGACCCCGCCACTTCGGGCCTGGTCAGCGTCGCTGTGCGGGATGCGATCGAGGTCGGCCTGTTCAAGGGGCCGCGCATCACCTGCTCGAGCCGCGCGCTGACCAGCCATCAGGGCTTGTACGACTGGTACCCGCGCTGGATCGGTTGCCCCAGCACCTCCACCGGGGTGGTGATCGAATCGCCCGATCATGCGATCCGTGAGATCCGCGGACAGGTCAAGGACGGCGTGGATCTGATCAAGTTCGCGATGGACGGCACGCTCACCGCCTATCCCAAGGGATTGGTGGCCGCGTTCACCGAGGAAGAAACACGGCGTATGTTGGCCGAGGTGCACCGCTTGGGCAAACGCGGCGCCTGCCACGCACGCGGTGCCGAGGCGACGCTCTACAGCGCGCGCGCCGGCATGGACATCATCTTCCACGCCTCCCGCGTCACCGACGAGGCGGCCGATGAGATTGCGCGCAATGGCTGCTATGTGTGTCCGACCCTCGCATTGCTGGTGAACAACGTCGAGTTTGCGCAGCCCGCCGACCCGTCAGCCGGCTGGTGGCCCGACATCCAGAAACGCGAGCTCGATGAGGCCATCACCAGCTACGAAAAACTCAAGCGCGCCGGCGTGAAGTTTCTGGTCGGATCCGAAGCTGGTTTTGCTGTGACGCCCTATGGCGAGTGGAACGCCAAGGAGCTGGAGATCATGGTGAACTATGCCGGCGTGAGCCCGGCGCGGGCCTTGCGCGATGCGACCGTCACCAATGCCGAGGTCTTGCGCGACGGGCACGAGCTCGGAGGTCTCTTGCCTGGCAAGTGGGCCGACATGATCGCGGTGGACGGCGATCCGCTCCAAGACATCGGTGTCTTGTACCGGCGCGATGCGATCGTCTCGGTGATGAAGGCAGGCGTGCCGGTCACCTTCGATCTCAATGACGCCGCGGGCCGTCATGTGAGTGAACTGGGGCAGGTGATGTGGAGCAATCACTACGACCGCGCCACCGCCGAGCGCCTGGGCGTGCGACCCTATCGCCCGAAGCAGCGGCCCCAACATGGCTGAACGCCTCATCCAGTATCCGCTGGGTGTGGCGGGCGTGACCACCCGTGTACTCGAGGCGGGCCGTGGCGATCGGGTCATGCTCTTCGTGCACGGCTTGAGTACGCGAGCCGACCGTTGGCGCGGCAATGTGCAGGCGCTGGCCGGCCCGGACCTGCGCTGTCTGGCCTTTGATCTGCCCGGTCACGGCCTGGCAGACAAGCCCGCGGGCTTCGACTATGGCGTGCCCGGGCTTGCGCGTTATCTGGGGGGCGTGCTCGATGCCTTGGGCATTGAGCGCTGCATGATCGTCTCGACCTCGCTGGGGTCTCACGTCGCGGGCTGGTTCGCTGTCCACGCGCCGCAGCGTGTGTCGGGGCATTTGATTGTGGCGGGTCTGGGGCTCGTGCCGATTGCCGAGGAGACAGGCCAGGCCATACGCCGCAGCGTACGCGACACCAGTCGCGAGGGCATCCGCGCCAAGCTGGGAAACGTCTTCGCCGATCCGGCCACCCATGCCACCGAGGCGCTTGTCGAGGAAGAATGGCGGTGCAACAACTCGCCCGGTGCGCTGCAGGCGCTGTCGGCCCTGGGCGACTACGTGGCCACGGGGCTGAATGCCGACGTGGTGGGAGAGCGCGTGGCAGCCTTGCTGCCGCAAACCTCTGTGCAGTTGCTGTGGGGTGAACACGATCGCATCGTGCCGGCGGCGGTGGCAGACGCCGCCCGACGGGTGTTGCCGACCGTGCCACTGCACCAGATCGCAGGTGCGGGGCACGCGCCGTACATCGAAAACCCCGACGCCTTCCATGTGCAGGTTCGGGCTTTCGCTGCGCAGCTCGGGGTGCCGGCGTCTGCGCAGTCGGCCGGCTGACAAGAGCCAAGAGCGCTCCCATGCACGAGACCTACCCTGTCATCCGGGGGCGGCGCTACCGCTTGGTCGTCGACGGCCAGGGGCCTGTGCTGCTCCTGGTCCACGGAATCGGCCCGGGTACCACCGCCAGTGCCAATTTCGCCAGCGTTTGGTCCGCTTTGCGCGAACGCTGGACCTTGGTCGCGCCCGACCTCTTGGGGTTCGGCCAGTCGGACTTGCCGCCAGGCGATCGATTCAGTCCCGAGGCGTGGGACGCCCAGTTGCTGGACGTGGTGTCAGGCCTGGACGCACCGCGCTTGGCGGTGATGGGGCAGTCCATCGGAGGCACCCTGGCACTTCGGTTGGCTGCCCGTGAGCCCCGTGTGGCGGCGGTGGTGACCAGCGGTGCGGCGGGCGGGATGTCCCGTGCTCCCGAGGCCTTGCGCCGCTTCTGGCGCCCGCCGCTGACACGCGAGGCCTTCGCCCAGGTTCTTGCGGAGAGCTTTTTTGACCCCTCGGTGCTAACGGCCGAACAGGTCGATCAACGCCTGACGCTGATGCAGTCCGGTGCAGCGCAGAAGTTTGACGCGCTGCTGGCAGGTGATCTCGACGGGGCGGTCGCCAGCACACGGCTGCAGCCCGCGGTGCTGCAAGCGGTGAGCTGTCCCGTTTTATTGATTCACGGACGTGAAGACCGCCAGGTGCCCTTCGAGCCAAACGCCCTGGCCTTGCGCGCCGAGTTACCGCGGGCCCACCTGCTGGATATTTCGGGCTGTGGTCACAACCCGCTGCGCGAGCACACTGCGCTGTGCCTGGCTGCGGCCACGGCGCATCTAGAGCATGCACGCGGTCACTAAGAAGCCGTGCATGTGAAGGGGTGCCGGAGAGATGTCGCTCAGCGGCCCTTCACCCGACCTTCACAAATTGCCGCGCTAGCATGATCACCACAGGACCCAGCAGGACGGTGAGCAGAGCGGGGAAGACGCAGAAGATCAGGGGGAAGAGGAGTTTGACGGGGAGTTTGGCGGCGGCTTCTTCGGCGCGCAGGCGACGTTGGGTGCGCAGTGCGTCGGCATAAACCGTGAGCGATTCAGACACGCTGGTGCCAAAACGGTCGGCCTGTATGAGCATGGAGACCAGGGCGTCGATATCTTTGAGGCCCACACGCTGCGACAGGTTACGCAGC
>Ga0078894_10002289_pt1 | contig 14498 bp, 16 predicted proteins | sample LauGreSu1BDMLBSD_2_FD_67506 | JGI IMG/M metagenome (GOLD analysis project Ga0078894, IMG submission 67506) | Freshwater lake microbial communities from Lake Michigan, USA - Su13.BD.MLB.SD (version 4) (version 4) | ecosystem: Environmental > Aquatic > Freshwater > Lake | place: Lake Michigan...
GCCATGCGCTTCTTGTCAACGACAGCCTTTTGCTTGGTTGCAGCATCGGCATCGGTGTCACCCTCTACAGCGTCAAGATCGATTGGCTCGGGAATGATTGCTCCCTTTCCTGTGCCATCCTGATAAAGACCCTTGTACTTCGGGGACTCCTTGGGCATGGAAGCCTTGCCAGCAGCGGGCTGCTGCATCTGCTTTGCGGCAGAGACATTCGTCTTCTGCTTTGATGCGGCATCATCGGCTTCGCTGATGGTTTCGTCAGTATCTTCGACCTGATCTTCGGTGTCGAGAATTTCCTCTTCTAGGATTTCCTCTACTTCGTTATTCTTGAATGAGTCCATGAACTCTCTCCTTAAGGTTTAGTGAGGGTGCTGATTATTTAGGATTTCTCAAAGTCCGCGAAGGAACTTGTTGAATGCATTCATCTTGGCTTCTTCAAGGTTTCTCAAATTAGCCTTCTTGATGTCTTTCTTGATCTGTTCAATGTCCTTTTCGACAAGGCGACCGCTTTCCCAAATCCACTCCTTGCCTTCCATGATGCCACGGACAAAGGCTTCAGGAGCCGATGGGTCGGCTACAATGTCTGCTGCGGTTGCGAGTTGGAAGTCATCCTTCACGACATTTACGCCGTTCTTCTCCTCCAACGAACCCATGCCACGGCTGGAAACGCCCAACTTGGCACCTTCATCGATGAGGTTTTTAACAATCTTGCCGTATGGGGTATCCATGATCTTGGCACGACCAATGAAGTTCGCACCCTCTTGGCGCAGATCGGTGATCATGTGGCTGACACGCTCAAGGTTGATGGTCGGTCCTTCGGGATGACCCAACTCACCGAATGCCCTCTTCTGCTTGACGAAGTTGTCGTTGTAGCGACCGACTTCCTTTTGCAGGGTCTCCATTGGGTATCTGCGCTTGTTGCGGTTGGTGATGTTTCCCTGAAGGAAGATGCCTTCAATGAAATAGTTCTTCTGACCAGGAGCAGGCTCCTCGGTCAGGACTTGGATGTTTTCGTTGAGATCACAGAAGAGTTTCATTGGGTCTCCGTTTTGGATTAGAAGGGAACGAATTCCAAATATGCAGTTACGATTGTGGCAGCAGGAACTTCAACTTTGAATGTTCCATCAGCAGGAGATACGGCGTTGTTTGGAAGAGTGATTCTTTCAAAGTCAATTGAACCGGAGTTATTACCGGCAAGCATGAAGGCAGTCCCGCCTGTCGCACCATATCTAAGAAGAACACCAGCATTTCCGCTGATACCGTATACGATTCTTGACAGACTAGCAGACGAGTTGTTTATTCTTGCATCCAGATAGTTGGTTGCGTCAAATGCAGAATTGGTGATGCCGAATGTTATTGTTCCTGCCGTGTCTCCATACACGCCTACCACGCAACGATTTCTGGTTTGCACCAAGTATGACGATGAATTAGCCATTGTCAGTCTCCTTTGTTTTGTCAAGGCAGAACTGAATCGCTGCCTCATGCGTTTTCTTCGATTCGACCATCATTGTCCTCAAGGCAACTTGGTTTTCCTCGGACAGTTGATCGTGTATCTTTATCAATGACTTTGCGTTGGAAGGTGTCAGGCGAACCAAGTCACCATTGACAAGGCGAAGCATCTTTCCCTCGCCTTGAGCAGCCTCAAGCAAGACCTTGATCGTCTTTGCGGACAAGGACGAGAACCAGATGGATTCCTTCAGTTGCTTCATCAAGGAACGGATTTCTTCGACATCAGACTCATAGCATTCGACAGACAACTTTGCATCTGTCGTTGAAGGAATGCTCTTCATTCGAATGCCTGCCATCCGACACGACAAATACTGGATGGCTTCGTCCATCCTTTCCCTTGTCTTGAAACTGTAGATGATGGTCGGCAAGTTTATCCCTTGTAATTCTTCTTGATGTAGTCGAAGAACTTCTTCTTTTCGGCATCGTTCTTCAGGTCGCCTGGATTGGAGATTCCGAACTTCTTCATCGCAGCCTTGAAGAAACGCTGATATTCTTCCTTGTCGCCCTCAACGAAGTTCATGTTCTCTTTCTTGAACATCTTCTTGAACTCATCGATCACGCCCTCGGAAACGCTCTTTCTGAAGTAAGGATGGACTGTCTTGCCTGATTCGTGCGGCTCGGGAACATATGCTCCCTTTCCGCTGCCATCGTCATACAACCCTTCGTATTTCTTCTTGCCGTTCTGCTGCTCTTCCTGCATCTTCTTCATTCGTTCCATGCGAACCTTGCGATAGTTCTCAAGGCGAGACACGGTATCACGAACCAAGCGAGTGCGTCCGTCAAGATCGACCTTCTCTGAAATTTCCTCCGCAGGGACAATGACCGATTCGTTGTTCATTCCGCTCGTCATGTTGATGTATTCCTTGGTCATCTTCATGGCGGATTCTATGCCTGGAAAGAAGTTCCAACGAGTGCCATCGATGTAGACACGGATGGGACGGGACATTCCCAATCCAATCTGCTTCAGTTCAACGATCTTCCCGTTGTGCTGAAATGTCTTCATCAGGAATTCCTTGTCCAATGTCGGATTAAGACCATCGTCTGGCTGCTTCTTGATCTCGAATCCACCAGGTACTGGCTTCAGCGAGGCAATGTCAACGCTGTTGTCCATGACGGCATCGATCTGCTTCTGCATGGTGTCAAGTTCCTTCTTGTCAAGGACATTCTTCTTGACTTCCACGGCATCCGTCTTTGCCTTATTTGCCTGCGCCATTGACTTGGCTTTCATCAAGTCTGCCTTTGCCTTCAGGTTCGGGTCAGCAACAGGCTTTGCAGGAGCCTTGATAGCCTCTGCCCTTGTTTCCTGCGGAGGGACGATGTTCTTGTTGGTCTTCTTCTTCACTCCAACAACGGGAGGAGCGGTTGGCGCAAGTACATTTGCCTCGCTGACTTCCTGCTTCTCGCCAAGCACTTCCTTCGCAACTTCATTCTTTCGAGTCTCAAGTGCCGAGAAAAGACGGCTGTTCAGAGCCTGTGTCAGCGTACTCTTGAATGCAACAGCATCCTTGTCATTCACGGAGTTCAGCACATTTGAAAGATGAGTGTCCATGTCTTTGCCTTTCTTTATCCGCCAAACGATGTAGGCGGATACATTCCCTTGTTTCTTTCCTCGGACATCTGCTTGTCCATTTCCTTCATTTCGCTCTCTGTCATGCCAAGGACTTGGCTGCGAACCCAATAATGAGAGTAGTACTTACCTATGTATTTTTCAATATCATTCAGTTCGGTGTTGCGCTGCTTGCGAAGTTCCGCGTTCTTGGCTTCGACATAGTAGGAATCCTTGAGATAATCCAAGAACAGGACTTCCTTGATCTCCGGCCATTCATCGGCAGTAATGATGTTCTTGAGGAGAATCTGCTTTCGTAGGAGGTCGAAGATGAGTTCATTGAACTTGTTACGCAGCCGTGACACGAATTTTGAGAATTTGAGTTCATCACGATTGATCTCCGAAGACCGACCAAGCGCAATGCCCTTGTCCTGCTCAAGACGGCTGACAGGCACATTCAGGGCGCGGTACAACTTCTTCTGGAAGTACACGACATCGGCAAGTTCGCTCAAGTTCTGTGCGCCCGAAAGGGTGCTGATCTCCGTTCCCTTGGAACCTTCACGGCGAGGAAGCCAATAGTCCTCAAGCATGGACATGAACTTCCTGTCATCACGAATCTCGCCCGTGTTGGCATCATAGACCAACTTGTTGCGATAGCGATTCATGATGTCCTTGACATAGGCTTCTGCCTTGGTCTTGGGGAGGTTTCCTACATCGATGTAGAAGATGCGCCGTTCAGGTGCGCGGGAAATGCGATAGATGACCACGGCATCTTCCATCATTCGTAACTGGTTCAGAGGCTTGATTGCCTTGTGCAGGAATCCCACGGTGCGGCGATAACGGCTGTCGAACATTCCCGATGAGCAGAATGCGATTGCGTCATCGCTGATCTTGATACCCTGTGACGATCCTACGCGAGGATTGTCCTTGTTGTAGAGATAGAAATCACGAAATCCCGTGATGATCTTGTTGCCGTCAGGACGGGTCTCTTTCTTGAATTCGCGTATCTTCTGAATGTTCAGCGGATCAACATAACGAAGTTCAAGTATTCCCTTTTCGGTCTTCTCATCATCTACTATGATGTGAAAGTAAATCTTGCCATCCACATACCAACGGCGAAACACTTCATATCCCTTGGTGTCAAAGGACATCAGGCGAAGGATGTTCTTGAACTCTTCTTCTATCTTGTTCTTGATCTTCGGGGTCAATGCGACCGTTGCATCGTTTATGAAGGACAACTTGATCGGCATCTTGCCTGGCTCGGTCACGATTGCCTCGTTCACAATGTCATCAATGGCAATCTCACAGACCGGATCCATGGACATTTCGCGGTACTTTGCGACAAGTTCAAAGTCATTGCGAACTGATCCGTCAAGATCGACATACTGACCGTAGAATCCACCGGCTTCCACCGGAATGGCACCATCGTCCGTGGTGGGAACCACGAACGACTTGAGTGCCTTGAAATCAGATTGTTGCTTTTTCGACCGTTCTAATTTGAAGCCGAACAATTCCATGGTTTAAACCTCTCTATTGCCTGACTTCAGATCAGGTTGTTGTGCCGACTAGTTCATAGTACTGATACGACAATGAAACTTGGAACTCGGAAATTGCAGACTTGCTTTCGAATGAAAGTTCGACTGCTCCGACTTCCTTTGGATAGCATCCTATGAACTTGTATGTGCAGATCGGGTTGCCCTCACGGGTGAGGGGCTGAACTGCCCAATCCATGTAGTATGAATTGAAGTTGTTGGGACCGATGTTGCTCTGGTAGGAGTTGATCAGGTTTGACCATGATTCAAACGACTTGCGTAGGTTGTAGGAACCATCATTGTAGACCTTCAGAGTCCAATCCGCGAAAGTGCGGTCTGCGGGGAACTTCAGGGTTCTGCCCATGAAGTTTGCAGTACCTTCAGCAAGGGTAGCAGCGGGAATCTGTGCGCCCTTGCAGAGGAAGGTGATCTGGCTGTTGGAGTTGCCGTTGTTGAGAAGACCGCCAACGGAACTGATCGCTCCTGCGGCTGCTGCACCAAAGATCGCTCCTGCCACTCCTGCTGCTGCATTGATGGCACGGGAGCCTCCGCTTGGAAACGAACCTGTCACCAAGTAGAGGTTGTCTCTCGCACCACCATTGATAAGGTTCGCCCTGAAAGCGTCTATGCTGAATTGGCTGTATGCCATTTAGTGTCTCCTTTTCCTTATTTAGGGGGTGTTTAGCCGCCTACTTCTGTGAACGAAACGCCGGTCTTGGTAGCAATGAAGTTCAGTTGGATGAAGTTGATGCTACGGGCAGGCTTGATGTAAATGTCCGCAACGAAACGGTTGCCGTCAATTACCTCTGCGGTATTGTTCGACTCATCGCACTTGACGAGGAAGTCGGTGATACCACGGCGATTCTGGACATCGCGGAGGAATGGCTCGACCATCGAACGGAACTGCGAACGGGTGAACGCATCGTTGAATTCGAACAGGCTGTACTTGGCAGCAGTTGCGATTGCCTTCTCAAGGACGATGAAGAGGCGACGAACATTGATGCGGTCAAACGCCGAGGGCTTTGTCTGCGCGGTCTTGTCACCGAACAGCAAGGTTCCCTCTCCTGGCATCGTGATGACAGGATTGATGGCATTCTGATAGAGTTCGTCACGGTGAGTCTTGCTTGGATTGTAGGCAAGGCGAATCGTGTTGCGAACCACTCCACGGTTGAACCCTGCGGGAGAGTACCAAGGATCGTTCGACAAGTCTGTACGAGCGCAAAGACCTGCAATGTCAGCATTCAGCGGCACATAGCGATATGTGTCATTGTAGGAGTCGTACTGATACTTGTAGCCCGTGTCGATCACGGTGTAGGAAGAGTTGCCTACGGCGTTTCTGAAAGTCTTGGCATCGCTCAACTTGGTGGCTTCAGCCGTGCTAGCGTTGTTGATTTCGGGGGAAACAAAGGCAACGCAGTCCTTTCTTGCATTCACGATGTCACGGAGGCTTGTCACGGCTGTTGCTCCGATAGGTCCACCGATCAGTAGCGACACATCCGACTGATCGGGATCGGCAAAGAGATTGTATCCTCTGCCATCGGCAAACAGTTGGCTGCCGGAAGATTCAAATTCTCCTGTACCACCTTGAAGTTCAAGACGGAAGATGCTTCCTGTTCCACCTGAATGGAAACCAGTCTTGTATCTTCCTCCTGCCGTGGTTGATGAAGAATCAAATGACCATGTTCCTGCACCGGCATAGTATTGGGCTGTGAGACCAGATCCTGTGATTGCTCCTGCAATAAACGGGGCAGAGGAGAAGGTGCTGATGGAACCAACGACCGCAAGATACTTGGATTCGGAATTGATCTTGCTCTTGAAGTAAGTGCTTGTTCCATCCTGCAATCTTGCATTTGGATCAAGAGACAGACCTTGGAATCTCTCAAGAACCGTGTTTGTGGTTCCGCTGAATCTTCCCAAGCGGTCAAGGACAATCAGATGGAATTCATCGTTTGCTCCTGTGATTCCAAGAGTTGTTCCTGCATAATAAGAGGAATTCGGTGCAGAGTCAAACTGCGTTCCGTATGTCCATGCTGCGAATGCAGTCGATCCTGCATCTGCACCGGCAATTTCTATGGCAAGGCTATTTCCAAGATTGCCTGGATACTTCGCACAGAACATTCCAGATGCCGTGCTGAAGGAAGGAAGATCGGTGTCGCTGTTGGGAATATAACCCTGCGAACCTGTTTGACCTGCATTTCCTGCCGATGCACCGGCGGTAGTTACGCGAACAACCTGAAGATTGTTGCCGTAACCAAGGAAGTTTGCTGCGCTGAACCAGTACTTGAAGTTGTCATCGTTTGGTGTTCCGTACAGAGCAGCAAGATTGGCGACATCGGTGACGATTACGCGCTGATCTGCTGGACCCCATTGGAAATACCCTGCAATACCGGCATTGGTCGTAGCCACCGCAGGAATGATTGTGGTCAGGTCTCGTTCTGTGATTGTTACGCCAGGACTGATTTGGAATCCCATAAGGGCGGTCTCCTGTGATGATTATTCAAAAGTTGCGAACGCCATTATTTAGCATTTCTACCAGTTAGCCCCGTCATATGTGGGATCATCTCCCCATGGGTTGCGATGACGCATTCTTGCTTCTCTTGGTGTTTCTTCTCTGCCAAGTTCAATCTCGTCTTGACTCATGCCGTCATCGACCCCCATTTGTAAAAATCCAAATGGAACCAAGTCTTCTTCAAGTTTCTTGAGTTTGTCCTCGAATATCTTCTGCCGAATGTCAGTATTGACCAAATCCTTGAAGTAGGGCTGCGTTGAAAGCCAGCCAAACATGACCAAAGTCATGATCAAGTCATCGTTGTAACCCGTGGTCGCCTCATATGCAGCACCCTTGGCGATGAATGTGGAGAGTTCCGCAATGGTATCAAAGTCATTGAGGATGATCTTGTCATTTTCAATCATCTCCTTGATGACCAAGCAACCTGTCTTCTTGATCTGGTTGGACATCTTGATGCCGTATTGCACTCGTCCCGTGCCGAAGCCTTCTCCTGCCTTCTGACCTTTCTTGCCCTTGACGGTGATGTTGATGATGTTCTCGTATTCCAGTTCCTCGCGCAGGATGTCCGATACCTGTTGACCCGTATCGTTCAGTTCTATCAAGGCATATGCCTCGTTATAACGATTGCCAAGGACTTCAAGAAGGTTGGGAAACACCATGACGGGCATGGTGTTGTTTCTGAATCGTGCAACCACTTGATAGGGTATCTGCGTTGCATCAACCACGGTTGCAGCATGATAATCCTGCCCTTGACCACGCGCAGTATCCACGCACATTGCATAGATGTGACCCTTGATGGGAGCCTTGTAGACGACCAGCCCTTCGTCATTTTGGTATATGGGGGATTCGTATGAGAGCGAGGTGATCTTGGATGCCCGAATGAGGGTATCCTCCGAGCCAAGGAACTCGCACTCGTATTCCTGATACCAAAGCCGTTCGCTTCCAAGGCTTTTCTTGGTGATTTCCTTCCACTTTGCGTCACGACCAGGTATCTCGTTCCACCTTGCCTCAATCGGGATGTAGTCGTTTCTCTTGGTTTCTGCATCCTTCCACAATTTGTAGAACATGTTCATTCCGCGAGGAGTGGACACGATGACCACTTTCGATGTCTTGCCTGACGAGATGGTCGGGTATACGGACGAAAAGAATTCCTGCGCTATGTTCTCGGGGATGTGGGCAAACTCGTCAAGGAGCAGGAAGTTGAAACTGTCACCACGGACAGCCGATGCGCTTGTTGCGGCAGACACGACTTTTGACCCGTTCTCAAGGGTGAAACTCAACTTGTTCCATTCGATCACGCCCTGCTGCATCCACTTGGGAAGGTTCTCGTATGCAAACTTCAGGCGGCTCAACAGTTCGCTTGCCGTCTTCAACTTGTTTGCAAGGATGGCGACCTTGTAGTTTGGCGTGAAAAGAATGCTGTGAAGGATGTAGCCCAACATGACGGTGGACTTGCCACTCTGACGAGGAATCTTTGAAATGACGAAACGATTTGAGTGTATTGCCTTGACGATCTTCTTTTGGAAGGGATACATCTTGAAGACAATCGGTCCTTGGTCAAGGGACACGATCTTCATGTAGGTTTCAAGGAAGTAGATTGGGTCTTTTGAGCAACGGACATATTCCGCCAACTGCTCGTTCGTGTATTGCAGTTGGACATTCGGTCCCTTGAGTAGGGGATTGCCTAGGTAACTGTCACCTTCCTTGCGCGGCATCGCTGTCCCCGTTCGCGTTTTCCTTCGAATCTTCAAGAACCTTGGTGTTCATGTTGCGAATCATCTTCTGCAAGTCAGCCGTGTTGCCAACGAAGATGCTGTTGTTCGTGACATTCGTTGTCTTGCCAGGCTCCTCTCGCTTGATGTCCTTGATCTGCTTGTGAAGGTGCATCAACTTGTTGTTTGCTTCAAGTGCAGAGGATATCAACTGTGCCACGACCTCGTATGCGCGGGGTTCCTGACTCTCTGCCGCCACTTCCAGCAAGTTTTCGACCGCTTCCTCGGACTTCTCTATGATTCGCTTCAGGTTGTCCCTGACCTCGGTGTAGTCCCTTTCGGCATCGGTTCTTGTTATCCTCGCGGTCTTGACTTCTGCTTGGATGATTTCCTGCTTTGGTTCTGGTTCGGGCTTTGGCAAGCCCAAGGCATCGGACAAATTCTCATCGACATTTCCCATGATGATCCTTTAGAATTGTATTATGTTCACGCTTACCTGACCTGTGGTTCCTGGCGTGTATCCTGTCGCTCCCGTGACTGCTTGCGTGGTGATTCTGATGTTTGAACCCGAAGGACCATACGCAGCCGTGATGCCCTCGGCACCGCTTTTTGGCGTGAGGCTGACTTGAGTGGAGCGAATGACACCGACTGTCTTGATCGGTCCGTAAAGGTAGAGTTTCATGGTGAAGGAAAGCGTCATGATCGTCACTTTCCTCGTACCATAGTCGCCGTAACTTCCATCATCCCCTTCCGACAGCACGGCATTCTTGAACACTACAGGCACATCTACATCCATGTCGGTGTCATTCATGTTCAGCGATACCGTGTATTCGGGCTGAAAGTAAGGGATTATCTGTTCAAATATCTGAAGGGCATCTTCCGTGTTCTTGGTCATGATGCTCAACGAGAGATCGATGTTGTACGGGACTCTTTCGTATCTTCGCTTGACTTGCGAGGAGTTCAATGCAGCAACCGTGGAATTCATGGTTGACAATTTCCTTGAGGCATCGAATGTGATGTTCTGCATCTCAAAGGAAAGCCTGGGAAGATATGTCTCAAGTTTTACCGCTGCTTGATCGAAATCCGTGCCTATCCGCTCAAGTCTGCGAATGAACTTTTGCCTCGGACCATATGCAATGGGAACCTTTATTCGCTCGACTTCCACCTTGTTTGAGTCGTACCTCGCAATGTGAATGTCATTGAAAAGGTTGGCAAAGGCAACTACTGCCTTTCTTATAGTGCCGTGATAGTAGTATTCAAACATTACGGCTCTCCAAACGGATGGTTCTCATCGAAGTTGAGGAAACTGTCTGCCTCTGTCTGTATTTTATCGTTGGTGTTGTCAACCAATGTTCCAAAGGCTTCGTTGCTTCCTGTTGCAGCGATGCGATAGTATGCTGCATTGTCGGACTTGGTTACATATCCTCCCGTGAGGCTCCAGCCACCAAGCGAATCCACCAAAACCATGCTTGTCGGTTCGTTCGGGTTCCAAGCATAAACGGTTGCTTTTGCAGCCGCCGCCGAAAAGTTTCCCGTAATCGACCCACCCGCAGGCTGATAAACGAGGTCGCCTTTTGCAAAAGTTCCTGTTCCACCTGTTGCTCCTAACGCGAGTTGAAGTTTGAAGGCAACCTCTTCGACAGCATCCAATTCTTCCACACCCGTGTCCATCTTTTCCTCGCTGTATTGGAAGAGTTCACAGGTCATTTGATATGAAACGAGTTTGCCTAGTTGATAAAATGGATTTTCATGTTCTACGAACTTTATCTCAAAAAGACCCCTGTTGAGAGGAAGAAAGAGCAAATCTCCTTCCATCGGTCTTTCCATTCCCGTTTCCCGCTTGAACCGCTTTCGGGAAACTGTGAACTTCACGCTGTCTCTCACTTCAAAGCCGAACTTGGTGAATTGGTCACCACCTTCAAATGCGGTGGTGGTGTCCATGTACATCTCTATTATCTTGAATGTTGTGAATTTCGAGTATGCTGCCTCTCCAAAGAAATCGTCCTTGTGAACCATCGTTCTCGGGATGTAGTACATCTCAATGCCATGAATCTTGATGGCTTCAATAGTCAAATCTTCTACGAGATTTTGCTCGGAGCGATTGTTGAACTTGTTGAAATATGGGTTTATTGCCATCTTATCCCATCATGAAATCTACGGGGAGTTCGTACTTCGTGATGATCTCCTTCTCGATTTCGTCTATTTCCTTCTGTGCTTCCGTGGCGATGTCAACACCACGAAGAGTGACATCGCCTGGCATCTTGATGCCGCTGTACTTGCTCATGTTGGTTCCCCATTGCCGCTTGATAAGGGCGGTAAGGTACTTCTTCAGCATTCGATCCTCGTATATCTCGGGATGGACGCGAGGATCAAGTATGCGGTAGCATTCGATGATGAGGTATGCACCAGGCTTGACGATTCGCCAATCCATGTGTATCTCAAGGCGGTTCGTCACCCTGCTGAATTCGACCTGCTTGTCTGGCGACAGGAACTGCCGAAGCAACGAAAGGTATTGCTGCGTCAAGTCATATTGAACAAGGTCAATCGTTCCAAAGGTGTAGAGGTCATTCAGGGCATATTGATAACGGACATCAAACATGTCGATTGTCTGCTGCGAAATGTGAAATATCTTGGTGACGCTTGTGATGAGGTTGTCGATTGGAACAACGCCCCCTGCAAGGTGTGCGGGAGTTCCACCTGTCAAGCCAGCCTCGTTCATGGTCTGGTAGCGATCACCATAACTCATGCTTGCGGAGTTGTCTGCCTCAAGAAGGAGGTATTTTCTGTCGATGTCCGCTTGAGTCAGTTGATACTTGAGGTATACCCGTTCGACTCCATCAAAATGGTATTCCGACATGTAGCGAAGGGCATCGTCAACGCGATCATCCACTTGCTCATCATCGACATTGATTTCTACGACAGGTGCGCCCAACTGCCGCAGGCAATAGTCCACCAGTTTCTGCCGTGTATTGATTGTCGCCATCGGAATCCTCCGATGCTATTTAGACTTTTTTAACCATCACTCAATCGGAATCAAGTTTTAACAATCCATGTCATCCCGTCCTCATTCTTCAGAGGGAGAGGGATCATGGACAAATCCAATGAGGAAAGCATACAAACTCCTCCTGCAACTTGACTGACCTTGGGAAGTTCATCCGATGCTGCAATGGTCAACAGACCTTCGTGGCAGGAGACAACTATTCCCGTGCCGCGCCATCCCAAGGTTTCGATTGACAGCAAGGTTCCTGCCATCATTGTTCCTCTGTATGACAAAACCATGAGCGAGGAGGATGCGCTGACTATCTGCGCCTTGACGCTCTTGACATCCTCCAAGAGCAACGAATGGAGTCTTGGGTAATTCCTTTGATCTATGAAGGAACCATCGCAAGAAAGCCAGCCCCGTGGAATTGATTTTCCCGCAAAGGGAAGAAGCGTACCTGTCGGCATTTCATGCTTGTTCTCCTGCGGACGAGTGAACATCCCCTCTCCTGCCTTGATTCCCTGCAATACGGGATTGGAACCTTCCGTTGAGAGCGTACCGTCACCTGCAAGATGGTATGTCTTTCCGTGTTCTATCCATTCGATTCGCACCAAGCCAGAAAGAACGACATCCGCCTCGGTTTTCATCGGAGGATGTAACCTTTCAACGATTCCCAACATCGGATCATTGGGATGGCTTGATGAGCAAGGACGGATTTTCCCATCGGAGCATGAGCAAACGACAGTTCCTTCAGGAAAGTCCGCTGAAAAACCAATGGAAACGGTGGTTCGTATGGAGTCCGAACCACCGTCCCTTGGCAGAAAAACGCTTGGATGAGGTGAAGGCAAGATGCCTCCTTTAGTTGTTCATCAGTTCTTCCGTTGCAAACTTCAGGTTTGCCTCAATCCGCTCCTTCTGGTCGGGCGGGAACCGATTCTGCTGCAACAAGGCAACAGATGCCTGTCGGGATTCCTTGAAATGCCCTGCCCAATAAGCGGCAATCGCAAACTCGTCAAGCAACATCCACTCGTACACGGGAGCCGCAATGAAGAGCGCACCTTCGGGGCAACGGCACTTGAGACCCTGCTTGGCAAATGTGTATGCCTGATCGAAACGGATGTTCAGTCGGCAAAGACGGGCAGCAGCCCACAGGCTCTCTGCGCGATAAGGAGCAGCCTGATAAGCATTGAAGTACACCTTGATGATCTCATCGATGTTCTTGTTGAGGATTTCCATGATGCGACCTGCCTGATACAGCGAATAGAACACTTCCTCGTTCCATCCACCGAGTTCGGCACGCTTCATGTATGCAGCAAGAGACTTCTCCCATTGCTGCGAGTCGCGGTAGGACTGTGCAAGGTAGAAGTGGTAGCGATTGAAGTCCTTTGGATCGACTTCACCCTTCAGGGCTTCCTCGAAACGCTCCGCATCACGCTCATACTTGCCGGTCTGGCTTGAGCGATTGCCATCCTGAATCGGAGTGTTCATGAATCCACGGGCAAAGTCGCGTGTCTGAATCTCGTCATGGCAATCGACATACTCATGGAGGATGCCGCGATAGTAGAACTTCTTCTTGTTGCTTGTCATCTGCGGACGATGGTACTTTGTCCCACCGTACTGCGCGAAGATGTTGTACAGGTCGGCGTTCAGGCTTGCCTTGAATGCATCGGGATCGAAGCCTGGTTCAAAGACAAGAACCTCGTCCGCATCGATCATGTAGGAATAGTCGCCTTCAGTACGAGCAAGTTCAAGTGCCTCGCTGCGGTTGTGACCGAAGTCCTTCCAAGGACGCTCGTATAGTTTGCCAGGAATGCCGACATTCTCAAAGAACTTGCGAATCTTGTCCTGCGTTCCATCGGTCGAACCCGTGTCAACAATGACCCAATTGTCGATGATGGGAAGCACGGAAGCAAGGCATCTTTCGATGACCCTAGCCTCGTCCTTTACGATCATGCACAGGGTGATCGTCTTGGTGTTCTTGCTTGTGTTTGTGGGTGTCCCCGAAATGACGGCATTAACCGGCTGTTCAATCGTAGTCTGCATCTTGTATCTCCATATTGATGACCAAAGTCAGAATGTATTTAGCATCGCTGAAGGCAACGACAGCAAAGAATCAGGATATTTCCATCAAGGATGTGATTACATGGATGTACCCCGATGCGCCTGCCGTTGCACGCAAGGAGTTTCCGCTTTCAAGAACGATGGGAGCATCCAATGCCTGAAATGTGGTAGCGGTGGGTATGGCAATCCCCGTTATCAGGGAGAATCCGGTTGCACCCTTGACCATCTCCAAGGTCACGGTTGCCGCCGCCGTTGCGCTTGCGTTGCTGAAATTCACAGAATTCACCAATGATGCGGCTACACCTGATGTATACAGGGTAGTCGGTCCTGTGGTACTCAAGATAGTTCCAAAACTCTTGTATGTCTCTGGCATTGTTGATCCTTTGCTCTACGATATTTAGGTGATGATTGTATTCACATTCCAACCCTTGGATTTTGCGATTCCAGTCAAGGATTCGCTGTATCCCCAATGCCCCAATAGGTTGTACGCAAATCTTGAGTCAGAACCAGAAGCACCCACAGTTGATAGATTTCGATACATTTCATTCAATGCCTCGGGCGACAGGCATTGTCCGGTTGCTGACACGGAGGATGAAGAAATGTGTCCCCTGAAATTCGATGACAAGTTTTTCAACACCATTCTGCGTAGATA
>Ga0078894_10002292_pt1 | contig 14491 bp, 8 predicted proteins | sample LauGreSu1BDMLBSD_2_FD_67506 | JGI IMG/M metagenome (GOLD analysis project Ga0078894, IMG submission 67506) | Freshwater lake microbial communities from Lake Michigan, USA - Su13.BD.MLB.SD (version 4) (version 4) | ecosystem: Environmental > Aquatic > Freshwater > Lake | place: Lake Michigan, USA...
AGTGGACAACACTATGGAAGGGTTAAAGCCATGGTGAATGAGCGCAACAAAAAAGTTGATGAAGTGCCACCAGCAACACCAGTATTGATATTGGGATTGAATGGAGCTCCTCAAGCAGGTGAAAAATTCAAGGTATATGAAGATGAATCTGCTGCAAAAGAAATTGCAGGTAGACGTGCTCAGATTCTAAGGGAGCAAGGTATCAGGACCAAAAAACATATCACACTTGATGAGATCGGTCGTCGACTTGCATTGGGTAATTTCAAGGAACTGAACATCATCATCAAAGGTGACGTGGATGGTTCTGTAGAAGCACTGAGTGATTCATTGCAAAAGCTTTCAACCCAGGAAGTTGCAATCAAAGTTGTACACAAAGCAGTTGGTCAGATAACAGAAAGCGACGTATTGCTTGCTACTGCATCTGATGCGATCATAGTTGGTTTCAATGTACGTCCTTCAATCCAGGCAAATAAGATCGCTGAAAATGAAGGGGTACAGATCAAATTGTATTCGATCATCTACAACGCTATCGAGGAGATCAAGAGTGCAATGGAAGGTATGTTGGAACCTAAGATCGAAGAGAAGATCGTTGCCAATGTGGAGGTTCGTGAAGTGTATAAATTTGACAAGGCTACTGTTGCAGGTTGTCAGGTATTGGACGGAAAGATCACACGTAATAACAAGATCAGGATCATTCGTGATGGTATTGTGGAATATCCAAAAGGGGAAGGCCAAAGCACTGAGTTGGGTAGCTTGAAGCGTTATAAAGATGATGCGAAAGAAGTAACCGCTGGTATGGAGTGTGGATTGACGATCAAGAATTACAACGACCTCAGGGTAGGTGATGTGATAGAGGCATTTGAAGAAACAGAAGTTAAGCGTACCCTCTAATATTAGTTTTAGGAAAATTTTATGTCTGTTTTCATTTATATCAGCATGAATTCAGCCATATTTGATAAGCACAACATTAAAAGTTCAATAGGAATGAGAAGAATTTTGCCTTTGTTGATTTTATCATTGCTCTCAATTTCTTCATACGCTCAAACTGCACGTGTATTGGCAGATAAGATCATCGCCATTGTAGGTGATAAGATCGTATTGAAAAGCGATCTGGTGAATTATATCGATGATATGAAGCGCCAAGGCAATGAAATACCTGCAAATGCAGAATGTATGCTATTGGATAAGATGATGCAAGACAAAGCGCTTATTCTTCAAGCAGAAAAAGATTCACTCCCTGTTGGTGATGAAGAGGTTGAAGCTGAACTTGATCAGCGTGTAAGGTATTTTATTATGCAATATGGCGGTAAAGAAGCATTTGAGCAGATAGCAGGCCGTACTGTATATCAGGTAAAAGAGGATTTCAGAAAGTCAATTAAAGAAGGAAGACTCGCTAAATCAATGCGTGATAAAATTGTAGAATATATCAAGATAACACCAAATGAAGTAAAGGAGTATTTTGAAAAAATTCCAAAGGATAGCCTTCCTTTTTATGAAACTGAATTGGTGATTGGTCAAATAGTTGTTCATCCAAAAGCTGGTCGTGAATTAGAGAAATTTGTTCAGGATGAATTACAGGATTACAAAAAGCAAGTTGAAAGTGGAAAGAAGTCTTTCGAAACGATGGCTCGTCTATACTCAGAAGATCCAGGTAGCAAGCAGCTTGGCGGGAGATTCGAACTAAATAAAACAGATAAATCAGTTGATCCTGATTTTAAAAATGCAGCCTTCAGGTTGAAAGAAGGTCAGATATCACCTGTGATCAAATCTAAATTTGGTTATCATATCATTCAAATGGTAAGCAGAAATGGTGATGATGCTGTTGTTCGCCATGTACTCCGCATTCCACAGGTGCTTGATGAAGATATTGAACTTGCAAAGCAAAAGCTCGATTCTGTAAGATCTAAGCTTATTGCTGGAACATTGACATTTGGGGAAGCAGTTGATAAATATAGTGACGACCAAAACAGTAAATTCACAGGAGGTATCATCACCGGACAAGAAGGGAACTTTGTAACGATTGATGAGCTTGATAAAAATCTTGTTAGCAACCTTGATAAATTGAAAATTGGAGAATACTCCCAACCCCTTGTTTACAGCGATGAACAGGAAAAAAAGGCGGTAAGGATTGTTTATCTTCAAAAGAAAACATTACCGCACCGCGAGAATATTCGTGATGACTATGATAGGATATCTCAACGTGCAATTGCAGAAAAGCGTGATAAAACAATCGAGAAGTGGTTTATCTCGAAATTGCCTACCTACTACATCATGGTTGATAAGGATTACCAGCAATGTGAAGAACTGCGTAGACAGTTCCCCAATTTTGTTAGTAAGTAACCACAATACTTTCTTATTATTTTTTCCATTATTGTAAAATCGGTGTAATTTAGCATCTCTCAACTCCCATATGAGTGATGATATAAAACACGAGTGCGGACTCGCTTACATCCGATTATTAAAACCCTTTTCCTACTATCAACAGAAAAAAGGAACCGCCCTTTATGGCCTTAACAAACTGTATCTTCTCATGGAGAAACAGCACAATAGGGGTCAGGATGGTGCTGGTATTGCAGCCGTAAAGCTGAATGCTGAGCCGGGATATCCCTTCATGCACCGCTTACGCAGTATTGAAAAGCAGGCTATTGCAGATCTCTTCTCACAAGTTGGAAAGGAAATCAATGAGCTCGAAAAATTCCAGCCTGAAATCAGAAAACATCCTGGTTTAATGAAAGGTCATTTGAATTTCATGGGCGAACTCCTGCTTGGCCACCTTCGTTACGGTACCCAAGGGAAGAACAATGCTGAATTTTGTCATCCATTCATTAAAAGGGATATTCTGCCAGTTAGAAACCTCGCGTTGGCAGGTAACTTCAATTTGGTTAACACAGATGAGTTATTTGGTATAGTGAATATAGAACCAGGTGCTTTTCAAAAGCAAAGTGATCTTGCTGCAATGATGGAAGTGGTTCATCAATTTATAGTTAAAGAAGATGAAGCCAATCCTGATTCGATGTCCATCTCATCCGTCTTAAAAAAATCATTCAAGCATTTTGATGGCGGTTATCATGTATCAGGATTGCTTGGAAATGGAGATTCATTTGTTATTCGTGATCCGCATGGGATCCGGCCTTCATATTATTATATCAATGAGGAAATAATAGTTGCAGCCTCAGAACGCTCAGCAATCAGAACCACTTTCAATGTAGGTGAGAATGAAGTGAAAGAGCTTATGCCCGGCAATGCGATCATTGTTAAAAGCGATGGAACATATTCAATAGAACAAATTCTTGAACCCAAGGAAAGAAAAGCCTGCAGTTTTGAAAGAATATATTTTTCAAGGGGAAGCGATGAAAAAATTTATCGCGAGCGCATTGCCCTTGGTTATCAACTAAGTGATTCTGTATTAAAATCAATTGACAATAATCTCAAGCACACTATTTTTTCTTTCATTCCCAATACAGCTGAAGTGGCATTCTTTGGACTTCTCAAGGGAATGGAAGATTTTCTCAACAAGATCAAGTTGCAGCGTATTCTCTCATGGAATAAAGATTATGACGAAGAGAAAATGGCTGAAATGATCAACCGTAAGATACGCGTTGAAAAAATTGCAATCAAGGATGTAAAGATGAGGACTTTCATCACTGAAGATGCAAACAGGTCTGAGATGGTGCAACACGTATATGACATAACGTATGGTACCGTTGAAAAAGGTGTTGACACCTTGGTTATGATAGATGATTCTATTGTAAGAGGGACTACGTTAAAAGAGAGTATTGTAAGGATGTTGTCGCGACTCGAACCTAAGAAAATAATTATAGTTTCTTCTGCGCCTCAGATACGCTATCCAGATTGTTATGGTATTGATATGAGTAAGATAGGCGACTTCATAGCTTTTAAAGCTGCTCTTGCCTTGCTACATGATAGGGGTGAAAGTGAATTGCTCAATACACTTTACGAAAAGTGCAAAGAGCTGCATCGCAATAATCAACTGCACACTGAAAACGTTGTGAAGAAGATATATGCTTCATTTACCCCAATTGAAATTTCTGCTAAAATAGCAGAGCTGATTACACCAGCTGAACTAAACATCCCAGTTGAAGTTATTTATCAAACAATTGAAGACCTTCATACTGCATGTCCTAACAATTTAGGCGATTGGTATTTCACAGGAAATTATCCCACCCCCGGCGGAAACCGCGTTGTAAACAAAGCCTTCATGAATTTTATGGAAGGCAAGGATGTGAGGGGGTATTAAACAGTAGTCAGAAATCAGATATCAGAATTCAGGAGTCAGATTTTTGTCGTCTGACTCCTGACGTCTGTCTTCTAGTTTCATTACTTTATATCATACTTCCCCTTGTAACGCTCATACAATTGCTTGTGCTTGTCAGTCAGGTCAACCATACGTCCTTGAATCAGCACATTGCTGATCTTATTGCTACGCATATCAAGAATATCACCATCGCTGATAACAATGTTTGCGTCTTTTCCAACTTCAATTGAACCTGTTCTATCTGCAATGCCAAGAATCTTTGCTGCATTCAAAGTGATTGCTGAAAGTGCTTCTTCTTTTGTCAATCCATATGCAACTGCTGTTCCTGCGTTGAATGGTAGATTTTTACCACGGTGTTGTCCATCTTCATCATTAATAGCAAATAATACACCCGCCTTTTGCAACTGATAAGGAAGCTTGTAGGGTTGATCAACACCATCATCTTCCATCGTTGGCAAAGAATGCATTTGGTTTAAGATAACTGGAATTGAGTGCTGTTTCAACAGATCGGCAATTTGATGGCTTTCACTGGCACCAATCAATACAATATCAAAACCAAATTCTTTTTTGAAGTCAATGGCAGCCAATATCTCCCTTACAACATCACAGTGGATGAAGAGCTTTTGCTTCTTTGTGAACAAGCCCTGAACTGATGCAAACTTGAGATTTGTTTTTTCATGTGAAGGCTGTGATCCGTATGCCTTTGCTTCCCTGAAAAACTGCTTTATCTCTTCTATTTCTTCCAATCCTTTTTTAATTGGGTCTCCCTGTGGTGTAGGTGTACCAAGAAATGCAGCAAAGCGATTTGGCCTTGCATACAAAGCAGGCATGTTCATGTGAATGCCATTGTCTGCAGCATATGCCGCATCTTCCCAGTTCCATGCATCCAATTGAACAATTGAAGATGAGCCACTGATTTTTCCACCTTGTGGAACGATGTTGGCAAGTGTAACGCCAGTTGTTTTTAACGTATTGATCACCCTTGAGTCTGTATTATATGCTACAAGAGATCTAACTGATGGGTTATACTCTCCAATTTCTGTTGCATCTACTGTTGCTCTTACGGATGGAACTTCAAGCAATCCAAGGTTTGAGTTTGATAAAATCAATCCCGGATATACATGTTTACCAGAAGCGTCAACAGTAATTGAATTACTTGAAGCAGAAACGTTCGCTCCGATTGCAGTGATCTTACCGTCTTTGACCTCTATTGAAGTATTATTCAATATCTGACCATTTCCAACATGCACCATTCCGTTTTTTATCAAAATAGGGGAGGTTTGTTTTTTTGCTGGATATACATCATCCTGTGCAACAAGCATGTTGCAAATCATCATGATGACAGCACCTAAAAATATTTTTTTCATTGTATTCGTTTTTATTTTTTCAACAATTAGTCTTGTTCAATTGAAAGTATACCATGGCTGTGCTGGTGATCACCACAGTTGTGCAATATTGAATAACTTGGAGTGGCCGGTGCCATTTGGCTACCTGCTCTTTTCTCACCTGTCATTTTTTGGATCAACCTATTGCGTTCAGCAACTTGTGATTTTCTAAGCACTTCATCTTTTTCCCTGTCAAAGTATACTATGCCGTCTACAATTGTTTTTTCTGACCTTGCATAAATGCTAAGTGGATTTTCATTCCATAAAACCAGGTCAGCATCTTTTCCAACCTTGATGCTACCAACACGGTTATCAACGTGCAACATTTTAGCAGGGTTTAGCGTAACCATTTTTAATGCGTCTTCTTCAGACATGCCACCCCATTTGATGCTCTTAGCAGCTTCCTGATTCAATCGCCTTGCCATTTCTGCATCATCTGAATTGATCGCTACATTCAATCCAACTTTCGACATGATCGTGGCATTGTAAGGGATCGCATCCAATACTTCCATTTTGTAGTTCCACCAATCAGAGAAAGTGGAAGCTGCTGCTCCATGCTCTTTCATTTTATCTGCAACCTTATATCCTTCAAGGATATGAGTGAAAGTATTAAACTTAAAGCCCAGTCTTTCGCCCACTTTCATGGCTGCATTGATTTCGCTTTGAACGTAAGAATGACAAGTGATGAACCTCTTTTTATTTAAGATTTCAACCAGTGCCTCAAGTTCTAGATCTCTTCTTACTGTTTCATATGGGTCTACCGCTGTTGTACTTGATTTTTTGCCTTTGGTTGAAGTTGCAGCTACAGAAGCAGCAGCAATGGCTTTTTCATAATCTTTTGCTCTAACAAAAGCGTCTGTTAATACTTGCTCTACTCCCATCCTGCTGTCTGGGAATCTGATATTACCTGAAGTGGCTGAAGCACGTTTTACGTTTTCTCCCAATGCAAATTTGATAAACCCATCAGATCCTTCAAATTTCAACTGATCATCATTTGCACCCCAACGCAATTTTATCAATTGTGTTTGACCTCCAATGGTGTTTGCACTTCCATGAAGGATGTGAGAGGATGTAACACCACCACTTAGTTGACGGTAAATGTTGATATCATCCGGATTGAGGTTGTCTGCAATGCGAACCTCTGATGTTACTGATTGTCCACCTTCATTAATAGAAGCGGCAGCAATATGAGAGTGTTCATCTATGATACCAGCGGTGAGGTGTTTCCCTGTTCCATCAACAACTTTTGCAGCTGGATCTTGCAAGCCTTTTCCTATCTGAGAAATCTTGCCTCCTTTGATCAATACATCAGTCCCCTCTAATTTACCTTCCATTTCATTGGTCCAAACAGTTGCATTTTTAATCAGCAATGCATCTTGCTTAGGGGCCTCCGTCCATCCAAATGATGTAAAGGGATAGGTGACCGCTCCAAGTTTTGCAGCTTGCTTTTTCTTTGTGGAGTCTGTTTTTGTTTCAACACTTGCAGCCACATCAGGAGTAGCTGTCCATGTATATTTATTTCCTTCTCCGTCCTCACCATAGCCATTCCATTCACTTCCATTGTTCAATCCACTGAGCCTGATCGTATTGTTTGATTTTTTTTCAGGAGTGAAATTTACTTTGACTTGTTTCCCATCATATGAAAACTTTGCATTGATAGTATCGGTTGAAATAATGCTTGCAGATGATGTTGATTTAACATTCAAATTAAAAGACTTGGTTCCTTTCTCACCATGAATATCTAATTTATATTTCCCGGCAACATCCATCCACTTGTCTGATTTTACAGCATACTTGATTCCTTGGATCCAATTTTCAAGAAGCACTGTCTTTTCGTTAAATACATTACCAGTTGTAATGATAAAGTTTGCTAATTTATCTTTTTCAAGGCTTCCGATCATGTCAGCAACACCAAGCGTTTTCGCAGGTGTAATCGTAAGTGCTTCCAATGCTTTTGTTTCAGAAAGTCCATTTTCTATAGACTTTCTAAGGTTTGCCATGAACAAAGAGGTATTTCTTAAATCTGCTGTGGTAAGACAGAATGCTATACCTGCTTTTTCCAATGCTGCTGGGTTTGTTGGTGCGAGTTCCCAATGCTTCATGTCTGCCAACGAAACAAAACGTGCATCATTTGGGTCTTCTACATCCATTGCCATTGGGAAATTGAGTGGCACGATCAAAGTTGATCCAGTACCTGCGATCTCTTTTATACGTTGATATTCGTTACCATTTGTTTTGAAGATATATGGCGTACCAAACTCATCGCCAATTCTATCACCCCGTAGGATATTCCACTTGTCATTAGCTTCAAAAATTTGTGGCAGTGATTGGTTGTTATTCCAAGCAATCAAGCTGAGGTTAACACCTTCCTTTCCAGTATTTTTTTTGTACCATTTTGCATCAATATGGGTTTGTCTTAATAATGAGATATTTCCCATCATTGATGAAGGATATGTTTGGGTTGAACTTCCCTTATTTAAAGAGTAGTGTGCAGATGCCTTTTCTTTTAAGATAGAGAGGTTTTCTTTAATGGAGGCAAGTGAAACGAGCACACCCGTTCCTCTGGCAATTCCATCTTTTTGGTGTGTCAATACTGACCCAAATCCAAGTTCTCTTAACGCTTTTGCTTTTGCATCATCGGTTACAAACAATGAGGCTGCATCAACATCAGCTTTTATTGCTTGATTCCATCCAAAGGCACCTTTTTGGTTGGATGTAAGTTGTGCTTGCGTGAATGGATTTCGCCCTGCTCCAGCTGTTTGTGCACTGGCAATGCCATAGTCCGCATAGAGGTCTATAAAAGATGGATAAATAAACTTCCCACTGCAATCAATTGTAATGGCATCTGATGGGGCAGTTAGTCCCGCACCGATAGATATGATCTTACCATTTTTGACTACGAGGGTTGCATTGTTGATAGTTGTGGTTGGGTCCTTTACAATTGTAGCATGTACAAAAGCAAATACCGTTTCACGCTGATCACCCACTCCGTTTACCGGAAAAGTTTCTTGCGAAAAAAGGCTCATCTGAATACATCCAAGTAGGATGCTTAAGTAGATTTTTCTCATTGTTTGAAAGTTTCGATTTTTATGAATTTCAAGATAAACTAAAAACTAGAATAAGCCATGGCAAATCAATGTTGAATGGCGACCTATTTTGAATTAGATGCCTAAATCTTCTATGGCTTTTTCAAATCCATTAAAATTCATGTTTCCCTGAAAATCAAGCAGTTTGTTGCATTCTAACAATCCCTTTTTTAGGTCAACTGCATCTTGGAATTGAAGAACGCATGATCCTTTTTTTTGCATTTGGATCCCTAAGTGAATTTGCTCCGTTTGTCCAGGTGTGGGAATGAGGATTGCCTTTTTTTTCAACTTTATCAGGTCCATGATCGAAGAGTATCCAGATCTGCATATTACAACAGAAGCTTCCGACATGGCTTTAGATAATTGCTCTTTGTTTAAATGATTATGAATTTCAATATACTTTGTTGAAACAAGCATATTGGATGAAGGGAGCCCCCTTACAAAAATTGTTTTTTGTTGAATTTCATTAAGCTGATCCACTAAAATTTTTTCCAAGATGCTACGCTGAGGCTCTGGTCCGGAAAGCATTACCAATATGTATCTATCATTGCCCGGGGTTTTATTTTCAAGTCGAGAAAGCAACCCTATATACCGATATCTTAATGGTTTGATTGTGGGTGTTGAGAGTGTGCCACAAATATTATCAACACCTTCATTGTCGGGGATCCAGCATGTATGAAATTTATTGATTTGTTTATATAATAATTTTTGAAGAAGGGAATCAACGCGATCGCCCTTTCCGGATATAATACCGAGCTGATGGGTAATTAAAATAGATCTTACTTTTTTTGAGTGAAGGCCATAGCGATTGTCACTTATCACAAGATCAATCCTGTTTTTTTTGAGTTGTTTTGAAAGCCAATAGTGTTCATGAATAATTGCCCGAATTATTTTTGGGACTTGCATCAGCATCGAAAAGAAAAAAAACTGATGATTTTTTGTATAACCAATTCCATATCCTCTTAGTTGGATCGTTATCAATGTTGGGAATTCCCTTTTTACCAGGGCAACAATTGGCCCTTCCCCAGCAAGGATGATTTCATTTCCTTGTTCAAGCAAATGTTTTATGATTGGAATACAGCGTGTTGCATGTCCTAATCCCCAATCCAGTGGAGCAATTAATATCTTTTTTCCAGTCACTTTTGGGGAGGCTAAATTTTAATTTGTTGTAACAAAGCCATAAAATTATTCTAAAAAAACAGATGCATAAACATAAAAATGTAATTTAGACAATTATGAAAAGCAACAAATATTCCTTAATCGTATATATGTTTTTGTTTATTTTGCTTTGCGTGTCAAGTCAATCTTGTCTATCTGCGAAAGGCAATCATTGTGGTTGCCCAACAAAAAAAGGGTTGGTTGGTTATTAATAAGTACATGAAAGGGATAAAAAGAGATATAATTATACTCCGAAAAGAATCTTTTCCAAACAAGCAGAGTCTTGAAAAGGAAGTAATGCTCCTTAATGATATGTTGCAGGCAATCGAAAAATCAGGTAGGATGGCTGCTTCTTTTGAATTGGTTGATTTAAATCGCTTTAAGGTAATATCTAAATCGCATCTTGTTTCTTCAGCTATCAGGTCTGCAATTCCAAGACCTTTCGAATTTTTAATAAATAAAAATTAGTTCAAGTGTTAAGGGCTGGTGGTTGTGAAACCAAGCCAAAACCCTTAACATCGAACTGTTTATTTACTTTCCAAACGGATCCATTTTTGTTTTTTCTGCTTGCTCTTTGTAGCGTTTCCAAGTTCCGTCCCTGAATTCATTCACTTTTTGCACTGCTTCTTCAATTAGTTGTGCAGCTCTTTTTACAAGGTCTTTTTCAGTATCGCCTGGAGCCAGTGGTTTTGATGAAATTGACATATTGGCCAATTGGTATTGATTCATCACGGTTACCTGTGGAACCTGACCATATCCTTGCTTGGTTTGTGTCTTTCCATTGATGTATTCCCTTAGGCTCTTTATTTCTTCTTGTAGTTTTTTAGAAGAATTCTTCAACGAATCAATATCGGTACCTTTCATTTCTTTTATGAATTCATCCAGTTTTTTACTGGCTTCATCTGCTTCAGTTAAGATATCCATTGCTTCAATCAGTTTATCACCACTTTTCTTTAATTCCATTCTTAATGCCTGTTGAGCAAGCTTGATATTGTTTCTATTTTCAATTCTTGGATCACCCACAAGTGTGATCATTGTTGAGTCAGCATTGCCTTTGTAGGTTAACACTATTTTATAAGTGCCTGGCAAGGCTTGTTGACCTGCTGGTTCATCACCGCCTCTTGCACCACCGCCTCTTCTTCTTCCACCACCCATACCAGGTTGCTTGAATCCTTTTTCCTCCATACCCCAGGTTCTTCTATTGAATCCTGAATCCGCCGCCCACTTTAAATTGCGAACCACTTCGTTCTTGTCATTGTAGATCTTCACTGAAACAGAATCCTTTTTTGATTTTGAACTGGTATCTGTTGAGGCTTTTATAAAGTAAGATACTGGTGCTCCTTCAGCCCTGTTCGCTGCATCCCAAATACCCCATGTACTCCATTCATATCCTGGTGCATTTTTATATTGAGCTTGTACAACCTGACGACTTGCGAATGCAGTGAATGGTTTTGTAAGGGTTCCTTTATCAGCTGCAAGTTTTCTCAATGGCCTGATATCATCCAACACCCATAATGCCCTTCCAAATGTTGCAATTACCAGGTCTGCTTCGCGCTCTTGGATCGTCATGTCGTATGTTGAAACACTTGGATATCCATTTTTCCATTGTTGGAATGAAATTCCATTATCGAGACTAACCCATAGACCTTGTTCTGTTCCTGCAAAGATCAGGTTGGGTTCAGTGGGATCTTGTAATACACAAAGTGCGTAACCAATTACTTTCTTTTCATCAACTAATCTTGTCCATGTTTTTCCAAAGTCTGTTGTTCTAAAAATATAAGGTTTGAAATCACCTCTTCTATAATCATTGGCAACCACAAATGCCTCTGCAGCATTGAATCTTGAAGCTTGTATCTGTGGTATCCATGCTCCAACAGGCAATCCTGGTATTTTGCCACGGAAGTTTGTCCATGTTTTTCCGCCATCTCTTGTCAGTTGTACATTACCATCATCAGTTCCTGCCCATATTACATTGTTGTCTTTGTATGATGGGGCTATAGATATAATGGTACAATAATTTTCTGCACCTGTGATATCTATTGAAATTCCACCGTTGTTGGTCTGATCAATTTTTACGCTGTCATTTGTTGAAAGGTCTGGAGAGATTATTTCCCATGAAGCACCTTTATTTGTTGATCTATGCAGGTACTGGCTTCCATAATAAATGGTGTTTTTATTCAATGGATCTTGGGCCATGGCTGCATTCCAGTTAAAACGCAGTTTTGTTTTTAGGTCTGGCGGTGTTGGTTGAATGTACCAGCTATCACCGGTCTTAACATTGTATTTTCCTACTGATCCACCTTGGCTCATTGCATAGATCCAAGATGCATCATCAGGGTCTGCCATGGCATCAAAACCGTCGCCACCCCAAATGCTTTCCCAATAGTAATTTTTTATTCCTCCATTGATCCAGGTGTAAGCAGGACCATGCCATGTGCCATTGTCTTGCATGCCTCCCATCACATGATAGGGGGTTTCATTGTCAACATTGATATGATAGAATTGTCCAACAGGAAGTTTTTCATCGAATAACCATGTTTTTCCTTTGTCTCTTGTAATACCAATACCGCCATCATTTCCATCAATGATGAAGTTTGGATTTTTTGGGTGGATCCAAAAAGCGTGGTGGTCGGGATGGATGCCATTGTAAGGGATCACCACGTCAAAATTTTTACCTGCATCCTCGCTCTTAGAGATCATTTGGTATATCAGCCAAAGCCTGTTTTCGTTTTCAGGATCACAAGCGATCTCCTGAAAATAGAATGGTCTTGTACTTACAAATTCAGGATTGCTATTCATGAGTGTCCAGCTTAATCCGCCATCATCACTTTTATACAAACCATTTTTAGTGGCTTCAACGAGGGCATATACCCTGTTTGGATTGCTTCTTGATATGGTGAGTCCAATACGACCATAGTTGCCTTCGGGCAAACCTTCTTTTGCACCTAGCTTTCTCCAATTCTTACCTCCGTCAAATGTCATATATAGTCCGCTTCCTGTTCCGCCACTGCTTAGGCTCCATGGTGTTCTGCGGTGTTGCCACATGGCTGCAAATAGTTTATTTGGATTTGATGGGTCCATGATCATATCACCCACACCAGATGTATCATTCGTGTAAAGTACCTTGTTCCAGGTTTCACCACCATCGGTTGTTTTGAAAACACCTCTTTCAGGATGCTCTGCATATGGATTTCCTATTGCACCTGCATATACCGTGTTTGGATTGGTAGGATCCACAATGATCCTATGGATATTCCTGGTTTTTTCCAGTCCCATGCTCTTCCATGATTTACCACCGTCGATCGTTTTATAAATTCCTTCGCCCAGACTAACTGAATTTCTTGGATTTCCTTCACCTGTTCCTACCCATACTACTGAAGGGTTTGATTGTTGAATAGCAATTGATCCGATGTTAAGAATTGGCTGGTCTTCAAATACTGCATCCCAGCTTGCACCTGCATTTTCTGTTTTCCATACACCACCTGAAGCTGCACCAATATATATTGTATTTGGATTGTCAATTACTGCGTCTATGGTTGTGATACGGCCGCTCATTCCTGCTGGACCAATATTGCGGGGTTTCCAGTTCTTGAATTGATCCAACGATACCTTTTGTGCAATGGCAGTACCTGAAACTGCCAACATCAAGATTGCCATCATTCTCAGCGAAAGTGAAGCTATTTTCATGATTCGATAATTTTTGGGAAATTATGGATAAATCCAGTTTAGCTCAAATTTTCTTTCGTAAACAATACCGGCTCAGCCTTGTTAAAAAGGTCAAGTTTTGGAAAAGGGACGGATTTGTCCTAATTTAGTGTTTAAACATCAAATAATTTTAAAAATGAAAAAGCAATTATTCTCATTGGTCATCCTGGCTTTCATGGTTTCAGGTATCGCCGCACAAACAACCTGGAATGTAGATAAATCGCATTCTAATGTAAAATTCAGTGTATCACATATGGTGGTTTCTGAAGTTGAAGGTTCATTCAGGGGTTTTGAAGGAAGTCTTGTGGCTGCAAAGGCAGATCTTTCTGATGCATCCATTAAGTTTTCTGTAGATGTTAATTCAGTAAATACTGATAACGAACGTAGGGATGGTCATTTGAAAAGTGATGATTTCTTCAATGCAGAAAAATTTCCAAAAATGACTTTCGTAAGCAAGTCATTCAAGCCATTGGGTGGAAACAAATACAAGTTGACAGGTGACTTGACCATTCGTGATGTAACCAAGACTGTTGAATTTGATGTCACTTATGGCGGACAGATCAATACTGGTCGTGGTATCAAAGCTGGTTTCAAGGCAAGAACAACCATTGATCGTTTGCAGTATGGTTTGAAATATGCACCAGCATTGGAAGCAGGTGGTTTGGCAGTGGGTAAGGATGTAGAGATTATTGTTAATCTTGAGATGGATCAGGCAAAATAATCAAGAGAAACTTTCAGATATGAAAAAGGCGCAAGTGATATCACTTGCGCCTTTTTCTTTATGCTTCAGACCAATAAATCAATTGATATTACTTGTCTTTTTCTCCTTTTTCAAAACCTAAGATCACGCCGTTGATACAGTAGCGCAATCCTGTTGGGGG
>Ga0078894_10002293_pt1 | contig 14490 bp, 5 predicted proteins | sample LauGreSu1BDMLBSD_2_FD_67506 | JGI IMG/M metagenome (GOLD analysis project Ga0078894, IMG submission 67506) | Freshwater lake microbial communities from Lake Michigan, USA - Su13.BD.MLB.SD (version 4) (version 4) | ecosystem: Environmental > Aquatic > Freshwater > Lake | place: Lake Michigan, USA...
CGCACCGCAAAAACCTATTGAAGTTGATGGAGATATAGATGTAAATGTTAAATTTCAAAATCTTCCAACTAGTTTGACACCAGAACAAATTGCTGAAGTAATTAAAACATTCAACATGGCAGTTAATGAACAAGCATTTAAGAACTATATTATTAATATTAATAGAGGGGAATCTGCGTTCGGCCCCAATCAAATGGCTACTTTTCAATAATAAAAAACAAGAATATCCCTATTTATAAATAAAAAAACATAGATGGCAAGTCCGTTAGATTTTGTAAATTCAGATGGGTTTAGAAAGAAACTTATTGTTAGGAACTTAACTCCATATGCTAAGGCTCCAAACAGACCAACACAACCTATTAATACTGAATATGTTCAGTCGGACACATCTGTGCAAGATAGTCCTGATAAGTTAATTGATGAGCCATCTTTTGCAAACAAATTATTTCCATTAAATCAATATGGTAATGAAGGTGGATATGAACAAGTACCAGATCCAGGAGCATTATTAAACACAAAATCCAATGAGGGTGAATATGGATACCAAGACGCAAATATAGTTGGTCAATCATTACCTGAATCTCAAAAGTGGAAACCCCTTAATGTTTTTTCAAATGGAAGCCAAGTCCAACTGGATAGTGCTGAGTTTTTTGGTTCATTAAATAGACCACTTACTACCAATCTTAATAATAATCAACCATATCCAACAACATTTGTATCCTCCAATTATACACCTGTATCAATATTATTGTCTCCTGATCCGAGTGGAAGTAATGGTTTATTAAGTCAAGATTCATTTATTGCTCGTTTAGGTGCCCAAACTTTGAGAAGAGAGTTTGAACAAAGAATTGCCGCTCAAATACGACAAGATACATTAGGTAGGGCAAACATCCTTAATGTTAGTAGTGGAACAGACTTGGTTAATATATTAACAGGTGTTGTACCTATTATAGAACCTGTTTATACTATCACAGTCACCGCAAACCCAATACTAGCGGCAACTAACTTCGCACTAAGACTTGGAGGTAGTATTTTACCTGTATCTCCAATACCTGGTTCATATTTCGACCCTAATGTAACATTAGGACAACCTACAACTATTCAACAATTAGGTAATGCTTTCAGACAAAGCGGTGTTGGAAAGTTTTTCAATCGATTAATGGGTGGTGGAGAGACTGGTTCTCAAATCATGTTTAACAACATGGGTGCGGGACAAAGGTCAAGACTATTTAAGAACATTGATTTCAATAGATATAAGCCAAACTTCCCAAGGAATTTTTTTCAAAGAGTAGGTGGAGCCCTTGTGGGTACAGTTTCGGATAATAGTAATTTTTATGTTGGAAGTATTAATTCCAACCCATCTCAAGTTTTTTCACCTGTAGGTGATGTTCCTGTTAATCAATTTGGTATTGAACAACAATCACCAGTTTATGGACCATCTGAATTAGCACAATTATACGAAGGTCCGAGTCAATCAGTTAGACTTGGGGCTAATGGGCCTACGTATAGTAATGGAGGTGGTATTGAAGGTGGATTTACTTGGGTTTCTCCTAAATACAAAGGTAATGCGGGTAAGAAAGTAGGACCTGGAGGTAAAATAACTGAACCTGATCAAGATTTCAAACCATCTTCATATAACACAACTGAATCTACAAATAGGACATTCAGAGAAGGGTCTATACTGGATAATACTCAAAGAATAATTGACAGTCAGCCTCAAGGTGGAAAACGTCTTCAGCACGTTGGGAATGCGATAGACCAAGTAAGTAAAGTATTCAATGATGGATATAAAGAATTAACAAAAGGTTCAAGAGTTTATAGATACTTGGAGAATGACTCTGGCCAGGAAATTGGTACGGAATATTGTAGAGTTTTCACAAAAGATGTTCCATATCTTCAATATAACGACTTACAGAAAACTGATGGTATCACAACTGAGGGAAGAAGATTTGCTTATTCTGTTTTGGATAAAACTTATAATTTGAACATTGCTCCAAATAAACAAGAAGGAGGACAAGATTCAACCAATATTGTTGGAACTATAAATAATGCGGTAGCAAAAAAATACATGTTTTCTATAGAAAATTTGGCATGGAGAACATCGAGTACTCCTGGATTTTCTACATCAGATTTACCTGTTTGTGAGAGAGGACCAAACCAAGGAAGGGTTATGTGGTTTCCTCCATATGATTTGACATTCACTGAATCAGTAACTGCGAATTGGAATCCAAGTGAGTTCTTGGGACGACCAGAGCCAATCTATACCTACAAAAATACATCTAGAACTGGTACATTGACTTGGAAAATAGTTGTTGACCACCCGTCAATCCTTAATGTGATTGTAAATAAAGTAATGAAAGGGGAAATTGATAATAATCGGATTAATAATTTGTTGGATTCTTTTTTTGCAGGTTGTAAAAAATATGATATTTACGCGTTAGCCAAACTGTACACAACAATAAATCCAAACGACTTATTTCAGTTACAACAAGCTATCACCTCTAAAGAGTTAACAAGAGAACAACTTATTTACACACGTGGTACTATTGAAACAGGTTACAACGCTCCTAATAGTGGAGGAGGAGGACAACCTCTTTCTCAACAAGGTGGTGGAGGAAATACTGACTTGTCATTCAAAAGTTATGAACAACTAGGTTTTTATTTTGGAAACAACATCCCCGATGAAGGTACTGATATAAATTATACAGAGGAGTATAATAGATATACTACAACTGATAAAAATACGTATAAAACAAAACCTAACTCAGCAGAAACCCAAACATTCTTCGATACAGTAGTTACACCAAATTATAATGCTGTAAATGATTTGGCAATGAAATTGGGCAAGGCATTGGCAACAAACGAGGGAACAGTGACAATAGAAATTGACGCCAGTTGTTCTGCACCTGCATCTATTGATTACAACTTAAAATTGTCAGAACGAAGGGTAAGGGCAATGATTAAATTTTTTGCGGAAAACCCTAATACTAAACCATATATGGCACCTTCTTCACCACAAAGATTAATGGTACAACAAAGAAAGGCTCTTGGAGAATCTGCAATTTCCGAACCCAAAGTTTTTAATTTTGAAGGTTTATTGCCAGGTACAACAGCTCCACCTCGATTGGGGAATTTTAATTGTACTGACGAAGACTCAAGTGTGGTTGGAGGAGACACCAAAGTGGGGGCGAAAGAAGTCTTCACAGTAGGTGCAATGGCTTGTAGGAGAGCGTTTATTGCTACTATAAATTCTCAATTGAAAGCACCTCAAACACCACCATCTACAATTCCAATTCCTGGCAGTGGTCCAGTCCCTTTGTTTGGTACTGTGGTTACAACAACAGAAATAGAACCCGTAGTCACTGAGGAATGGAAGCCAAGAGACAATATAACCAAAAGAGTTGTACGAGCATTATTAACGGAGTGTGATTACTTTGAAACTATAAAAGAAACAACTCCAATGGTTTTTGATAACTTGAAAGATAAGTTGAAGTTTTTTCAACCGGCTTTTCATTCAATGACTCCCGAGGGACTGAATTCTAGATTGACGTTTCTACAACAATGTATGAGACCTGGTGATACAATTCCAACTGTTAACCCAGTGACGGATGGCAGTAACCCTGAGTTACAGTACAACAATGCAACAAATACATCTTTTGGAGCGCCTCCTGTATTAGTATTAAGGGTCGGTGATTTTTATAACACAAAGATAATACCTAATAGTCTTAGTTTAAGCTATGAGGGATTAGATATCAATCCAGAAGGAATCGGTGTACAACCTATGATTGCAACAGTTAATCTTAGTTTTAATTTTGTTGGAGGTAGTGGTTTGAAAGAATCGGTTGATAAATTACAAAACGCTCTTACATTCAATTATTATGCGAACACTGAAATTTACGATGACAGATCAGATGTAACTGACTTAGAATCTTCAAGAGTTTTAGACCAAAAATACTTCTTAGAGGGAGAAATACCTCCACCAATACCTGGAACAAATAATACTCCATCCAATAGTGGTCAAAATAATAATAATACTATCGGTAATATTGTTAGTTCATTAACAAATACAAGTGGAGTTACAACGGGTGTAATTAGTTACAGTGGGTTTATGGATAAAGTAGTATCCGAAACACAAACGTACTTTACAAATGTTGTAAACAAAACTAAAGAAACCGTAAACCAATATAATAACGCAGTAAGACAACAATGGATGTTAGAAAGAAATTATGTCCAAGGTAACCTTACTGTTAGTGGAAACAGTGTTGTAATTTTTGGTAAACCAAATAATGTTGAGAAAAGGTTCAATGAGATTTTTGCTGAGTTAGACAAAAACATTAAAGATGGTACCGAAGGATTTATTCAATATGTTTCAGAACCGTCAAAAAATCTGTCACCACAACTTATTAGAACTCTAAAGGAAAACTATTATAATTTTGTTTCAAGAAAACGAGGTTCGTTTCAGAATGCGATATCATCAATAATTCAAAGTTTAGTAAATCAAGAACAAACCTATATTCAAACTTTAGGTAGATTGAACACAATTTTGTTTAGTTCAATTTCGGGAAATACAGGGACTGATGGACTACAGGCAAATAATGGACCAGTCACAATCTATATTACATCAGGGACTACCGATGTACATCCAACATCTACAGGGGCAAACACTTATTTGGAATTACTAAATGATACTAAGAAAATAATGTTAGATATAAGTGCTTTTAATAAAATAATACAAGGTCCGAAAATATTTACATATCCCGCTAATAACAAACAATATGGGGGTATACTAGTTTTTGAAACATTTAATGGTAAAGCGAACAATGCTTCGGTTCAAGAAGTTTTTTCACCATTTAGTACAAGTCCTCTATTCGGAGATGATGTTGCAGACTATCCTTTTAGAAGAGTATATATGATTGTTTCTGATGACGTGTTAGATGAAAAAAAATACGAAACGTTTAAACAACAAATGATTGGTAACATAATTGGAAACCAAGCGTTGACTGGTAACGGATCTCTTGACATCGAGGGTATATTTGATACATATTGGATTAGAACGGCGAAACCAATTTTCTTGGAGGAAAACAATATTACCAAATCATTCATAGAAAATTTAGAAAAAAATGAATTAAAAGATTATTTAATATACACACCTTTTGATGCGGTAAAACAAAGAAATTTCACTTTTACATCTGAAAATTCTAGTAGTACAACACAAAAACAAACTCAAGAAAATATGATTAAAGGTTTAGGTAATACTACTAATCAAAATACAAATGTATTAACTTGGAATGACCTTAACGGTAACTTATCAGGTGGATACATATCTAAAGCAAAACTTAACTAATGGCATATCAATATTATAACCGATATAGCAATTTTCTTATAAATGGGGAACAAACAGTTGTCCCTTTTGTGAATGTGCCATCTAAACCAACCGACAAAGCTTTTATTTATAAAGTCGCAAAAAGTAGATTAGACAAAGTTTCACAAGAATTTTATAATTCACCTGTATTTGGATGGTTGATTCTTCAAGCGAATCCACAATTTGGAGGACTTGAAAATAACATATATGATGGTGCTATATTGATTATTCCGTTTCCATTGGTACCTTCTTTACAGGATTATAAGGGAGCAATAGAAAATCATTTTTATTATTATGGCAGGTAACATACAGGCAGACACAAGTGGGAATATTTTAGTTGAATTTGACTATGATAGTATAATTGTTGTTGACCCAAACAAGACGATAGATGATTTTGGAAATATTAAAGATAGACTTGTTGACCACGAGAATCTTGTAATGTATGCCAATTTGGAAGCTGATGTTTTACCAAGAACCAAACTTGCAGTTGGGATTAGTCCTCAAGACAGTGGATTTGAGACAATTTCAGTTGCTAAAATTAATTTCTTGAAGCCAACCAAAAATTCATATTTGGGGACAGGTTACTATGACCAATTAACTGGCGAGAATACAACACAAGGTAAAGGGGTAAATCAACCATCAGAAATAACAGAAACTAGTAGTAATGGAGTGGACGCATATATTCGTAATTCAGTTGTCGACGAAAAAGATATTATAGATACTGGATTGCTGGGTATTACATCGATTAATATTCAAACAAACTCAAGTTTTGTTCCTCAGGTTGACATACTTTTAGAGGATGTTCAAGGTAAAGGTCTGTTCGAGTTGGGAGACAACTCACCATATTCCGCATTTTTTAACTTGCCCTATCCACAATTTTATCTGACATTAAAAGGATATTATGGACAAGCGGTAAGGTATCAGTTGAACTTGGAAAAATTCCATGCGTCCTTCAATGGTTTCAGTGGAAACTATATAGTTCGATTAACCTTCAAAGGTTATAAATTTAATATCCTAAACGAAATTTCAATGGGGCACTTGTTGGCAGCTCCACACATGTATAGTCAACGATTTGATATTACTCAAACAGTTGAAGGGCCACAACAATCAAATAAGGCAGCGGAATCTCAAGCAAGCACTCAAGCTGAAAAGGGGGCAAATAATTTGGGTTCCAATCAGGCGGTGGTCACACAAATTGTTGCAGAAAAAGGATATCAAAAAATAGTTGAAGTTTATAGTGAATACAAAGCTAAAGGTTTGATTGAGCCAAACTTCCCTGAGTTAACATTAGTTCAATTAATGACTAAGTTAGAGAAATTTGAAGATAATATTATGCAATCGTTTGACAAAGTAGAGGTCGCGTCGTTGACAAACGTTAGAAATTATAAGGGTGATTTGACTAAATATTTCAGTGCGGTTAGAGGGAGTAATACATCTTGGTTCAGTATTAACTTAGACCCCAAACCATTTGTATTGAAATCTGGGGCAAAACTATATGTGTTCAAGAAAATATCAAGGGAACAAAAGAATACGGCTATTGAACAGTTAAAAAAAATAATTACTGAATCTAATAGTGCGTTAGCAGAAAATGCCACTTTGGGAGTCAGAGGTTTAACTCCAATCCCGAATCCTATAAAATATGATATGTTGGCGGTAACACCTCCTCAGTCAACTGATATTAATTGGAGAGAGACTACAAGACTTCAAACAGGAATAGTAAATCCAACATTACAAGATGAGGTTAAAGTTCAAAGTTCTGTATCATCTTTATTTAGACCCACAGAAATTGAACTTACAAGCCCAACTGGAGCAATAGTTGGGGCTGCTTTGAATATATTAAATTCTAGTGCTAATCCTGTACCTCAAGAATGGTTTGTTTTTGAAGGGGATGGTAGATTTGATAGTCAAATTGCCTTACTTGAATCTCAAGCAAACAAAAAACTTGCAGATTATGAAAGTGAAATTACAGCATTATTACTAAGAAAAATAGAAGATACTGCAACAGGTATTGGGTTCAAACCAACAGTAAGAAATATGATTGCGGTGATAATGGCATCTGCGGAAGGATTTATCCGTTTGATGGACGAAGTTCATACAAATGCGTGGGCGGTTAAATACGATCCGGTTAGATATAACGCAATTTTAGAAAATCCTTCTTCAGCCCAAAGTAGTGAAACTGTAGACTTAGTGGTTAGAGACAAATCCAACTTGATGAATGAAAATCAAATGGACTCAACTGCAGTTAATTCTCAAATTCCTGTATATCCGTGGCCACAATTTTTTGTAGAAACAAATGAAGATGGAGAACCAAAATTTCAATTAAAGTATATTGCTGACCCAACTGTTGTTGATTTGACTCAAGGGTATCTTTTTGACAAATGGCCTGAAGTTGAATTTGTTGAGGAATACATGAAGGGTTTGACTCAAAAGTTTCAAAATCCAAATGCACCTCCACCATTAGACAATGAACGGGATACAAATGTAATTAACATCAATGCGATTGAATATCCGTCTATTGGATTGGCATATTCAAACAAAGAAGAGGTTAAATTTTTCTATGAAATATGGGAGAGACAATTCATCACATCTCATTATTCTGGTTTGATAAGAGCAAATTTGAATCAAGTTGATGAATTAATTAAGTTGAACATTGAAACTGAGGTTAACAACATAGTGACCAAACTTGGAATTAGTTCTCCTTACCTTTCATTGAAACTTAAAAATTTCAATCTTAATGCGACGAACTATCCTGAGTTTTTGAGAACGATATCAAACTCAGGAACTGGTCGGGCTTATCAAGATTATATAAGAGATTTTTTTGTGACACCTTACTTAAGAGGTATTACGGAAAATTCGTTTGCGATTCTTAGTACATTGGACTTAGGTAAAATACCACAGGCTTCAACTAAATCAGAGGCGTTAAGATCATTAATAGTAAATGATTCAAACACACCATTAATTGTTGACACCTTACCTTACACAAACCCAACGTGGTGTTTGAACAATTTGAATCAAGGTAATACAGCATTTTCTAATCAAGTCTATAACACGAATAAATCTCTGACTATTTTTGAACCAAGAAAAATAATTGCAAACTTTACAGACGTTTATAACTATACGTTTAATAGACCAGTAACAAATTTTTCTTATTTAGTTAATCAGAATCCTACATCTGAAGTTATTGCTGGATTGAATTTTTTCTATATATCACGATTTCCGGATAAATTTATTCCTACAGAGGGATATGTAAATGGAACTTATCCAACCAACAATTCGGCACTAACCTCCCTTGGTTCCAACATATTCAGGACAACAACTTCAATGTTGAATACACCTTATTTTGTTAATGCAATTCAAAATGGTGTTTATAACTCAAGAATTTCTGGCAATACATATCCATATGTTCAAGCTGCGTATTTGTTCTTAAATTCTTTACCATTGGCGACCCTTAGGGAAAAATACAAATCGTACGAAAATAATGTTACGACTGATTTGGATTATATTTCTTCTGCATTGAAAAAATTTGGGGCGATACACAAATTACCATATGCATGGATTTTGAAGTATGGGTCTATTTGGCATAGATATAAAAAATACAAAGAGTCCAATGTAGATATATTACAAAGCGCGTGGAAAAACTTTAATTATGAAGAAAATTTTTATCCACCCACAAGTTCAATAACTGAAACTTATACTTTCAAATATTCTAACGTAGATAAAAATATAACACTACAAACGGAAACTACGACAGATGTTAATATGCAGGTTGGGTTTTATCCCAAACTTATTAATGACTTCAATGTTTTTTACAATGGATATGATTTGTATCAAAATTATACAGATAAGGAAATCCAACAAAGTGTGAACGCTGGTATGAAATTATATAATTTCAGTGATTCAAATATTATTAACACGAAACAAGGAGATAAAAATTTGAGGTTAAGTACGTGGTCGGTAGTATTGCCTAACACAACACCTGAGTTACCTATCGATTGTAATCCAAATGATAATACCAAAGGTTCAGATTACTTTGTGGTACCTTCATTTGGTACTTCGTTAAACCAATCTGTTAATGCTTGTATTCAAAATGTGACTACGACACCAACAACAAAAGTAGACTTATCAAACAATCCAAGTGTATACAATGGTTCAGTACGTTGTTTATGGTCAGCTCCGAATTATGGATATTTTGATGGTAATCAGTTGGCATTTCCACAACCTGATTCATACTTGAATTTTATTACAACTGGTTCAACATCTCAAACACCATTTCACTTTTTAACTCAAGACAATTATACCAAAATTGAAGAAGTTTTCTCAGTCTTTGAAAAGAAAATATTGGACTCATTTGAGTTAGAATTTTTAAATTTTTCTAAGTCAATTAACAATGCCACAGGTGGGGTTCAAAATGTTACTTTTGGTCAATCACCAGTCGATATGAATGCGAACTTCAGAAATTTTCAATCGTTATTCAAAAGTTTGATGACAGTTCCTGTTCAAGTACAAGGTGAGACAGACGAACAATATTTTACTAATACCATTAGTAATCAATATTCACTTTTCCAAAATGGAATAAAATCCTTTATGGAGTATGATGTAATATTCAAATATGGTAATCCATCAAACTATCAACGAAGAATATTCGATTCATATTTATCTCACAATAATGTTGATGAAGTTGTTGACCCAATAATCTTTAATCCATACGTTTCAAATTCTTTACCTCAGTTAGGAAGTGATTTGACATTGGGTCAATCACAAGCAAATAACAGAGAGGCTTGGACTGCTTTAGAAACTGAAGTTGGGTTTTCTACAATACCAAACGTACGATATAGTTCTTTTGGGTCTTATATCACTGATTTTTTCATTGATAATAACATTGAATTTACAAGTCAAAATGTTACTTTGTTGGCTCCGATTATCAAAATGTTCGCAACTCAGAAGTTGAACAATCCAAGTATAACGGCAAGTCAGTTTCAGAATCAGTTAAGTCAATATTTACAAAGAGAAACCAGTCTTCAAAATAATTTCTTGAACGGAGTTTTAACGGGAGTAAGAGCGAATCTTCCAGACCAACAACAATTACCTGAGAGAGTTATTAATAGTGTTATTACTGGAGAACAAAGCAAGGTTGAAAATTATGAGGTTTTCAAGGCGTTAAATGATAAGTGGATTGCGGGTGGAGATTACACTACTAAAACTTTATTCGAAGACTTCTTATTTTTAGATAGAGCATCTAGAAATATCGGTGATAAGATTCTTATAGATATATTCGCACTCAAAAAAGTATTTAACTCTGAATCGTTGAATCAAGCAATGAGTGTTTTCACATTCGTCAGTGGCATTCTAATACGTAATAACTTTACTGTGATGCCACTTCCTTCTTATGTAAATTTTTATAATGTTCAGGAAATTGACGGTACAGAGATTACAAAGCCAGAAGGGTCCTTGGAATTTGCAAATAATTTATGGGGGACATTTTTGAACGTTGATTATCGAAAGTCAAGTTCTAAGTTTGTTTGTTTCTTTGTTGGAAAACCCTCACAATACCCAAATTTACCGAAGAAAAATTCTAAATACAGAAGTGATGCATTCGAAATGAGAAGAGCATCAGGAAATCCATTATTATCACAATTACCTTTTACTCAAAGAGACCGAGCGTTATCAAATAGGTGTGTTGGATTCAATGTTGATGTCGGTACTAGAAATCAAAATATATTCTATTCATTAAACGTATCTCAAGATAACGGTAACGCAACATCAGAATCTATCAATATACAAATAGATATGTCAAATCAAGCTACGGGTAGGGCGGTTGCGACACAAAATACTGGATTATACAACTATTATAAAAATAGGTCTTACAAAGCGACAGTAACAAGTTTAGGAAATGCGTTATTACAGCCAACCATGTACTTCAACTTGAGACACGTACCAATGTTTGAGGGGTCTTATATGATTACAAATGTAACTCATTCGATTCAACCTGGATCGTTTCAGACTACATTCGATGGAGTAAGACAAGGGTTTTTCGACTTACCTACTATTGATAGTTTACTTCAGAGTATAAATCAGAATTTAGTTACAAAATTAGAGGAAATACTCAAAATAAATAAAGACCAAGTAAAAGATAGCGCAACTACTAATAATGTTAAATCTACTGAAGTTGTACAAGCCGCTGACAATACATTGGATACAACAAACTCATGTAGTTCTAAAATTACTGCAGGTGTTTATCGAAATGCAATTCCAGGTTATGTTCCGGAAGTTGGAACTTTTACTGCAATTACTCCTACAGAATTTGCTACGGCGTTGAAAAGGATATTACCGAACGAGCCGGATTTACGAACACTTATATATTCCATTTCTTATATCAGAACATTCCAAGAAAGTTCAAATACAAAACAAGGAACTTTTAATGGATGGAATAATAACTTTGGTACATTATCATTGAGTGTAGATTGGCAAGGCCAAGTTCAATTATTCCCTAGAGTTTATAGTTGTGTCAACATAAAGACTAACCCTTCAACTAGTTCTTCACAACCAATAATTCACTTCGAATCTTTGGACAACTATATAAATTTCATGGCTGGTAGATTAAGAGGAAGAGTTAATCAAATTTTAGAGCCAAATATGGGATTGGCTAAGTATTATGTTTGTCATTGGCCAGTAGATAATATTTCTGAACAATATTTTGATAATAATATAAATGAGTTTAATCAGACTATAGAAACATTTAAGAAGGCTTTGGCATCTGCAAAATCAGTTGATTTATTAGATGTAGATAAGTTACTTGAATACAAAAAGCCTTTGGACGATGATGCAAGTAATGACAAAACTCCAGGAGTTACACCAACACCAACAGTAATTCCACCGAATGAAGGACAAACCTGTCCACCTCCTGTAGTAACAACATTCTCACCATCAGCAGGATTCACAGGAACAATAGTTCAAGTCAATGGTAGAAACTTTGAGTCAGTTAAGTCAATTAAAGTTATTGATAAAGTTGTTGAGTTGAAAGACATTACAGTCTTGAATAGAGAAACATTAAGATTTAGTCTACCTGAAATTCAAATACCTTTGGGACAACAAGTTGCGACAGGAAGAATAACTGTGACCACAGAATATGGAACATCCGGTAGCACGGCTAATTTCACATTCAATCCAAAATTAAAGGATGTAACGACATCATCACCTGGATCATATTCAAATACAACTTCACAACAACAATCAAGTGTACAACAACAAGATTTAGCAGGCGCAAATCTTAACCCTCAGAATACTGGAGTATATCCAGTTGAAGTGACTAATCAAACTAAAAATCCAATTAGTGGAGATGAGGAATTGGTTGTCAAAGTTAAACCTGATGTTGGTGTTTGGAGAATAAATAGTCAACCAACAATTTCGTATGTTGTCTATACTGTAAGTGTCGGGGCGAATAATAGTATTGTTAAACAAGAAAGAAAATCAACAAAAACTCCTGTCAGTATTGTAGGTTTCGTTTCGGAAGACCAACAAACATTTACTTGTACAAGACAAAAACTGATTGAAGAGGAATTTAAAGATGTTTTGGAATTGTATAAAAATTTCGATTTGAGAATTGAAACTGATATCACGTTGTTAATATATCCTGAAGACACCACCAAAAATCTTAAAGAGGTACCATCATCTCAGAAATTCAACATAAACGTTCCTCCGACAATAACAGAAGGTTTAGGACGATTAACTTTAGTTTCTGATACTAATTCTGGAGGATTACCTAATCTGAATGGAGATAGTTATTATAACATAATCAAACCAAATGGTGGGTATTATACGTATCTATTTACACCTATTACAGATATTACCAAATTGGAAATTGAAGTTTTTAGAGTTCCAGAACTTGATAAGTTAACAACAACAATAACCAACGGACCAAACACAAAGTATACCAATTTGATTCAACTTTCAGCATTGGGTACGTTTCAGTTGGGAGTGAGATATAAACAAAATAATAAACTTGGTTCAACTTTTGTTGCAACGTCAGAGAAATTCATTTTGTAACATAACAACATATTTATATAAAAAGATTTTTATGAACATAAAAACAGCATTAGACAATTATCTTGGTAAATCTGTTAGATTTTCTCAAGAAGACAATGGAGATGGAACTAAACAAGTTTGTGACTTGGATACAGGTGATTGTTACACAGTAAGAGAAAGGGATGGACTTATCGAAAGAGCGGGTCATCAGACTACAGCAAACCGAAAGGTTAGAGTAGAAACCGCCAACGGAATAAAAACATTATTAAACGGTTAAACCATGAGTTTAGATAAAAAAATTATTAAGGAGATTGAAAGACACAGAAAAATCAATCAGTACATATTAGAGCAAGTTGGGGCGGCCCCTGAGGAAGATGTATTAGGAGCATTGGCACCTGCACCAGGAGCGGAACCGGCACCTGCACCTGCAGAAGCAACACCACCACCGGCACCTGAAGTAGGTGCAACTGAACCACAACCAATAGATGTTGAATCAGACCCTGACGTTGAGAAAATTGATGACGAAGGTGAATCACAAGAAGGTGGAGAAGAATCAGGTTCTGAAGAATTAGATATTACTGAATTAGTAGATTCACAAAAAAATATTGAAACCAAACAAGAAGAATATTTCAACAACTTATTCAATCAACTTAATGATTTACAATCTAAGTTAGGAGAGATGGATACAATTATGAATAAATTAAACTCTCTTGAAACTAAACTTGAAAAGTATAGAGAAAAAACTCCACAAGAAAAGTTAGAGTTAAGAACATATGATTCATATCCTTTTAGTCAAAAACTTTCACAATTTTTTGATGATAAGCAAGACGAAATGGAAAAGACAGGAAAAAATGATTATGTTTTAACTTCAGACGAGGTTACAGATATAAATGTAAGTGATATTAAAAATTCGTTCCAACCCGGTGGAGGTTTAGACAAGGAAGTCTATAAAACATCGTTCAGGTAATATCGGACAAACTACATAAAAGGTACCTCTCGGTACCTTTTTTTTGTTTGACTTTTTCATCTTTTTTCTTATTTTTGTATAAACAATTTATTAATTTAATCTATAAAAAACATGATGAGTTCATTAGACGCCGTATTGG
>Ga0078894_10002294_pt1 | contig 14486 bp, 12 predicted proteins | sample LauGreSu1BDMLBSD_2_FD_67506 | JGI IMG/M metagenome (GOLD analysis project Ga0078894, IMG submission 67506) | Freshwater lake microbial communities from Lake Michigan, USA - Su13.BD.MLB.SD (version 4) (version 4) | ecosystem: Environmental > Aquatic > Freshwater > Lake | place: Lake Michigan...
TAATAACCGTGCGTTCCTTGCACGAAAGTCGATATAAAAATTGTGCAATTGCTTTAGATTTTAACTATAACATATAAATATAGAAAATTCAGCGATTTCATCGTAACTTTGCAACCTTAAAAAAAGTATTCATGAAGAAGAATTGGCCTTATATTTTATTTTTTTTGTTGTTAACCTTAGTTACGAGTTTTTTAATTTTCAAAGATGATTTCAAATCCGAAGACGAGAAATCATTTGCTATTAAAGATACTAAAGAAATCTATGGGTTCAAGATTACAGATAAAATGGGGAATGAAGTTTTATTAAAAAAAATAAACAATGGCTGGACTATCAATGGTTTTCCTGCAGAAAAATCTTTGGTAATTAATGTTTTAGAAACCATAAATAGGCTACAAGTAAATGTACCTGTATCGGATAATTTAAGAAAAAAAGTTATCGATAGGCTCCGAAATGAATCTAAAAAAATCACCTTCTATAACAAAGATAATGAAGAAATTAAATCTATACATATAGCGGGCTCTCACATTGATATGGGAAATTATATGATTTTAGAGAAGAATGGAACAGTATCTCCAAACCCATATATAGTGCAGTATCCCACATTCAAAGGCGATCTTTCCTATCGATTTTCTACCGATTCTATTGCATGGAAATCCACCGAAGTTATCGCCTGTAAAGTAGATTATATTCAAAAAATAGAAGTAAAATATTTTGAAAAATCGGAAATGTCTTTTACGCTTGATAAAGATGAAAACGCTATTAAAATTAGACCTAATAATAAAGTAATCCTACTTGAAAAACCACTGAACAAAGAAAAAGTTGTTAATTTTTTATTACCCTTTGAGAAATTGCATTTTGAAGCATGGATTTTGGAAGATTCTATTAAAAATAAAATCAAAGCAAGTCCTCAATACGCATCTATCAAACTCACAGATATAGAGCAAGGCGTTCAAGAAATAGTTTTATATAAAATACCAGAAGGTAATGATTATAAGATCAAAGATGTAACCGGAAAATCACTTCCTTTTAACGTAGAACGATTTTGGGGATATATTCCCAAAACAAATTCTTATGTTCTTGTTCAATATTATGTTTTTGGACCTATTTTAAGAGAATATGCTTTCTTTTTTGAATAGTTTTAATTATTATCTCGTTCAAAATTTATAATCATTCTTTGAAGCGCTTTATCTAGCTGAATAGAATCTTTTTGAGACACTCTTTTAGTTACAGATATAATACTATCTGCTAGTATCTCTTCTTGATATACTCGATCGTATTCATTTAATTTTATTGTATAGTTCATACTATTGACATCAAATGGAACTTCTACTTTATTTTTAGGTGCTACAAAAATAGAGGTAACCACAATAGATATAAATCCAAAAACAGCAAAAAACCCATATTTTGCACGATCCAAAAATTTAAAAAATCGTTTTTTCAAGATTTGATTTCGTTCTTCTAATGGCATTTTCAAAATACTTTTTACAATAAAATATCGCGTAATCTTGGTTTTAGCAATGGTATTATATGCAATCAAATCTATCTGAACAGTTGGTGATTTCATATTTTTGAATCGAACTTTCTTATGTCCATTAGTAGCCACTTGACCAAAAGGATTTAGATATACAACATCAGCATTTTGGGTACGCCAATAAAAATCAATAGTTTCTCCACTAAATATTTCCGTTCTATTGCAATAAAAAATTTCAATTTCAGGCTTTCGAGTATTTATGTTTTGAGAAAAATTCGTAGCGCTTCTAGACACTTTGGAAGCCATGAGAGATAAATCATATTGTTCCCTGAGATTAATATCACACAAGAATTCATAGGCTTGATTTATTTCTATAAATCTAATTTCAGCATCTTTATTCTCTTGATTTCTATCAGGGTGATATTTTATGACCAACTTTCGATAAGCCGATTTTATTGTATCTAATGAAGCATTGGAAGCTACACCTAAAATTTCGTAATATGTTTTCAAAACTATTTTACAAAATTAAAGGAAGATTATATCATAGCGCCTTCTTTCAATTTTTCGGCGTTTTCAGCAAATTTGAGCGCATCAATCATTTCTTGAATTTCACCATTCATATATGAGTCTAATGCGTATACAGTTTTATTAATACGATGATCGGTAATTCTACCTTGAGGATAGTTATAGGTACGAATTTTTGCACTTCTATCACCTGTGGATACCAATGATTTTCGCTGGCTAGCTACATCGCCTACTCTTTTTTCTAATTCAATTTCATACAATTTGCTTCGAAGCATTTCCATAGCTCGTTCTCTATTAGCTAATTGCGAACGCTCAATCTGACATACAACTACCATACCGGTTGGCTTATGTGTTAATTGTACTTTAGTTTCTACTTTATTTACATTCTGTCCTCCAGCTCCTCCACTTCGCGATGTTTGCATTTCTACATCGGCCGGATTCAAATAAAAATCAAATTCTTCAGCTTCCGGCAAAACCGCTACTGTAGCCGCAGAGGTATGAACTCTTCCTTGCGACTCAGTTTTTGGAATACGTTGTACACGATGCACACCACTTTCATATTTCATATCGCCATAAACATTTTCGCCTTTTACACTCACTACTACCTCTCTATATCCTTCTGTAGCCCCTTCATTTTCATCTAGGATTTCGGTTTTCCATCCTTTGGTTTCGCAATATCTCAGATACATACGAAGTAAATCACTCGCAAAAATACATGCTTCATCACCTCCAGTTCCTGCACGAATCTCAAGCATAACATTCTTTTCGTCTGCAGGATCTTTGGGAATAAGCATAAAACGAATATCTTCTTCTAATTTTTCCTTTCTAGGCTCAAGGTCATCCAACTCCATTTTTGCCATTTCTTTCAAATCGGCATCCTTTTCATTTTTCATAATGTCCCTATTCACCTCTATATTGGACAAAATATCTTTATATTCCAAATAGGCATTTTTAATAGGTTCCAAACCTCTATAATCTTTGTTCAAAGATTTAAATTTATCCATATCGGACGTAGAAGAAGGGTCGCTAAGCTTCTGCTCCAAATCTTTATAACGAATATATATTTGTTCTAACTTATCTAACATAGGTGAATTTATTCAAAATGACTGCAAAAATATACAAAAAATGACGAAAAGAGATTACTAATTTTAATGGTGGACTTTACCTTTTTTTTGGAAGCTAGTGCAAATAAAAAAGCTCAGCACAAAATGTACTAAGCTTTATCAATGTAGGGATGACAGGATTCGAACCTGCGACCCTCTGGTCCCAAACCAGATGCGCTACCGGGCTGCGCTACATCCCTATCTTTATGATGCGGTGAGAGCGAGATTCGAACTCGCGGTACAGTTTCCCGTACGTCAGTTTAGCAAACTGGTGGTTTCAGCCACTCACCCATCTCACCTTCCTAATTTGTTTTATCAAAACGGAGTGCAAATATAATATCTTTTTTTTATTTGCAAGCTATAAATAGCTCAAATTGATTCTTTTTTTCAATTCATCAATTTCTTCTTTGAACTTTCGATCTACTTCAAGCTGGCTATCAACTACTTGAATAGAATGTATCACCGTACTGTGGTCTTTTCCACCAAAATGTTTTCCTATTTCTTTAAGTGAATTTTTGGTATATTTTTTGGCAAGATACATCGATATTTGGCGTGCTATTACTACTTCACGCTTTCTTGTATTCTCTTTTAATAATTCTGGAGATACATTCATATACTCACAAACCATTTTTTGAATATAATCTACAGATACTTCTCTTGTAACAGATTTAATATAGTTTTTGATTATTTTTTTGGCTAGTTCAATATCAATTTCTTTTTTAACTAATGCTTCTTGTGCTAGAAGAGCTATCATAGCCCCTTCCAAATCTCTCAAATTTGTATTGATATTATGTGCTACATACTCTACCACTTCTTTTGGCAAAATTACACCATCAGCATACATTTTTTTCTCTAATATTGTATGACGCGTATCATAATCAGGCATGGTCATTTCAGTAATTAAACCCCATTTTAATCGTGATAATAATCTATCTTCAATACCTTCCAAATCTTTTGGAGCTCTATCAGATGTAATTACAATTTGTTTACCATTAGTATGTAAATGATTGAAAATATGGAAAAATATATTTTGTGTTTTTTCCTTTCCTCCCAACCAGAAAATATCATCTACAAGTAAAACATCGATTAATTGATAAAAATGTATAAACTCATTTGTAGTGTTATTTCTGGTAGATTCTACATACTGATTCAAAAATTTGTCAGCAGATACGTATAGAACAGTTTTATTAGGGTTAATTTGTTTTATATAATTTCCAATAGCATGAAGAAGATGTGTTTTTCCTAATCCTATACGACCGAAAAGTACCAAAGGATTGAATGCTGTTCCGCCTGGTTTTTGAGCAATTGCATATCCTGCTGCACGAGCCAAACGATTACAATCTCCCTCAACAAATGTATCAAATGTATAGATAGGATTTAATTGAGAATCGATACTCACTTTCTTAATACCAGGAATTACAAATGGATTTTTTACTGATCCTCCCACCGTATGGGGAATAAATGACTCAGTAGCATCTATTGATGTAGATTTAAAATTTGGGTAATTAATAGTAGATGGATTCATAGCATGGTTTTCCACAATCACGCTATATTCTAATTTTGCTTTCTCTCCCAACTCTCTTACAATTGACTTCTTAATAATAGATACGTAATTTTCTTCAAGCCATTCATAAAAAAATTGTGAAGGCACTTGAATTGTAATTACAGAATCCTTTAAGGATAAAGGCTTTATGGGCAAAAACCAAGTTTCATAAACCGACTTTGATACATTACTTTTAATAATCTCAAGGCAGTTTTCCCAGACTTTATCATGTTTCTCTTGCATTGATATTTAATTTATTTTAACAATTTTTATTATTTAACTTGGTTACAAATATGCACATTTTTTTGTTAATAACTCTATTTATTTTTATTTTTTTTACTGACATTTTAACAAAAATGACTCATTTTTGATTCTATTTTTCTTGTCTTTTTGAAGATAAACATCTAATCTTCCGAGGTTTATACCGCCCCATCCCACTTGATTTACAATGACAAAATTTCCAAAATTATTTTTTATAACATCTGGACTCTTCAAAAAAGTGTGTGTGTGACCTCCAATCACAACATCTACATTATCAACTATTTCAGACAAAATTACATCTGAAATTTTTTTCTTACCATTATAACTGTATCCTAAATGAGACAATAAAATTACAATATCACATTTTTCCTCATGTTTTAGATATGTTGCCCATTTTTTGGCAGTAGAAATGGGGTCTATATATTGGGTATTCAAATACAAATCTTTATGAACTAGTCCATCTAACTCTATTCCAAGTCCAAAAATGCCAATTTTAATCTTTCCTTTTTTGATAATTTTATAAGGCGCTATTTTATTATGCAATATAGTATCCGAAAAATTATAATTGCTTACGATAAAAGGGAAATTAGCATGTAGCATTTGTTTATTAAAATTATCCAATCCCGCATCAAAATCATGATTTCCCATGGTAGCCGCCTCATATCCCAGCATACTCATGGCTTTCATTTCCAATTCTCCTAAAAACATATTAAAATAAGGCGTGCCTTGAAAAATATCACCTGCATCTACAAGCAAAACATTTTTTTCTTCTTTTCTAATTTCATCTATAATGGTTTTCCTTGCGGCTACACCTCCCAATCCTTTATAATCACCACTATCAAATGGATCTAATCGACTGTGGGTATCATTTGTATGAAGTATTACCAATTTCTCATATTCTCCATTTAATCTTTCTTCCGAAAATGAAAACTGTCCAAATGTAGCTCCTAGAGCTATTCCTTTAATACTTTTATCAATAAAACTTCTTCTATTCACGATTAATTATTTTTATGAGGCAAATTTACTTTTTATTTTCTAAAACAAAAAAAAATGGCGTCCAACAAAGTTGAACGCCATCTCATTATAGCGATTAAAATTTTATAAGATTATTTTACGCCAAAAGTATGTTGGATTTTGAACAATACAACTCTTCCTAATGCAGGTGTACCTGGGAAGAACATATGTCTATGATCCAATAGGTTATTTGCGTTCAACGATAAAATAGTATTAGGACTTGAAGATGGTCTCCAAGTTAATCCTAAATCAACGATATTAGCAGCATTAACCATTCCAGTATATACAGCAGAATTTGCAGGGAATGCATCCATCCATCTCCATCCTCCTCTTACAGAAAGTCCTTTTTTATCAAATGGCAATTTGTATTCTACACCTAAAGCCGTTTTATGCTTAGGAGCATTCAAAGCTACATAACCACCAGTAGCACCTAATAATTCAATTCTATCTTTATTTACATGAGAATATGCAAAATCAAAATTCAAAACAGAAGAAGCTTGATAGTTCATTGTCAAATCTGCACCCGCTACATCAACTGTACCTAAGTTCAAATAAGTCAAAATATAATCTCCTCCAGCCAATGGATTATTGGTAGGAGAAACCATACCTGCTGGTAATGCAATACCTGATCTTGACATCAAAGTAGCAGCACCTACTACAGCATCTTGCATTTTGTTTGTTCCACCTGATAAAAGACCTATCAATTGAGCACCTCTAACTGGATCAGCAGCCATTAATGCGCCAAGGTTTTGTCCAATTCTTAACCCACCCGCACCTGTAAAAAAGTTAGGGTTGATAACTACTCCATAAGAAGCAGAGGTCAATGGGCTTACGAAGTTTTCAATTCTTGAATAGTATAAATCTACTCCTACTGATAACTTATCCATCAAAAATCCTTTGTAACCAATTTCTGCAGTTTGAGTAACGGTACTTCTTACTGCTTCTTTATTTGAAACCACTTTAGCATCAACTGCAGTTAAATTTGCAACATCAAACAAAGAAAAAGAAGTTGGAGTTAATCCATTAGTGATTGTAGCTACTGTAGAAGCAGCACTTGCAGCAGGTAAACCTTGTTGCATCAAATTAGCAGTCATTACTTGTCTTAAAGCAGCCATGTATGAAGGCGCAATAGCAGCAGCATTTGCATTCATTACATCAAATGGAATAGCTTGACCAGAAAGTGTATTTACAACTGGGGATCCGTTTACAAAATTATAATTAAAACCATCTGTATTTCCAAGTGCTCTTATCGAATTTCTAGGGAATGAAGCATTATTGATATCTAAGAAAAAGTTCAATGTACTTGGAGAAGTAAAGGCTCTATTATATGTAGCACGGAATGTATGATTTTCTTTTGGTTTGTATACTACAGCACCTCTTGGAGAAAACATCCACTCATCAATTACATCTTGATAATCTGCTCTTAACGCACCTAATAATGTGAATTGTTTATTAATTTTGTACTCACCTTGTCCATATAATCCATATTGGTTTACATTAGCTCTTCCACCATCAAATCTTCCATATACATTACCTTTTGGACGCGTCATAAAGGCATCGGCTCCATATGTAAAACTCAATTTTTTATTCATAAAATCAGATGAATGCTGAATTTGAATAGATTGCATACTTGAATTATCCTTTAGATAAGTAAAAGTAGTTTGTGTTTCACTTTGTGGAATCAAAAATGTATTCCCTGAATTTGTTTCATTGATAAAATATTGCATAAATAATTTACCAAATTTAGCACGTGTTTGGAAATATGTAGATGTCCAATCTCTTGCTTGAGCAGCTCCTAAACCAGTCAACTCCATATTTGTATTATTTGAATAACCTCCAGAAAAAACAATCTCTGTTTGATCAGTTGGTCTCCAATCTAAACGAGCATCACCAGAGATTTTTTTAATACCAAAATCTCTATTAAATACAGATGGGGACGAACCATCAGATGCCCATGCATTTCCTCCAGCTTGATTTCCAAAACGAACGGTTTTGCCATTTGGCTCTCTTGAATCAAAAAAAGCAAAATCAGTAGCACTTAAATAATTACCAGAAACTTTGAATCCTAATGTATTAGATATTTTACCAGCAATTCTTACTTCTGGGCTTAAAATTCCTAAATTCTCTACAGAATTATCTGCTTTAAAATTAAATTTAGCATTATCCTCATCTCCTGCTCTCATACCCGTTGTTAAACCTAACGTAACTTCCATTCTATTTTCCATATCTAAAGGTGATTTTGTATAGATAGCTAATACTCCGTTTGCAGCATTAGGACCATACAATGCAGATGCAGGACCTCTTACAACTTCCATGCTTCTGATATCAGCATTTGTAGTAGGTACTAATTGAAATGCATTTACTTTCAAAGAAGGTACAGATGCAATTCTATTATCTACCAAATACATCAATGAGCCTGAGAATATACCGTTGAATCCTCTAACGTTTACGTTATTAGATACAAGACCAGTAGGCATAATATCTACAGCAGCTACTTTTCTCAAGTTATCTACTACAGATAATGAAGTATTTTGTTGAATTCTTGCTTCAGAAAGAATACTTACTGATGCAGGTGCATTCAATACTTTTTCAGATTTTTTTGAAGCAGAAACTACTACTTCATTTAAGTTTTGTTTTTGTGCTCCCAATGAAGGGCTAAAGATAACTTCCGTAGAAGTACCATCTACTGATACATCAGCTGAACCAGCGCCAGTAGAACGAACCATAACTGAGGTTGGAACTCTTTTTGCTGGAATGGTAATAGTATAGGAACCATTTCCATCTGTTTTCACAGCATTGTTTGTTCCTTTTTCAATGACCACTGCACCTGGCAATGGATTTCCTGAAGCGTCGGAAACCGTACCACTTACTTTTACATCTTGTGCAAAAGCAAATAGACAAAACATCGACATTCCAATAAATGAAAATAATTTTTTTGTCATAATTTTTAATTTAGTTTAATTGCAAAGATATATTCCTTTTTTTAATCGCAAAAAAAAAAATAACTTTTATTACAAAAATCTATTTGTTAATATGATTTTTTCAACATTATAAAATGAAAATATATACTTTTGACAGAAAAAAGATGAAGATTTCATATCACAATTTTCAATTTGATATAACAAAAGCTAAAGATATTTCTATATCTTTTCACAGTGGATTTGGTCAAGTAAATGCATTTTATGCTCCTCCTTTTCGCATTTCACCTGTAAAAGAAGGAGACTTTATTGGGAGTACTAAAATGGGAGGCATCGTTAATTTTATGAATTTTCAATGCAATCCCCATGGGAATGGAACTCATACAGAATGCGTTGGACATATTAGTAAAGAGGATTTTTATGTAAATGAATGTATAAAAGATATCTATTCAATTGCAGAATTGGTATCTGTTTATCCTAATTTTGCAGAAAATGGGGACAAAATTATTGAAAGACATCATTTGGAATCTATGTGTATGCATTTAGACAAAGTCAAAGCACTTATAATTAGAACATTATCCAATGATGAAGAAAAAACAAGTAGAAATTATTCGGGAACAAATCCTATATATATAGCACCAGATGCTATGGAATGGATTGTTGAAAAGAATATAAAACATTTGCTTGTAGATTTTCCTTCTGTTGATAGAGAACAGGATGAAGGGAAATTGAGTTGCCATAAAATCTTTTGGGATTATCCCAAAAATCCAAAAACAGATCATTCTATTACTGAGCTAATTTATGTTCCAGATATTATAAAAGATGGAATCTATTTATTACAGCATAATATTTCAAATATAAAATTGGATGCAGTTCCTAGTCGTCCAACTTTATTTCCATTGATAAATACCAATTAAATAATATATTAATTTGTATATTTGTAATCTTTTTTAAAAAAATAAATTCAAAATTATGCCCTATTTATTCACGTCGGAGTCGGTATCCGAAGGTCATCCAGATAAAGTAGCTGATCAAATTTCAGATGCGCTTATTGATCATTTTTTGGCGTATGATGCTAGCTCAAAAGTAGCATGTGAAACATTAGTTACAACAGGTCAAGTAATATTGGCAGGCGAAGTAAAAACCGAAACATTCTTAGATGTACAATCGATAGCGCGCGAAGTTATTGCTAAAATAGGATATACAAAGAGTGAATATATGTTTGATGCTAATTCTTGTGGCATTTTATCTGCAATTCATGAACAATCAGATGACATCAATAGAGGTGTGGATCGAAAACCCAAAGAAGTAGATTTTGAAGCCAAAGCTAATGCTCAAGGTGCAGGTGACCAAGGAATGATGTTTGGATATGCTACCAACGAAACGGATAATTATATGCCTTTAGCATTGGATTTATCTCATAAATTATTAGAAGAATTAGCGGCATTAAGAAGAGAAAATAATGAAATCAAATATTTGAGACCGGATGCAAAAAGTCAGGTTACTATTGAATATTCTGATGACCACAAACCTTCAAGAATTGATACGATTGTAATCTCTACACAACACGACGATTTTGATGAAGAAGGCAGAATGCTTGCTAAAATCAAAAGTGATTTAATTTCTATTTTGATTCCAAGAGTAAAAAATCAATTGAAGCCAGAAATTCAAGCCTTATTCAATGACCAAATCACGTATCATATTAATCCTACTGGAAAATTTGTAATTGGTGGCCCTCATGGCGATACAGGTTTGACAGGAAGAAAAATCATCGTAGACACTTATGGAGGTAAAGGCGCTCATGGTGGTGGTGCATTTAGCGGAAAAGATCCAAGTAAAGTGGATAGAAGTGCAGCATACGCTACAAGACATATCGCAAAAAACATGGTTGCAGCTGGGCTTTGTGATGAAGTATTGGTTCAAATTTCATATGCTATTGGAGTAGCTAAACCTTGTGGATTGTATATCAATACCTATGGTACTTCAAAAGTAAATAAAAATGATGGCGAAATTGCTCGTATCATCGAGACTATATTTGATATGCGTCCTTATGCTATCGAAGATAGACTGAATTTAAGAACGCCTATGTATTTAGAAACAGCAGCATATGGACACATGGGAAGAGTTAACCAAAAGATAACAAAAACATTCAATAAAGATAAGTCAAATGAAAAAACCATAGAAGTAGAATTATTTACATGGGAAAGACTAGACTTTGTAGATGAAATTAAAGTAGCATTTGGGATATAATTCAAATCTAGGTATTCAAAATATAAAAAAGAGATTGTTGAAACAATCTCTTTTTTTATGCTTTTAAATTAGATATGATTTCTAATAATTTCGATACTGATATATCTTCAAGCGTCACCGTTGCTTTTGAATAGAGTGTTTCGCGTTCGCTTAATTTTGATTTAACAAATTCTAAAAGCTGTGTATCATCCAAACTTTTAATTAAAGGTCTTTTATTTTTTTGTTTTTTGAGTCGTTGGAATAAAACTTCTATCGATTGCTTTAAAAAAATAGTATGTCCCCTCTCTTGCATCCATTCCCAATTAGATTCATAAAAAGGTGTGCCCCCGCCACAACTAACAATTATCTTATTCTGATTTTCAGAAACTTTTCGAAGACATTCCGCTTCTATTCTCCTAAATTCTTGCTCACCAAAACGAGCAAAAATATCAGATATAAACATCATACTTTCTGTTTCGATATAAGTATCTAGATCTACAAATGTATAATTGAGTTTTTTGGATATTTTATTGCCAAAGTAGCTTTTGCCACTTCCCATAAATCCGATAAGAAAAAAAATATTATTTTTTGGCATGATTAGTTTTTCAAGAGAAACTCCATCACATCAATATTATCAGCGTAGTCTGTCAATAAAGGCATTTGTGTTTTCCCAAAAGGGATATCATTTCGAGATACAACGCATTGTATTTCAGATTTTAACGTATCAATTTCAGCATATACGTCTTCAATTTTTTCAAAATATTGATAAAAAACATTGGAAATAGGCGAATGTAAACTTTTATCTTCTTTCAAAATCAGAAAATTATTGCTTAAATGTATTTCTTTGTTCATCAAAAGCAATGTTCGCTGATAATCATAATTATTCATATACTTTTGTTGATTGAACAAAAAGCTATATCGTTCCGATTGTTCAAAAAGTCTATTGGTATTAAATCCATTTTCAATATACAATTTGGAAATATTTCTACATCCTAATCCAAAAAACAAAAATACATCATCTACCAAACCATCCAATTCTGCATCTGTAATATCTTTAGGAACAATGGCTACAGATGTTCTATTTTTTCTGAGAATATGTTTGTATTTACTAAAATAATATTCAAAATATTGATGCGAATTATTGCTTCCTGTTGCTATTATTTTATCTATATCTTTGATTAATTCTGAAAAAATAATTCTATTTTTAAAATCCGCATCAATTTCAAACCACTTATTCAATACAATTTTTGTAAGAAATTCATCTTTTGATGAAATTTTCAGTTTGATAGTATGAGGTGTCATATAAGCACACAACAAATCCTGAAATCCTACAAGAGGAATATTTCCAGCCAAGATGAGCCCAATAGTTTGAGGCGCCCCATACGTAGGATATTTTTCTATCCAGGTAGCTAGTTTTTGAGGATGAAGATATTGTTCGCAAATATTTGTCAATGCTCGCTGCACAAACTGAGGCAAAAACCAATTATTTCGTGCATACACTTCATTTAAAAATTCATTATCTTGCGATAAAAACATCAATTCTGAACTTAATTTATCTAAATTTGAAATTTTTAAAGATAGTGGACTTTCATTCACAAAAGTGGATTTAAAAAATTTAAAAACTACGCTATGTTTTTCTTTGGATAATTAAACAATATCGAAGTTAAGATTGGAATAAAAAATATAGATACCGTAAGAATAGAAATACCCATATCCGTTGTATGGCTTGACAAAAATTTGCTAAAACTTGATTCGGGATAAAAATGTTCAAATATAGATAACAATAATTTCAAACCTAATATACCTATCACTAAAAATGCAGCTCTTTCTAAAAATGGATATTTTTCCATTAAATTTACAAACCATTGTGCTATAAAACGCATGGCCAAAATACCAATAAAAACGCCTAAACAAACCAAAATTATATTTTTTGAAAATGCCACAGCCGCAAATACATTATCAATGGAAAAAGCCATATCCATAATCTCAACTAAAACTACAGTAGCCCAAAAATTACCAATAAGACCTACCGTATTTTTATAAAACCAGTTTGAATTTTTATCAACTATATCATCTTCTTTCGTTGTAGTTTGTTTACCTTTCCACCAATCAAATACCAAATACAGCAGATAAAGCCCCCCCAATGGTTTGAGCCACCATATTTCAATAAGAACCGAAGCAAACAACATAGCCAGTCCTCTGAAAAAATAAGCGCCCCAAATTCCATATTTCAAAGCTTTTTCACGCGCTTCATCTTTTAAATCCATAACCATAGTAGCCAATACCGCAGCATTGTCTACTGATAATAAACTTTCGATAATTATAAGATTTCCTATTACAAAAAGGGAGTGTGCAGGATTATTTATAATTTCCTGGAAAAGCTCTTGCATACTTCAGCTATTATTCTTCTGAAGTAATGATAGCGTTGGCGTAGATTCTATTCATACGCGCAATATTAGAAAGGGAAATTCCCTTTGGACATTCTGCTTCACATGCTCCTGTATTGGTACAGTTTCCAAATCCTTCTTTATCCATTTGAGCTACCATTTTATGTGCTCTATCGTGGCTTTCTACTTTTCCTTGTGGCAATAAATCCAATTGTGAAATTTTTGCTGATGTAAACAACATTGCCGAAGCATTTTTACATGCCGCTACACAAGCACCACAGCCAATACACGTAGCCGCTTCAAATGCTTTATCTGCATCAGCTTTTGGGATAGGAATAGCGTTAGCATCTATTGTATTTCCGCTAGTATTTACATTCACATATCCACCTGCTTGGATAATTCTATCAAAAGCACTTCTATCTACAACCAAATCTTTGATTACAGGAAATGCCTTAGCTCTCCATGGCTCAATATAAATAGTATCTCCATCTTTAAATTTTCTCATGTGCAATTGACATGTAGTCACTCTATCATCGGGTCCATGAGGACGGCCATTGATGAACAAACTACACATTCCACATATACCTTCTCTACAGTCATGATCAAAAGCTACTGGCTCTTCATTCTTAGATACAAGACTTTCGTTTAATACATCCATCATTTCTAAGAAAGACATATCAGGCTCTACTCCTGAGATTGAGTAGTCAACCATTTTTCCTTGCGAATTTCTATTGGATTGACGCCAAATTTTTAATGTTAAGTTCATATTTGGATAGAATTAAAAATAGATTTTTTAATAAGTCACAAAATTAAAATTTTAATTTTATTTCGCAATAGAAAAAATACATTTTAATTATAAAGTTAAAATATATTATTTTATGAAATCTATTGGAATGTTGAATTATTATTTTTTAAATAAAATTGAATAGATTTCAATTAGATATTTCTAAACACATTTTGAAGATGCGCGCTTTCTTCTTTTATTTTTTCCAAAAATAATTTTTGAATTTCCAAATGCTTAAAAGCTATATCATT
>Ga0078894_10002295_pt1 | contig 14485 bp, 11 predicted proteins | sample LauGreSu1BDMLBSD_2_FD_67506 | JGI IMG/M metagenome (GOLD analysis project Ga0078894, IMG submission 67506) | Freshwater lake microbial communities from Lake Michigan, USA - Su13.BD.MLB.SD (version 4) (version 4) | ecosystem: Environmental > Aquatic > Freshwater > Lake | place: Lake Michigan...
GCGTTGCCCGCGAAGCCGCCAGGCGTTGCGTTCGGAGCAGTGGCACCCACGTAAGCAGTGCCGGCCATCGAAAGACTGCCGTCAGCAGCCTTGAAGAAGACGGCCGGTGATTCGGCAGCGGTGTTGATGGCGATGGAGCCATCAAGCAGCGCCGCCGGATCGGGCCGCGTATTGGCAGCTGGATTCCGAAGGTTCTGCCACTGAGAAGCAGCCATGATTGGTCGAGCTGAGCGTTCACCCCAAGCCTAACTAGGCTCAGCGAAGCTCTAGCTAGACCGGCGGCAGGTAGACCCCTTCATCGGTTTCGCAGTCGCATACTCCTGGCGGGCCGGGCGGGCCCTGAACGCTGCTGACTGCCGTCCATCGCGGCGGGTTCCACGTCCAGGTGGTCACGCCATCGGTGTAGGTCTCGCCCGGCGCCGGGTTGTCAGGGAAGTCCAGCGCCATCAATCAAGCCCGTAGAAACCTTCGTCAATGTCATTCTGGCCGCCGCCCTGAGGCGCAGCTGGCACCCATTGAGCACTGCTTCCGTCGTCATACCAGAGGAAAGTGTTGCCGATGGTGGTGTCAAACCAACCAGCCCATGCGAGCGGGTCAGGCGGTGGCTGGGGGCCAAAGTAGATGCCTCGCCCAGTGCTGCCACCCTGCGGGGTCAGCGGCACCCATTGCTGGCTGCTGCCATCGTCGAACAGGATGTAGCCGGCACCATCGGTGCTGTTCCACCAAATGGTTTCCGGGACCACCCCAACCGGCGGCACCGGGCCGCTGTAGACCTCCTTGCTGCCCGCGCCACCACCCTGCGGGCTGAAGGGAACCCACTGCGTTGAGCTGCCATCGTTGTAGAGGATGTAGCCCGTGCCATCAGTGGTGTTCCACCACAGATCGCCGATCAGGGCCTGAGCAGGCGGGGTTGCACCTCTCCAGGTCGGCAGATTGTCGAGCCGGCGCTTGTCCGCAGCCGACATGCTGCCGGGCCGCGATTGAGTCGCCGTGTCGATGCTGATAGTCCAGGCGCTGCCGCCACCGCTTACCCGGATCGGAGCGATGGAATCGAGCACGATGTCACCGCCGGGGCCAGGGCCGGTGCCACCGCCGCCCTCGCCATCCACGTAAGCCGTGGCCCACACAGCGTCGTAATCCGCCCGGCCTGTCTTGACCAGGATCTGGCCGGGGGCACCGCCAGGCGGCAGCAGGCCAGGTTTCGCCGCGACGACGAGGGCGTTGTAATACCCCCCGCTGTTCGGATCGAACCCCTCAAAGGCAACTCTGGCCATGGGTTAGCCCCCTCAGAAGACGCCTTCGTCGAGGTCGCCCACGGTCATCACCCCGTTCGCATCTACCAGCACCTCTGTGCTGGGCATCACAGTGCCGCGCTGAACCCCACTGGCCGGTTGGCAGTAGCTCCACATCAGCTCATTGGCTTCCTCCTGATTGGCGACGTTCGGCATGGGAACAGAGAAGTCCCCTCCGACAACCAGCACGTCTTCGTCGTTGACCGCGCCGCCAGCGCCGCTGATCACGCCAATCTTGATCCAGTTGGTGCCGGTCCCCAGCGAGAAGATCCAGTCGCCAACCGCCAGGGCCTCATTCGGCGCAGGCGTCACACCCGCACCCGGCTGCGTGACGATCAGGTAGAGGCCGGCGTTGATCTGAGCCGGATCCGGCAGCGCATTGCCCGCAACCACGCCGGCCAGGTTGCCGTAAGTGCTGATCGACTCGACACGGTTGGTGGTGGCGTCATAGGTGCCGCCGAAGCGAGCGTTCTGCTCCACCGCTGTGCCGTAGCCCAGGTTCATCCAGTAGCCGTTCTCGACCGTGCCAGGGCCGTCAACGGTGCCGATCCAGATGTAGGCCGAGCGGTCGATCGGGTTGACCCACCACTGCCCCGCAAACTCAGGCTTCGGTCGCTGCTGGTTGACCTGAGCAATGCCGTAGTCGGCCAGCTGGTAAGCCGTGATGCTGTTGTAGCCAATGCGCGACGAGTCGAACGTCCCGCTGGTGATCACGCTGGCATCAAGGAAGGGGATGTCAGTCGGTGCAAGGTCGCCGCCGGCAATCACATGCCCCGTCTCGTCTGTTGAGACCTTCGTGAAGGTGCCAATGCCGACAGGGCTTGAGACGTGGCTCAGCACGCCATTGACCACCTGAAGCGGCAGCGACGGCACTTGCACGCCGCCGATCGTGGTGTCCGTCGCGTTCGGCAGGTCGGTGCCCACCAACCGCGCCGATGCGACAACGTGCCCGTGCTCGTCGTAGCTGATGCCACTGATCGTGGTAGCGGCGACCCGATTGCTATGGCCCAGGGCGCCGGTGGCGCTCACCTCCAGGCCGCTGCCGGGTGGGATGGACACGCCGCCCAGGTCAACGTCAGTGGCTGGCGGCAGGTCGCTGCCGATCAGCGCCCGGTGGGCAATGATGTGGCCCTGATCGTCGAACGAGATCCCGCTGCGGCTGCTGGCGGCGATGGCGTTGGCATGACCGATGACGCCCGCCTGCCTGTTGAGCCCTCGGCCAAGCGATCCAGGGTCGATCTTGTCGCCCGTCACCGTGTCGTTGATCAGCTTGGCGCCATCCACGCCAGGGGCGATCTTGCTGTCGGTGATCGCCTGATCCTGAACAGCTGCGGTGTCCACCGCACCATCAGCTAGCTCGCTGGCGGTGATGGCATCGGGAGCGATCTCCCTGGCTGTCACCGAATCCGGGACCAGCTTGACGCCTTGAATGGTGGCGTCGTCAATGAACTGCAGCCCGGCTTCCAGAAAGCCCTTGCTGTCCAGCTGCTTCGTTTCAGAAGCGGACAGATCGGCCAGGGCCAGAAGGTCAAGGCCCTGCAGGTCCGCCTTCTGGAGCGGCGGCAACTCTGAGATTCTGAGATCCGCCACGATTCCCGACGCTGCTTTGTGCTAGGGGCAGTCTAGGTTCTGCGGCCGAGCCGCTTATTCCTCCTGCTCTTCCTCCAGCGTGATGAAGCCATCACTCTGTCTCTCTTCCAGCCGGAGGCGCGACACGCCATCCTGCTCCTGCACGAGGTAATTCGTGACCATCCGGGTGCGAAGCCTGATCTGCCCGGTCGTCACGAAGTCGATCGTCGATCGCACCGGCTGCGTTGCCTCAAACGCAATCCCCACGTTCGTGACGATCGCCTCAAACTCAGTCCACACCTCATCGTCGAAGTCTTCCCTGTAGCCCATCGGCTTCTGGCCCCGGCCGGCCAGCGTGAGCTTGGCCCAGAACTCACTGCCCAGCTGCGTCCGCAGCAGCAGCTGGTGAAGGTAGACCGGCATTTCAATCACGTTGCTGGAGACGCCACTGGTCTCGTCGCACCGCCGACGCTCATAGTCGAAGAAGCAGTTGATCTGGCCCGAGCCGCTGATCAAGGCGCTGTACTGCTGCCGGAACTCGTCGCCCAGCTCGGTCACGTCCACCGCTTCGCGGCTGGTGTTCAGCGTGAAGCTGGTCACTTCACCCACGATCCGGTCAATGTTGTCCACCACCTGGACTGAAATGGGGATGTCCCGGCTGGGGAGCTGCAGGTCAACGCGACCGGCTACCTCGCCACTCACTGCATCGTCGAACCGCTGGTAGAGGTTGATGCCACCGGCGCCATCGGCATGGATGAACCACTTGCCATCCGGGTAGCCGCCAGGAGCTGGAACGTCCCTGACGCGATCCGGGCTTATGGGCACAGGAGGCACGAACCAGCCACTGGGGGCGATGAAGTCGAGCGGGCCGCCATCGGTGGCCTTGATCTCCAGCAGGTCGCCGGTGAGCAGCATGTCGGCCGGGAAGTCGAACGAGAAGCGATTGCGCGTGACGTTCACATCCGAGGCGTTGACGACGCTGGTGTAGACCCTTGAGCCCGATGTGCGGCGCAGCTCCACCTGGCCCAGCTCTCCAAGGATGACGGTCAAAGCGCCACCCCCTGGAGGTCGCCGCAAACGCTGAAGCTCACCTGCGCTTGCATCACCTCGCCCACCCGGCAACCCAGCTCAGCAGAGGTCAGCAGCGCCTGAAACGACACAGCCTTTTCTCCCCACCCCAGCGTGATCGTCACCTTGTCAGCGTCAGTGGCCGCGCCCACCTTGACCACCTTGCTGACCACCGGCACCGGCGCGTCGTCGTGATAGAAGACGGCCATGTTGCCGCTGGCGCTCTTCAAACCAGGGGTGAAGTCCCGAGCAACGTCGGCCAGGCTTGTGGTTTCCAGTGCTTCCACCTGAGCACTGAGCGACCACCCACCGACCTTGGCTAGCTGCTGGCCGTCAACCAGCACCTTGCCATCTTTCCCCGAATAGAACTGCGCCATCAGACGTAAGGCCCCTCGTCAGTTTCGCATTTCTTTTCTGGGGGCAACGTAGGCAGTGCCCCCTCGGCGTCCAGATAACCCTTCATCTTCACAGTGACGCTGGAGCGACCGGGCACAACGGAGCGCACCTCTGGGGGCTCTGCGTAACGCCAGCGCAGGCCGCTGATGGTTTCCCCCAGGTAGGCAGCCAGCTCGCTGCCGGCGCCCGCCAGGCCGTCAAGGGCCGTGAATGTCACCCAGTTGTCGCCAACGCTCTGCTGTTCGTAGTTGCCCAGGATCTCGGCCGTGCGTTGGTCGGTGATGTTGGCGAAGTCCAGGCTCAGATCCGACTCGCTGCGACGGTTGCCGTACTGCAAAAAAGTAGTGACGCCATTCAGTGCCCGAAACTCGTTTTTCGGGTAGCTGCCGGGGCTGTAGCTGCGGCCGGTCGGCATGATGTCAGGGAAGGCGATTGCCGGCATCAGGCCCCTTCCTCGACGAAATGGCTGTCATCCCATCGTAGGACCGCCAGACCTCCCTCATCCGTCAGCGGTTGGTAGCTGCCGGAGACGGTGACGAAGCCTTCCTCGCCCATGGCCAGCGTCTCGACCTTGTAGACCCGGTTGGCGGTGACAGTGTTCGCCAGGGTGAACACCGTTCCCCAGAACGCTGCATCAGCCACCTCGCCGCCGGCCACCGTGATCGCAGCAGCCCTCACCCCCTCGGTGCCAGGCACCCAGTAAATGATCTGGTGAACACCGTCTTCCAGGGGCTCAGCGGCGTTCACCCGGCCATCAGTGCCGATGCTGCCATTGCTGAATCGGCTGGTGTGCGTCACCTCTGAGACGAAGCGGAAGTAGGCGCCGGGTTCTAAGCCCATTGCTCCCGCCGGCGTGGTCTCAAAGCTCAGGCCGTGCGTCACCTTCTGCCGCAGCTTCAGCGCAACGCGCAGGAACGTGCGGGCCTGCTCGGCCGTGGTGCAGAACAGGCTGAGGTCGAAGTCTTCCTCCGGGTCACGATCGCTGCCGCCCTGACCGTCGCTTAGTCGAATCGAGAGGGCCCGGTTGCGGGAGAAGCCGTTGTCCGTCTCCTGCCGCCATTTGGCCACCCCCTTGAACAGCTGGCGTTCCTCAGGGCTGAGCCATGTGACCTTGAGGTTTCGGATGTTGCCATCGGTGAACAGGGCGCTGATGGCGGGCTTCGCCGCCCGGTCCATGCGGAAGGCGCTGTCGTAGGGGAAGCTGGGCACCAGGCTGAACTGCCCGCCCAGGATGGTGAAATCCAGCAGGCAATAGCTGGCCTGCTCGTAGATCCACTGGCGCAGGTTGAGCGACTCAGAAATGACGCCATCCCAGGTGAAGCCATTGGCGTGGCACCAACGGGCCGCCAGCTGCATCCGCTCACGGCTGACCGCCTGCCGGCCGATCGCGGAGCCGGCGCCAATGCGCTTGTCCACCAACAGGGTGTAGGCGATCTCAGCGAGGTTGTTGCTGGCGGCCGACATGGCACCCTCGGCCACCGGGTTGCCGTTGTCGTCGATCAGCCGCTCAATGACCACGCCACGCTTCACGTAGGCGCTGAGCTGCTGGAAACTCGACCACTCCTTGGTGGAGTTCAGCCGCAGGCCGACATAGCTGAGGCCGTCGTACTGAACAGGCTCCTGGCGCACCTGTTCGTTGACATAGACCACCTCATGCTCAGGGCCGTCGAAGTGACTGCTGTTCTCGGCGTCGTAGAACTTGTAGTCGGCGATCACGTCGAAGGGGTTGAGGCTCTCGCCTGGAATGTGATACCGCTCCTCAACCTCTTCACCAACCCAGGTTTCGACCGAATAGACAGGCACGTTGTCGATGCCCGCGAACCACGTCATCTGCTGGAAGGGACCGCGCTGATACCTCTGCCTGTTCCCGTTGCCGGGAATGTCCGTCTCGACGCCCAGCTGAACAACGCGATTGTTGACGATGGTCTGCGATCCGTTTTGAGGGTGGTCGAAGCTGTAGGTGCGGCTTCCGCTGATCTGGAAGGCGGCGCTGCTCAATCTCCAGCGGAACACCGTTCGCGTGCCCCACGTCCCCTGCTCACCCTTGCGATACCAGTCGGGGTTGGTCAGTACCACCCCGCCCAGGTTCACCCGGCGCCCGGAGAACGACACCGACAGGCCATCCTGCCAATACTGGTGGAGGCCGATCGGCGCCAGCTCGAACACGTCCCGGCCCTGCCAGGAGGCATAAACCCAGGCGCCGGGATAGGGCTTGAGGCGAAACTCATACTGCCCCCTGGCATGTTCGATGCGGATGAAGTTGTACTGGGCCGTGGGGGTCCGCCCCTCGACATAGAACAGGCACCCGCCGCTCAGGTCACGCCAGTCGCCGGTGTCGCCCAGCTTGCGCCACTCCAGCCGGAAGAAGCTCATCCGGCGGTTGTAGCGATTCAGATTGCCGAGCGTGATGCTGCCGTTGTCGTTCTGGTAGGCGTTGATGGTCGCGTCGTCAGGCTCGCTGTTGACGTTGGGGAACCCGCTGATCTGCCGCCAAACCGTGGACTTGATGCCCAGCTCGGTCATGTCGCAGTCGCGGGTGTTGGCGATGGTCGCCAGTGCCACCCGCTGCAGCACGAAGCCGTAAGGCTGGCCCTCAATGCCCCATGGGTTGGTGACGACGAGAGGCCCGGTCTCCAGGCAGCGGAACCTGAAGTGCTTGCGCCGGCCGAGCGCCCACGGCTCGGGAAACTCCTGCCAGGTCATCACGGCCAGGGCGCCGCCACAGAGGTAGGTGTCGCCGACCTGCAGCTGTTCATCGGCGGCAGTCCGGGCATCCTCAGTGGCTGAGTTCACGTCGTCGAGGCCCCACGGGTCGTAGGCGTTCTTGTCTTCCTCGTTCTCGACCAGGACGTAGTTGCAGTTCTGCCCCGGCTGCAGCCAGGCGCCGCCAGCGTCGCTCTGAAAGAAGCCGGCGAAGGTCGGGAAGTTGCGGGCGATCTTGGCCCGCTTGTTGCTGTCAGCGTTCCGCTGCCGGCCCTCGGCCTCTCGGGCGGTCAAGACCAGCTCGTAGTTGACCCGGTAGATGCTGCCGTTGGGCATGGGCCGGTAGGCCCCGAACTGCGTCTGCGTCGAGGGTGTCCGGGTGGCGCTGAACCATGGCTGCCATCCGCCGCTGGCATTGGCGAACACTCGCAGGATGTCGTCTGGCGACGGGTCAGCATCAATCGAACCTTGCGCGTAGCGATCGGCCTCAGTCAGCCGGCCGCCGTTCGGCCGGTAGTACAAGCCGAGCTTCGACTCGGTGTAGTTCTTCAGGGTCTGATCGCCGATGGCGTAGCCGTTGAAGTCAGGCTGCTCAGCCAGCTGGCCCAGCGACAGCAGCATGGCCGCCTTGAGCTGCTGGCCGGTGCCACGGCTGAGCAGCTGTGACCAGAGCAGCATGGCGTTCACGCGAACGCCGCCCAGCTCGCCCCTGCGGTTGGCGAAGACCACCGGAATGGTCTCCCCCAGCACCGCCACATCTTGGACACTGCTGAACCCCTCGCTCTGGAGAAAGCGTTTGGCGCTGGTCTGATCGGTCGTGCGCAGCTGCGGCGGGGTCTTGGGCTTGGCCGGCTTGGGCGCCAGCAAGGCACTGATCGCCGACAGGGCGATGCCAATGACCAGGCTGACGATGATGCTGACCGGCTCGTTGCGAACGTCAGGAACGCCGGCCAGGTCGTATTCAGCCGGCCGCTTGCCGTTGTAGGCGTCGCTCAGCTGCTGGAAGTAGAAGTATTCCTCTGCGGTGAGGTCAAGCTCGTCGCACAGCTCGACCTCGAATGGGAGTAGAGATCGACAATCACCAGAGCGCCGGGCGGGGACCACTGCACTGTCGTTTGCCGGAAGCACAGCCATCCATCCAGAAAGAACACCGCCAGCCCGAGACCGAAATCTGAGCGGCATAGAGCAACCGTTCCACCCAGTCTAGGTTCGGCCACCTTCACGCCCCACCGCTGCAATTCCTCGCTGAACACGCTGGTGTCGCCACGTCTCAGGCGTCGATACCAGTTGCGTTGTGGTGGTGGGGTAGCGATGCCTTGATAGGCCAGGACGGCCCTGGCCAGGCCCAGGCAATCAGTGGCGCCATGCCGCTCAGGATCACCGCCGAGCCTGAAGGACATGCCGATCAGCCGGTGCGGTTCGATCACAGGTTGCTGATGGCCCCGCTGCTGGGCAGGCTGCCGACGATGCGGCTGGTGAGCGCTCTGGTAGGCGCTGATGCCCCCACCGCATCAATGCCGCTGCTCAGCAGCACCTCAACCTGCACCGGGTCGTAGGACTGCGACGCCGCCACCCAGTATTCGCGGCTCAGCACCCGGCCCACCTCCCACGTCTCAGGGTGCATCGAACAGCTGACCACCTCCACGTTCCACTTCCTTTCGACGGCCTGCGTGGTGATGTTCATGGCCAGCTTGTTGCTGGCCAACACCAGGCTGGCTTCCAGGTTGTCGCCGGTGCGGTTCTTCGTGGCGCCGGCATAGAGGAAAGGCAGGAACAGGAAGTCCTGGCCCTCCAGGCGGATCGCCTGACCCACCTTGCCGTTCTGATAGAGGCCCTGCAAAGTGCCATTGGCATCCGTGATTCGCAGGAAGACGGTGAGGCAGATCGCGGTCATCAGCGGATCCCAACTCGACTGCGCTGCGACCTCGAATTGCGCAGATCGCCGAACACCCGGCGGTGGCCGGCGGCGGCACCCTGCTCAGCGGCCTGGCGCATCCCGGCCTGGAAGGTCGCCTCGTCCACGTAGCGGACGGAGTTGACCTCAGTGACCCGGTAGCTCACGTCGATCGTGCTGACGCCGCCAGTCTCACCGGCGCTGCCTGATTCGCCGCTGCCAGGGATCACAGCACTGCCACGGCTGCCGGCGCTGTACCGCTGCATCGCCGCGCTCATCTTCGACTCGGGGATCACATACTCGTTTTCGCCGCCTTCGCCGATCACCGCATTGGTGGTGCCGGTGACGAAGCCGCCCTCAGCGAACTTGACGCCCTCGTAGGCCCCAGCCAGGCCGCCGCTGCCACCAAGGCCGGCCAGGTCGAGGCTGCTGCTGCTTTGGGCAAAGTCGCCGAAGCTGAAGTCGCCGAACCCGCCACCGGTGACGCTGGCGTTGCCGCTGAACAGTCCGCCGCTGCTGCCGCCCAGGATCCCCAGCACCTTCATGATCAGCGCCTTGGCAATCATCTGCGTCGCCATCTGGATGAACGCATCGCCGATGTTCTTGAACATCTGGCTGAACGCCTGCTCCACTGTCGTGGTGCCGCTGATCACGCCGCTGATGGCATTGCTCATGGCACTGCCCAGCTCGCTCTCGATCGTGCCAGCCAGGCTCACGATCATGCCGCCGGTATCGGCGAGCTCGGCCCTCATCTGGGCCACCTTCTCGGTGATCTTGGCGCCAGGCGAATCCTTGAGCGCCTGCCGTGCTGCGAGCTGATCCTTGATGGCCTGAGTGATGCCACCCTCAGCAGCCAGCGCATCCTGCGTCAGGCGCAGCTGGTCTTCGAGTGCTTTCGTCTGCTCCGGCAGCAGGTCTTTCTTCTCCAGCTGCCGCTTGAGGTCTTTTTCCTGCACGAGCAGTGAGGCCTGCTGCACCTGAGCAGCCCGGTCGATCTGAATGAACTGCTCGGCCAGGGCCGGGTTCATCCCACTGCGCATCAGCTCCAGCCGCGCTTGGTCATCCTCCAACGCTCGTTGTGTCTGGCCCTGTTGCAAGGTCAGCTCACCGGTGATGGATTGTCGGATCACCTCCTGTCGCTTCACCCAATCAGCGATCGACTTCTCCTTCGTGAGCTCCTGCTCCTCAGACGCAAGGGCATCCAGGGCAGCTTGTGCGCTTTGCACCCCGCCGAGGAACTGACCTGGATCCACAGAGCCGACACTGCCCGGGTTGAACCCAGCCGGGTATGGCAGCTTCTTGGCGGTCGGCACGATGTTGTTGGCCGCTGCTGCTGCAGTTGCGCCGCCGGTGGCAGCCGCACTGATCGTGTCAAGCTCCCAATCGGGGCCGCCCTTCCAGACCACTGGCTGGCCATTCAGCACCGCCTTCTGGCCAAGCGGAATGCCAGACCGGGTGTTCGGGCCCTGCAGGCCGCCGACGACGCTGCCCACCTTCAGCCCCATCGCATTCAGCGGTGAGGATGCAGCCGGGTTGTTGAAGATGCCGCCAGCGCCGGTCAGCGTGCTCGCTGCTGCCGGGTTGGCGAAGACACCGCCCGGAGCAGTCGGGTTGGCCGCCTGCCGGGCCTTGCCAGCATCCCTCGCCAGCTCGACCTTCAGGTTCTGCTCGAAGTTCCGCTTGAGCTGCTCAAAGGTCTTGCCGCCTTGCCCGTAGTAGCTCGTGCCGGTGCGAATTGTCGGGAAGCTGGCCCACTCAGGCGCCAGGCGATCGGCAACCTGCTTCGTGAAGCCCTGAGGCAGGGTCGGATCAACGCCACGCCCCTTGACCAGGGCAACGGCGCCTCGATCTTGCCGCTCTGGGGTCATGGCACCGCCGCCGATGTTATTCCAGGTGGTGGACAGGAACTGGTAGGCGCCAGCAGCGTCTGATGCGTGGCCACCACCACGCTGAATCTGGCGCGGGTGGCGGCTCATGTCGCTGAACAGCTTGCCGGTGAACATGGTCCGGTAGCCGTTCTCTCCGGCTGTGCCCTCGGCGAAGCGGATGGTCTTCAGCAGGGCCCGGGTAACGGCCGGGAGCTCACCGGCGGCGATGTCGCCGATCTTGAAATTGCCGCCCGCGCCAACACCGCCGCCACTGCTGCCAGCGGACGCGCCGGCCTGCTCGATGATCCGCGCTGCCCGCCCGGCTGATTCCTCCAGCGCAGCGCCAGCGTTCGTGCCGCCGGTCTCCAGGATCTTGGCTGCAGTCCTGCTATACCCCTGCAGGATATCGCCGGTCTTCTTGCCGTACTCCTGCTGGATCCGGCCTGACGCCTTGGTGGTCTCCAGCTTGAACGCCTCCAGCTTCTCGGTGAAGGCCTTGCGCCGGTCATCGTCGCTGCGCTTGGAACCGATGATCTTCTGCTCCAGATCCCATTGGGCCTGCAGCATCTGCTTCTGCACACCCTTGGCCTTGTCGCTGGCGCTGCCATCGCCGGCCATGGATGAATCAATGGCACTGAGCTGACGGCCGAGCGCCATTTCGGACTGCAGATCAGCAATGCGGCGCTCAGTGGCAAGCCGCTCCTTGGCGATGTCCAGCTCCCAGGCCTGAGCCTTCTCGGCAGTGGAAATGCGCAGATCGGCGATCTTCTGCTCAGCGTCGACCCTGGCGTCCGCCAGCTTCTGCTCAGTGGACAGACGAGCCTCGGCCAGCTTCTTGAGCTGCTTCTCGCTGAGCTCCTTTGCTTTCGCGGTCTTCTCAACCGCCTCTTTCACCTTGTCCTGAGCAGCGGCTGCAGCCTCCACACGACTGCGAACGCTGTCGAGGTATCCGCCAACGCCCTTGCCGATCTCCGCTCCCACCTTGTAGGCCGCATAGCCGGGCACCAGGAGGTACTTCAGCGGCTCCGGGATGGCATCCCAGACCTGCCTCACCTTCGAGATGGCTTCACCGAAGCCCTGGCCGATCGAATCAAACCAACCCGTCGCGCTCTCCCAGTTCGTCTTGATGTCCGTGCCAATGCCAGTCAGCAGTTCGCCGAATCCCTTGGCGGCATAGCTGAGGTCGTTCCAGACCATGCCCAACGCCGGGCCGAGGTTGTCCACCCACCAGCGGAAGGGCTCATTGAGGTCGTAGGCCGCTTTCGTCAGCAGGGCCATGCCCAGCACCGCCAGGGTGACCGGCGCAGTAATCGCTCCCCACGCCGCCGTGGCCGCCGCCGCCAGCGTGCCGAACAGGCCTGCATTGGCCCCCACCGCAACGCCCATGGATGCCAGGCCGGCTGTAACAGCTGGCGCTGCCACGCCAATAGCCGCGATGGCGCCGGCCACGCCGATCGCCGCCAGCGCCAAGGCGCCCATGGCAGTGATCAGATCCTTGATTGGCCCAGGCAGCTTCTGGAAGCCCTCCAGGATCGAAGCCCCAAAGGCGATGATGCCCGAGGTCATCGGCCCCAGGCTGCCCGCAATCTCTGCCTGAAAGTCAGTCCAGGCTGCATTCAACCGGTCGACCGCCGTGATCGGCGGGATGGTGCTATTCGCCAGGCCATTCAGGGCATCCAGCACGACCTTGCTGGTGATCGCCCCCTGCTCACCCAGCTTCTTCAGGCCGCCCACGGTGGTGCCCATCACTGCAGCGATGGCCTGAGCGACCGCCGGTGCGTTCTCCCGGATGGAGCGCAGTTCATCGCCCTGCAGGACGCCGGAGCCGAGGGCCTGCTTGAGCTGGAGCATCCCGGAGCTGATCTCCGCATTGCTCTGGCCGGTGCGCCTGGCCGCCTTGGCGTAGCCCAGGAAGGCGCCCTCAATGTTCTTCAGCTCGATGCCTGTCGGCCGAAGCGCGGCATAGAGGTTCGAGATGCCCTGCTTGGCCTCGGTGTTGCTGATGCCGAGTTGCTTCTGGACGCGCAGCACCGCCTCCTGCGCTTTGGCCTGCTCCCCGTATTCGGTGGTCAGGAAGCCCAGCTTGCGCTCTGCCATGGCCGCTTCGACGCCGGCCTGCTTGAAGCTGTTGACGATCGCCGCAGCGCCGACCGCTGCCATGACGCTCTGGAGGCCGCCGGCTGCGCTGGCGAAACGGTTGGTCTCGGCTTCCGCGCCGCGCAGCGACTGCCGGTAGCGGTCGAGGTTTGCACTAGCTACCGCATAGGCCTGGCTGTTGCGATCGGTCTTGTCGACGATGGCCTGCAGCTGCCTCTCCAGTCGCCGCATCCCCTCGTTGGTGTTCTTCGCCGATCCCGCCATCAAGTCGAGGGTGCGCTGCATCCGCCCGCCGGCAGCATCCAAGGCCCCGAGGGATGTGGCCGACCGCTGGAAGCGATCCATCACCGATTGGGTGCCGGCAGCAGCCTGGCCAACGCCGCTCAGCCGTCGCTCTAGCTGGTCGAGACGCTGAAACAGCTGCCCGACCTGCAGATCTAGAGAAACGCTGTAAGCCTCTGCCACGCCAACCCCAGCGACAAAAAAGGGGGCAACCATCGCCCCCTGAAGTCTATCGACGACGCCTCTGCGCCTTCTGTCTCTGTCGAGCTTCCTCTTCGTGCTTGGCCCTAACGCTGAAGAACGCCTGCCAGCCCAGCAACTCCACTGGCGTCATCCGATCTCTGAGCTCGGCGACGGTGAGGCCGAGCTTCTCGGCAACCATGAACTGCAGGACAAGGAATCCGTCAGCTTCCAGCTGCTTTTCCAGTGCTTTTGATGTCGCGCTTGTCCGCTTCGTCTACCTCCCCAGCGGCATCATCTTCGAGGATGCGCACCAAGATCTTCTCGGCCAGCGAGGCAGGAATGTCGTTCTTGAGCTGGGCGAGGTCGCCGGGGGCGAACATGCGGCCGCCGTTTTCGTCGTAGGCCTTGTTGACCAGGAGGGTCAGGGCGAATGCGTTGGTGTCATCACCGGCGGTTTGCCTCTGGGCCTTCGACCGTTCGCCGAGGGTGAGGGGGCGCATCCAGAAAGAGAAGTTCTTGCCGTTGGGCAGCTCGATGCACTTTTCGCGCATCTTCATGTCGACGCTGCTGGTCAGCAGATCAATGGCCCGCATTACGGTTGGGTTCTAGCTACGACCGGATTCTAGCTAGGTGGTAGTGACAAGAAAGGGCCGCGCTGAGCGGCCCCGGGACGTGTCGAGACGGATCAGACGGCGGGATCTACTGCATCAGCAGCAGGGTCAGCAGCAGGATCATCCACAGGGTCAGCAGCAGGATCGGCAGCCGGCTCAGCAGCAGGATCAGCAGCAGGGTCTGCAGCAACGTCAGCCACAGGCTCAGCAGCAGGATCGACGACAGCTTCAGCAGCGAGATCAGCAGCCGGCTCGGCGGCAGGGTCCACAAGGGCCTCAGGGTCCGCAGGGTCCGCCTCAGGGTCCACAAGGGCCGCAGGGGCCTCAGGGTCCACAACAGGGTCCACAAGGACCGCAGGGGCCTCAGGGTCCACAACAGGGTCCACAAGGACCGCAGGGGCCTCAGGGTCCGCCTCAGGGTCCACAAGGACCGCAGGGTCCGCCTCAGGGTCCACAACAGGGTCCACAAGGACCGCAGGGGCCTCAGGGTCCACAACAGGGTCCACAAGGACCGCAGGGGCC
>Ga0078894_10002296_pt1 | contig 14484 bp, 10 predicted proteins | sample LauGreSu1BDMLBSD_2_FD_67506 | JGI IMG/M metagenome (GOLD analysis project Ga0078894, IMG submission 67506) | Freshwater lake microbial communities from Lake Michigan, USA - Su13.BD.MLB.SD (version 4) (version 4) | ecosystem: Environmental > Aquatic > Freshwater > Lake | place: Lake Michigan...
TCAAACATATCGATCAGATCATCCAAAACACGGCCACATTTTATTCTGTTCGGATTCGCCGTCCGCCGCCGAATCCGGGAGAATTTCCTGCGAATTTCCTTAATACGCGTATACTCGGACTTCAACGTGGAACATATGTTCTCCGTGAACGGCTCCGAACCCTCTAGGCGGCCAATGACGTACTCTAGAATTTCGTCCACATTCTCCTCCGACAATTCGGGAAGCTCGGTGACCTTTACCGGAATATGGCCCTTATCGATCAGAAGAAGAATCAGCTCCATCGTGTAGTTCTTATAGCTCTCACACAGTATTTTTACTTCCTCGTATTGAGAGTGGATATCGCCGCCGCCTCCAGACTGGGTATTTATCAATTTCAATACATCCTCCAACTCCTCTAATAAGGTAACAATCCCCTCGCTATCAACGAAACTCACCTTTTTATCTTGGATCATTTTTAATAATTCGTCTACGGAGTAAGAGGCGGCAAGCCCCGGCATATTTACTTGATCGGCCGCACCAGTTGTTAGGAAACTTTGTACGGCCGGCTGCTTATCTAAGTTATTCAATACAAGTGCTGCGAATTGGGTGAACATGTCTCCGAACTCTCGACTCTTCAAAACTATGTCCCCATTCTCATACATACGAACACCCGTATACTGTGCGCACTTGTTGTGCTGCAACGCGTTCACAATTTCCACAAACATATTCTGACGACGGATCAAGCCATCTATATACACGTTCGGCTCCGATCTATCTACATTCAGTCTTGCGCGCTCTAACATGACGTCTTCCGCCAATGTTTGAATTCGTCTGTTTAAACCCTTCAATATCAGATCTTTTTGTAAGGAGCCGCATGGCGGTTTCGGGTTTTTGGGGTCGAAATTCGCGGAAGAATGAAATACCATTCCGAATGCCTTTCGCATCTTTTCGTCCTCCTGCCTCGTAAGGTTGCTCTCCAAATACTTATTTGTGAACGATACCAGATTCGTATCCGAATCGTCGATCAGTCGTACATCTTCATCTATGACGAAGATGGAGGATTCGTAGCGGGGACTAGGGGGTATGGGTGTTTGCGGCGGGGCCTCCGTTTCGGCGCAGGACATCGGGGAGGAGCTGCAATTGGCGGCATCGCCGGCGGCGATTGCGGTGCTTCTTGCGGCTGCAGAGGTAGCAGAGGCTGCGCTCCTGGCGGCGGCAGAGGTAGCAGAGGCTGCGCTCCTGGCGGCGGCAGAGGTGGCAGCGGCGGCGCGACCTGCTGCGGCGGTGGTAGCAGCGGCGGCACTCCTGGCGGCTGCAGAGGTGGCGGCGGCGACGCGGGCGGCGGCATCGCGGGCTGCTGCTGTATAGCTGCGAGCAGGGGCTGCTGCTGCTGCTGCTGGCGCTAAAGCTGCTTGAGCGGCAGGAACATTTCCTACTTGAGCGGCAGCTGCAAGTGTACCAGGATTCCCAGACATACTACTATATTCCCCACATTCTATATCGGGCTAAAGAGTACGCGCGTCTACCATATAGATATGAGTGTAGCAGTTGCCCCCAAACTCTGTAATCCGTGGAATTCACGTAATAAACAAATACCCAAACAAGAAATTTTCCGTATTCTCAAGGAGTATGGCATAACAAAGCCACTAAAGGATATTTCACTATTCCGACAGGCCTGTATACATACGAGTTATGTGGACAAGTCGGACGTATGGTCAAAACAGGAAGAACCCATGGTTCTTGCTGAGCGCCCAGAGACTTGTCTACCCCTACAGGCGGACGACAACGAAGAGCTGGAATATGCCGGTGACGGGATCCTAAGTGCCGTCGTCGCTACGTATCTAAAAGAACGCTTCTCAGGCCAAGGTGAGGGTTTCATGACGAATCTCCGTACCGAGATCGTGAATAACGACCGCCTCGGAGAACTCGCGAAGAAGGTCGGGTTCTCCGAATGGCTCGTCGTCAGTCGCCACGTGGAGGAGATGTGTAATGGGCGGCAGAATCTCCGTCTGCTCGGGAGCATGTTCGAGGCCTGGCTCGGGGCCCTCTATTACTCCTACGGGAAGGGCGGGGGCGGCTTCGAGGCCGTCCAGACCTTCGTGACAAACGTCATGGAGCGCCATATTTACTTCATGGAACTCATCACGAAGAACACGAATTACAAGGATCAACTCCTCCGCTTCTTCCAGTCCAAGTATCACCAACCTCCCCGCTATAAACTCGTCCACGAGGACGGCCCCTCGCACGATCGCACGTTCACCATGGGAGTTCTGAGTACAACTGGGACCGTGATCGCCACTTCTACGGCTAAAAATAAGAAGGAGGCCGAACAGGAGGCGAGTCGACTTGCCCTGCAGATCCTAGAGAGCGCTTAAGTGTCCCGATATAATCTACGCAGGCCTGAATAGGATGGCGTCAGAGCGCGCAGGAACACTTATGGAAGGTTCCCTGTACGAATCCATTGCCAGAGGAAACAAGGACGTGTATTTCATGAATAAATCGTTCCAGGACACCCTGAATCCGTTCGAAACTCGCTACGAACGGCGCCCGGGATTCGTGAATGAATTGCGCCACACAGTCCCTCTGAACGCGCCCGACTTTGGACGTTCCTGTGAATTCGAGTTTCCCATGGCGGGAGAAATCTGTATGGACGCCACCGTTCTCATTGATCTTCCTACATGGCTTCCTCCGGAGATGGCAGCAGCGAACACCGATTGGAACAATTTCATTCAGACGCCCGCTGGTATTCGCTACGGCTACACCCGAGGCATCGCCTACTTCCTCTTTTCCAGCATTCAGATCTTCCAGGACAAGGTCCTCTTGTACGAGACCACGGGAGATTCCATGTGGGCGAGCCACCTCACGGCCGGATCTCTGAATTCCGCCTGGCTCACACAGACCCTCTCAGGCCAGCGGGGATTTGACGCAGATACTACGGACATTTCCAGACTCGCCACGCCCGGCCGACTCCGTCTACGGATCCCCATACCGGGGAACGAGCGGGGACTCCCCTCGTGCTCGATGAGACGACAGAATTTCCGCCTGAAACTCGTGCTAAGAACCCTAGAGGAGTGCGTGGAATCCTCGGACAGCTCGGCCCTATACCCCGCCCCATGGAAAGAGGCCGCCTTCCAGAAACTCAGTAGGACAGGTGGATCGCCTGTCACGTTCAACCCGATTCCCCGAGAACTCATTGGAAAGCCGGTGCTGACTCTGGAAACTCGCCACGTCTATCTTGATCCGGAATCGCGCGCCGAATACGAGGAGGCCAAACATGAGATACCATACTATGTACTGTACGAAAACCAATTCACCTTCTCCGGAACTCCGGAAATATCGGCCGTGAAGATCATTGATGCCGAACATCCGGCCTCCTCCATGTTCTGGTTTCTGCGCACATGGGACAATCTTCGACGCAATCGTCGTTGGGCGACCTCGTCCTCGTCCACTAATCCCTATTACAGGTCGGCGACGTTCCTTATTGCCGGACGAGATCGCGAGGCCTCCTCTGCGCCCATTTTATGGAACAGTCTCGTCCCTTTCACAAAAGAGGAGCGAGATCCGGGCTTCGCTCTCGGTGAAATGAATTGGGATCTCGGACCCGGTACAGGACGCGAGGCCCCGCACGTAGCCGTGCCCGAAGGCTCCATCAACTTCTCCACGGCAGAAAAGCCCGCGTTCCGAATTTTCATGCGCACACCCGAGACGGGCGACGCATTCGATACAAAGACCCTGGAACTCACCGTGGTCGTGAGGTCCTGGGCACTCTACATGATTGAGGACGGCAGAGGATTCACGGCGTTCAGCAATTAAAGACGAATTTGTACTGCTGAGTTAGTATGAAGCCAACAGGAACCATTACAACTCTCTTAGATCTCACGGATCGTGACTCCCAAGAGAATTACCTGTTTCCTCTTGCCGCGAAAGAGTCCTGGTTTTCCAAAGACAGGACCCGTAAAACTGTCAGTTTCATTCCCCACGTCCAAACGACTCTGTTTCGCGGCCCCGCGGAATTCGGCCAGCGCTTCTGTTTCGATCTCGGCTCTCTTCGTAACGGCGATCTCCTGTTTGGTGCCGCCCTGCAAATCCAATTGGGACACTGGCTGGACTCCACGACTCTCAGCGATCTTGAAGGGGGCCGAATTACGTATACGAACGCGACAAGGGATGCCTGGGAATACGCGAATTCACTCGGCTCCGCCTGCATCGCTTCCGCTGAATTAGAGATAGACGGAAAGACCATAGAGACGATCGACGGCGACTTTATCTACGCCTTCATGACCCTTTTCGCAGACTCCAACGCGCAATTCGGAATTTCATACGATCATCTCGGAAAGGTCCCCATACAGACGCTGCGGAACTTTGCGGCTACAGCCAAGGTCCGGAATTTCCCCACAGAGGATGGCTACATACACTGCCCTCTCCCTTTCTTCTTCGGGCGCGTGAAATACCAAGAGGCACTGCCCCTCATTGGAGCCAAAGAGGGTTCCGTCCGTATCTTTGTGACCCTTCGTCCCTTCTCCGAAATCGTCCGTAGAATCTCAGGGGCACGTACGTCCTGTGGCGAGGTTCCTCTGAATCAACGCATGGAATTCACGAAGACGTCCGACGGATCCACCATGTATCGTATGAGCGCGGCCTCCTTACCCCTTTTAGAATCTGTCGCGCTCATCACACATGGTGCACTTCTGGAGGGCGATTATCGCGAACACCTTCTTCGCAAACCGTTCGAGATGTTACACCGTGAACTCCAGATCTTCTCATTTGACGAGCCGACAAAGTACCAAGTATCCAAGAATACGGCGACGGATACAGTGACAATACAATTACCTCTAGAGGCGAATCATCCTCTGGAGGAAATCATATGGATCATTCGGCGGAAGGCTGTCGGGACCAACAACGAATGGACGAATTACAGTAGTCGCGTGGAGGCCGAATGGCCATTACAGCCGACCGAAGTCTTCTTCACGCAGCCCATGCTTCTCTCCGCCAAACTCCAAGTGAACGGAATTACGATGATCGAGGCCGACGAGCAGTATTTTCGACAGCATATCGCTTTAAAACATAAGGGAGGCTACGCGGCCTATTCAGCCTATATCTATGGCCTCTCCTTCGCCGAGAAGCCGGGCGTACACCAACCTACAGGCTCGATCAATGCATCTCGCGCGAATTCTATGCGACTCACGATGGAAATCAAAAATCCGGGAGGGAGCTTCGCCCAAGACTGGGAGATCAAGGTGTTCTGTATGGAAATCAACTGGCTCCGCTTCGCGAACGGCCTCGCGAACCCCCTGTTCGAGGATTAAATGCGCCATCTAAATAAACAAAGCGCCATCTAAATAGTATGGTCGCAGCGCTGTTGCGAGTCTTGCATAGTGGTATACAAGACTCGCGACTTCTTTCTCCGAAAGGGCAGCCGAACGTCCGTCTATTTACGACCGTCCTCATAAAGGCCGGACGTTTTACGACGCAGTGGGTTCGGCTCGATTTTGACACGAAGCCGAATTTCGGCACGAAGGCCGTCATCACACTCCCTAGAAAGGGGCATCTCATTAGTCGCCTATTTCTCGTATGCTCCTATCCCGACATATTCACGACCCAGAGGGCCGCGGCGGAGACCGGAGGCGCGGCCTTTCTTGGACCTACATGGACGTGGACGAATTCACTCGGGCACGCCCTCATCAATACGGCAACACTTGATATAGGGGGTGTACGCGTCGAACAAATCGACGGACGACTCCTCGAAGTCCTGGACGAGTTCTATACTCCCCTCGAGAAGGTCCCGCTCGTGAATCAACTCGTGCGGCGAAACATGACGAATTTCCCCGACTATTCGGTGAGCTCTACTGAACCCGTCGTAACCTATACACCACTCCCCTTCTGGTTTTCCCGCGGAGATTCGGGGATCGCCCTGCCAATAGATGCCCTCGCAGTCGACCCTGTGAAACTCACAGTCGCATTTAATCCGGTCACAAATCTCGTTATAAGCACGGGACTCGCACAGAATCCGACGAACATTGCCGGATCCCGCTATTTCCCTATAGAAGGCGCTAAACTCTATACGGCCGGTGGTAGCAGCAGCGTCTACGGCCTTCCTGCTGTCGCCGGAGCCGTCGGTGATCCCGCCGTCGCCGTCGCCGCCACACCCATTCCGAACGTCGCCATGCCCGGCCCACTCCTCATCAAAGACGCCTATATTATTGCCGAATATATCTACTTGGACGCACCTGAAGCCAACAGATTCCGCATCTCTGACATTGAAGTCCCCGTGACACAACACTACGCATTTGAGCCGCACGACACTTCGGCTGCCCCCATGGCCTCCATCCCCCTCCGGATTCCGAATCCGACGCGGAATATCCTCTTCTACGCGAATCGGTATGAGGCCCCCTCCTATAATGCACCCTTTCTCGCCACTCGGGATTTGTCCGGTGCCACAAATCCAGGCCACCTGTGGTGGCCGAACGCAGCCCCGATCAACACGAAATCGCCCGCGCCCTTGGAGCCCGGATTCGTCTTCCGCAATTCCGAACCTCTGAAATCCATACAGCTCATGTACGAAGGAAGTCTCGTGCGCTACTCCACACTCAGCCCCTCCGTATTCCGCTCTCTTTTACCCTCTACCGAGATGAAGAAATCGCCCTATATAAACCGCTACGTCTATTCGCTCCATTTCGGACTCAATCATGGCCACCTAGATCCGTCCTATCCCTGCGGCGAGGCGAATCTCGACAAGATCACGAGCATATCCCTAGACCTGGAGATGAAGCCTTTCGCCGGCTGTTCTGCGCCTGGAGGTGTCCCCCGGTACGTCGTATGGTTGTGGGCAGAGACGTACAATATCTTCCGAGTATACGCAGGGCGTGGCGGCATGCTCTTCGCGTATTAAACCGTGGTCGCGATTAGCGAGACGAATATACATTTCAGCGCGGAAATTATGTGCCATTCATTATGGTATTTACCCAACGTGTTCGACACCAAAAAGAGGATGAAGACGAGCATATTCGACGAGACAATAGTGACCCGAGCCCTCTCCGACATATGAGATGCCAGCTCCAGATCATACAGGAACCATACGAGGGCGCCCAGATGATCCGCGTAGTAGAGGACAGTATACTTCGGCTCTTCGTACAGATGCCATAACACCGATAGAGTCGTAGATAAAAATACGATGTTGTGATACGTTATATTCTGATAGTTCGTATGGAGATTATGTAGCCAAGGTAATATTGCTAGATAGTGCGGAAGAGTGGATATAATCTCATATCTCATCATCCTCTGTATGAGTGATAAATGTTACGCTTAGGTAGTGAAATGTCGTCGTGGTTTGATAAATGTATTAAACCTCCGTGGCAACCGCCGAATTACGTTTTCAAGTACGTCTGGCCCGTTCTCTACGCCATATACTTTTATACGGTGTTAACACAGTGGAATAATAGGGCACTGCGTGATGTTCTCATTGTGGGCCTGGTTCTCAATCTTTCTTGGGTCCCGGTCTTCTCAAAGAATCCCACATTCGCTCTTGGAATCCTGTCCGCGATGGTATGGCTTGCATTGAGGACGCAGAGCATGCTGAAGGGGGGCGCTCGGCTCTTGTTTTTGCCCTATACGGCCTGGATTATGTTTGCCTGGACCCTCAATGCGTATATTGCGTGGAACTGTTCCGGTTAACGGATAACGCCCCAAATATTTTCTAAACACAGAGTATACAAATGTTCCATCCTCTGATGCTCGCCTATGTTGCCGTTCTGTTCTTCGTGCTGACTCCCGGTGTGCTCCTGTCTCTGCCCCCGAAGTCCTCTAAGATGGTCGTTGCCGCCACGCACGCCGTAGTGTTTGCGCTGGTGTTCCACCTGACCTACAAGATGGTGTGGAAGGTCGTGCAGAAGATGGAGTCGTTCCAGGGCTCGGCGGGCCCGGCCCCGGCCGCGAAGAAGATGGGTAGTGCGTAAATTCCCAGCGATCATAACACAGCGATTTTTTCCAGTCCGATCTTCGGATTAGAAAAATCTGTTTGTAACGTCTACCGCCAAGTACTTATATTAGACCAATGGACATTTCAAACCGGCACTAAATAAAAAAATTGAAGTGGCGGCATCCTGCTTACTAAGTAACCAAACAAGATGCCAGCATATGTTTATACACTCAATCTGAAGGGCGGTGCTAAGTATGTTGGATATACTGAAAATCCAAAGAAGAGACTTTCTCAACACTTCTCTGGAAATGGTGCTCAATGGACGCAAAAGCATCAGCCAGTTTCTGTAAATAGTATTCAGAAGGTTTCAAGTGTTGCCTATGCGAAGAAGTTAGAGACAATTATTTACTATAAGATGAAAGAATACCATGGTGCCTCAAAGGTGCGTGGTGCTGGAAATACCAAGTCCTATTAGTGCCGGTTTGAAATGACTACGGGTCTAAGTACTTGGCGGTCCTATTTCACGCGCACATTCCCGGAAAAACTATTATGTTTTACATTTTCTAGGTTTAGACCGATGACATGTAGAGGGATCTTCCGATCCGTAAAGACCTTTGTCTGCGTCCATTCCACTTCGCGTACGCGTAAGGGCGGGTCTATTTTCTCAAATGCCCCTGAAAGAATGGTATTCCTATGAAAAATGAAAAGATTATCGTCTAAAATAATGTCGTGTTCTGTCTCTGCGTATTTACATTGTCCTACATTACTCCACTTCCCCGGCCCATTTACAGACATGCCGTATTTGATACTTCTCGGGCCATTATACACTCTTGCTCGCGCGTTTATTGCGTTTTCGGAAAGTGCCTCCATATTGATATTTTCCAAAAGCTTTATGTCCGGTCTGATTTTCATGTACCAATCATAGTCCAGTTCCGCCTTTTTGTCCGATATAAAATCACATATTTTGGTGAATTGCTGTTTCTTGCTTATTATCTTGTATTGGAACCTTATGATCGATTCGTAATTCGAAAAATCGTCTTTGTTTGATATACCACAATACTCTACATCCATACCCAGCGCTTTCATGTAGTCGTTCAAAATCTCTATGTTACCGGACCATCTCAGCTCACATTCGTGAGAGCATATTATAACGAGAAGTTTCATCTATTCCATGCGGCGAAAAGGCTTTAAGCGATTAACGGCATGTGCCAAAGTTAGGTACACCCCGAGGGTGTACCTAACTTAGCCTACATCCCTACAGTAGTGATGTAGGCATAATATAAGTACCCCCTTTAGGGGGTACTTAACTTCAGCACATCACGGTAACGACACAAACGGTATATTGTTGAATTTCGACGCCAATCTGGAAAATCCTGAGAGGGACGTGCTGTAGATCTTTTCCGAGTTCGTCAGAATATAGAATTCACTTACTCCATCTAGCACCTGCCTCTTCGTGGTATTCGATAAACTAGTATGGCCGATCTCACACGTTGTTATAATAATATTCGTGAATTTCTCCTTTATTCTCATTTTGAAGGCATTATTGTCGCAACAGAAGAAGATCTGTTTATCGCGATTTTCATCTAGGACCGCATATAGGTCATCCTCCGAGAAGTTTCGCACGTCGTTTTTACAGAGTACATATCGTTTATCGGTCTCTAGGAATTTATCCCCGAGTCTCACATGTACGGATATATAATTCGTTATATCGGTCGGAAACAGATATGCGGCGTTCACGGCCACTTCCTCCGTAAAGTAAAAGACATCTTTCGCAGCGATGCTATATTCGTATTGAATTTTGTCATAGTACATCTGTGGTTTTACAATTTCGGCATTGTCTAATTGCCTAATACCCTCTTCATCAATATACATTTGCTCGTATTTCAGTTTCAAATATTTTTCCAGTTCCGTATGATTCTTCTTGTAATAGAGTCTCGTGCCGTTTTTCATAGATGCGTCCAAAAGAAACAGGAAAAACTTAATACAGTCGCCTATTCCGCCGTCACCGAGCCGAAAATCATATACGATCATTTTATGGAGAGAATCATATCTATCCATATAATGGTCCATGCCTGTTATAAGGAAACGAGCCGTGTTTTAGACCCGCAGAGTTGTCGGTTCACTCGGTTTTACTAGTAGATCCCGAAACGCCTGGAGAAATTCCGCGTTTTTCCCAATATGTATACAGCCGTCCGAAAGTGCGTACTCAAGACAGCCGTCGGCGCGCGTATAGGTCTGGAAAGGCGCGAGGAATTGGTAGCCGTTCTCGGCGCATGCCGTCTCCAAAAGTGCGTTCATACGTCTCGTGTAGTCCACGCGCTCCTCGATGGTTCCTAAGAACGGGAGCGAGTGTCCGTGCTTATGATCGGCCTCATCGGCCGGCGGAGGGACACCCACGATGATAATCGACTTATAATCGGTTATGGACGCCCGGATCGTCTTCATATAGGCATTCACAAGTGTCGCGCACACCTCTTCCGCTTGGCGCCCGGCCTCTACTTGGCGTTTGATATGTGCGCGACAATCGACTTCGCCGTATACAAAGACGAAGGTTGCCTCCTTGGAATTATGTATGGTCCGGTGCTTCGGAATGAGGCCGTCGCGCCCTATCCGATGCATCGTCGTCCCATACTCGAACAGATTTTCATAAGGGATATTCATGTTAAGATTTAGTCCCTGAAATAGGAGCATTGCGTGGCTGTCTCCATGTACGTAGAGCCGCTCTCCCGCGATCGTTTGTACGGTGCCGAATACGAATCCGTGGTCGCCAGGCTTCGTTCTCACGGACACATAATCGTCCCCCTCATTCGAGAACGTCAAATAGTGCTCGTAGCCGTTCCACGACGCCTTCACCCGACCTGTACCCAGTACTTCATAGACTCCTTTTCCCCACTTGGTTTCTAGGCCTGCGGCCCCCGTGAACGCTATGTAACCCGTGTCCCATAAATAGGTTTTTCCGACAATAGACGGAATAACCATACGATCCGAATCCCTCCGAGACAGCTTCTGTAGAAAATAGGCGCTCATACGCTGAAATTTGTGGTTGGAATTCCCAATAGGGTATGAAAAGTGGCTGAGGACGGACGTGGCCTCATTCGTCACAATATCGTTGTCTTCATACAGACTCACGAACGGATTCAGGGCCGTATTATCGTAGATGTCCTCTTTGATTGCCTGGTAGTTCAGAAAGGGCTGGTCCATACAGGCAGGAGGGTCCGCAGCATGTTCCATCGCATGCGTCCAAGTGTTTTCGAAAAGTGCGCGCATAAGGGCCGAGTTGGGGAATAGGAGTGTCCCGCTATTGAATCCGGTTTTTGAGAAATCTACCCAGCCTTTGAAGAATTGTCCGCCGAAACTTTTACTCGCGATCGTCCCCGACTGGATCGCGTATATTTTATCCTCCTTCGGAATCTGGAAAAGGGGCTCCAGATCTCCTTTGACCACTATGTCCGTGTCGAGATACAGAATCGTCTTATAGGCCTCAATGTGAGGCCACTCGAAGATCTTCAGACGCGCGCAGGCCGCCTCAAAGGTGGTTTTCAGGGGGAGCGTGTGGATTAGGATACAGATTCGCAGCTCTTTCGCAAGGGCCTCGAACTCTTTCCGGAACTCCTCCGTCGTCATCACGAGAATATCGAAGGCTTTCATGCCCGAATAGAGGCGCATCGACGTAAGAAGGATGCGGGCGAGCCTACAGTAGTCCCGATTGTAGAATACACAGAAGTAGAGGAGATTGGGGGCCTGGCGTCTGCGGAATATACAGGCCTCCTTCGCGAACGGGTGACCCGAATTCGTATACATGCGATTCGTTACACCCTTCGTAAAGACGTCAAGAGATGCGCCGACGTCCACGTACATATTCTCGGGATTCCGTTTCATACAGAGGGGGATCCAGACTTTACTTAGAGGGCCGGCAGCAAAGCAGACGAGTTCCCCTTTTATCTTGCCGATGAATTCCAGAATTCGCGCCGTCTCCGGCTCCCCCTCCGTCTCCCATGAATTCACGAGTGTTGCCGATATGGTATGTTGCCCCTTTATGTGAAGGGAGCTATCCCCTATTGAGCCACCGCTACCCACGAGGTAGAGGCCGGGAGGATAATTCCGAATGAATTCCGTCCACTTGGCCCAATTGGAATTCATGAAAACGTTAGCGTACGTAATTTGCCCTGACGGGACTTGGAATTTCTCCGTGAAGTCCGTATAAATTTCATCCGTACAATTCCAGGGCTTGTTGCAGGTATTACAGGGAATTCCAATATAGAGATTCGGATCCGTTATGCGAATACTATGGGCCAGCTTGGACCGAAGGGCGCCTCCCGCCTTCCACGTCCACGCATCGCAATTCGTCAGAGTCCGATTGTTGAGAATTGCGTACTCTCCGTCGCTCGGACGAATAAGGCCGAAAGGACGTTTGGCGCGAATTTTCCCGATAATCTGTTCCAGATGCTCGGCCATCGACCCCACAAGAGGCTCGTTCGGTGCCAGAGCAGGCGCCCCCGCGGATTGGAATTGTGAGACCCCGTTCATAGCATACGCGTTCTGCCCCTCGGCCTCCCAGTGCTGTTTGCCGATATGAGTACTGTATACGGAGTCGAAAAAGGCCGTCTTGAAGCCCGCGGCATTATACTTCTCCGCGTATCCGCGTTCAAAGAATCGGTGGGCCGTCGTATAATCCCCTAATCCAAGTATCGTGGCTGTCCTACAAATAGACGGCTGTAGCGAGTAGTGCGGCCAATAACCGCTGTGGCGTCCAGGCAGGTTAGGGTTGAGCTCGTGAAGAATAATGCGATCCGGCTGCTCGAATCCGCCCGTGCGCTCCAGGTCATTATAGACCACCCCGTAATTCCGATTGAAGACGACCTGATGGATCTTCTGGTCCCTATAAGTCTCCAGGGCCTTAATGCCCCGCTCTACATAGGGTCCACGATGGAAATACATCCAATCGTCCTCTAGGTGAATCCAATAGGTGGGTTTCACTTGGCCGAGTTTTTCCCAAATAATATTCATGCTCTCTCGGTGGCCGCGCTCAGCAGGTCCCTTCATATGATATTCAAAAAAGGGAAACTCGGATCGCATGACGGCCCTATCTTCGTCCGACGAATTGTCGTCCACACAGAAAAATGCGTCTATTTGGCCCACGTCCGTCCACGTATTCAAAATAGAGCGCACGGTTTTCTGAAAGAGGGCGAGGCGCTTACAGGTCGTCATGGTGAGCATGACAAGGGGCTTAATCTCGCGACTTTTATCAAACGGCGCAGGCATATTCGTCGGAACGGCGGTCAACGTAGGCGTATACGCGTCAATGATTTTCGTGAGAATCGCATTGTGCTTCTCGTCCAAGTAGATTTTACGGGACCGAAGGTCGTTCACGTAGTCGAACATTTTCCCGAGAAATTCGATCGTCTTCGGGAAGGCGTGGCAACAGAATTGCGCGTTCGTAAAAAGATTATCGATCCACCATTTCGTCGTGCCCGTGAACCGTTTCGTGAAAATGATCTCGTACATCTTCGCCGCAATATCGTGACGTTTTACCCTATCAGCCACAATAATCATGTAATACGGCAAATAGAAATCGTACTCGTCCATATTGGCGAAGAGGCGTTCACGCCCGGTTTCATGGAGGTACTCGGACTCAAAATAGTTCTGTATGAGTCCATAATAGGCAAGAGCGACCTCAGGAAGCCCCTTTATACAATAGTGCTTTACAAGACGATAAATGCATTCGACACGAGTCCTATCATACTTGAACGACTCTATAAGATAGGCGAGTCCCTCTTGCTCCCGTGCAAGAGTGGTGAGATGATTGTAGATGGAAAGGCAGCTCATATACTTCTCTTGGTACCAGTTATCGAGCGTGAGGACAATCTTATAGTATTCGGCTGCCTTTTCGGGAATGTTCGCCGATGCGTAACTCTGGGCACAGTAAAAGGCGTAGCGGCAGTGAATGGAATCCTTCTCCTCCACTGCCTTCTTGTATGCGGCCTCCAAGATACGGGCGTCATCTTGGTATTTCAGCGGGTTCTTATTGCGTGCCCCGGATCGCCCAGAGACGAAATAGTAGTTCCCTGCGACTTCTACAGGGCTGTCGCAGGCTTCGGCGCAGGCCGGATACTCGTGTAGGACCCCCACGTACTTCCAGCGTTTTTTGTTATGGAAAAGCTGGCATCGGGAGTAGCGGAAGCCGCTGCTATTGCCGAACATGAATTTATACCAGTCTGCCCCAAGATCGGTCGGGAATACGAAGTTCCCTTCGATGCTGTCGTCTGCGTCCCACACGAACGAGTATTCGGCGGCTGTGGCGGCCTTCTCGAAAGCGACGGTGCGGTTATAGCCGAAGTCCTTCCACTCCGTGTCGTGGATTTGTCCCGGGATATCCCGTTCGGCGAAGAACCGGATGATATCCTCTTTTGTGCTGTCGGTTGAACCAGTGTCGCAGATACTCCATGTATCAATCGGCACGTACTTTAAAAGGTGGCGCAAGGTATCGGTGATAATATGCGCCTCGTTTTTTACAATCATAACGAGACATACCTTCGGCATTTCTCGTTGAGTCGGACATTTTGTAGGGCCGAAAGGGGCGCACGAGCCCC
>Ga0078894_10002298_pt1 | contig 14475 bp, 22 predicted proteins | sample LauGreSu1BDMLBSD_2_FD_67506 | JGI IMG/M metagenome (GOLD analysis project Ga0078894, IMG submission 67506) | Freshwater lake microbial communities from Lake Michigan, USA - Su13.BD.MLB.SD (version 4) (version 4) | ecosystem: Environmental > Aquatic > Freshwater > Lake | place: Lake Michigan...
CACGTGTAAAGAATGAAAAACAATACTCATACTCTCCATAACCATTTTCATCTGTTTTATCAACAACGATAGCATGAGTATAACAATCACATTCTACAAATAACTGTTTTTGATCCATATTAACAACAATGTCCCTTCTTCTCAGTTTCTTGTCTGATCAAACATTTTCGACCATCTCTGAGACTGTACAGTTCAAGGTACAGATCTTGTACGATATGGTCAATTTCTTTTACAATTTTTCCAATAGGTTTGTCACTTTTTATTGCGTTCAACAGTTCACTGTGTTTTCCAATTATATCGGATATCTGATCGTTCATTGTTTGTAGTAAAAAAATATAAATATGACATCAATCCCACAACACTTCATAATATTGAACGAACAACTTCAATCCTTCTTTTTTACGTCGGTTGAAAGCTTTTGCTTGATCAAAATAGTTCTGCCATTCCAACTTTTCTTTTTCAGTTCGTTCACGGTTTAGATAACTCTTGAAATTACCATTATCATCACAACACGGCATAGTCAACATCTTTTCGTCATCATTCATGTACTCAAACGTCCAAATGATTTCGTCCAGTATTTCTTCCCACCGTTCAGGTGTAATACCATCACCCGGATATGTATGACGAGTCATTTTCTTGAAATGTTTCAATCGTGGCAGAATATATCGTGTGAATGTAGAATCAAGACTCCAACACTCAGAATCAGCAACACCATATCGCCATTGTTGATACTTGGTGATGAACCACTGCTTTACATCTTGATACCGATAGTATAAACGCCATCCGTATGGAAGAGTATCAAGAATCATGTCACCCCACTTGCTGGTACGATACCAGTTATAATCATCAATCTTTTCGTCAATCTCCAACTCAGTGGGTATGTTGACTGGCTTTATGTAAGTTATATCTGAACCGGGATTAAAATCAAATTCTAATTGACGTAACATAACAATAGATTAGAGGCTGGGAAGTAAGATATCAATAACTATTTTCGTCTATTGTATACCGTCAATGTATCTGTGAAAAAGTTTGTACGAAACGCATACGTCTTGATCAACGAATTCCAAACGTACTGTGCATGTTTTGATGATCGATGATACCTAGTACTGATTTTGTAGTGGTTCTCCAGTGCAGTCAGATACAACATTTTGCCGAATCCACGATTACGATATCTGCTGTTGACTTGACTGACCGTCACATAGTTTTGGTGGTGAGTTATATCTATGCCAATGTATCCTTCACGTTTATCGTTGATGTACAAACAGTATTCAACTGTCACCAGTTTGTTGCCTTCATAAAAATTTTCAGTCTTTATATCGATTAACATAAAGGTTTTTTATTAAATCAACTTTGTATGTACCTATATATTGATTGACATTGGTTAAATGTCGATTTACTCTCTAAATATGAGCCCATCAAAACCATTTTATGTAAGAGGCGTCAAGTTATCGGTTCATAATTCTAACCTTGTCAGGTTTTATCACGATTCAGAAAATATTGACGACGAACATCAGATTTTATTTGATAACATCACTCAATATCTGATGGATGAAGAATTTGTGACGGTTAAAAAATGTAGAGTAGAAATCATTTGTCAATAATTGTTATGAACCTAATTAAGTTACCTATCGGAACAAACTTCCCAAACATTGTAAATGCTGTAGTAGAAATACCTAAAGACAGTAACGCAAAATACGAATACAATCAAGACCTCAATATGTTTGTATTGGATCGATGTTTGATTAGTAGCATGCGTTATCCCGCTAGTTATGGCTTTATACCCCAAACTCTCAGTGATGATGGTGATCCATTAGATATTTTGGTTTACAATACTGTGCCTATTCTTACGGGTACACTAGTTGAATGTCGTATCGTAGGTGCACTTCAAACCTATGACTGTGGTGTTCCGGACTATAAAATCTTGGGTATTCCGTTATATAATCCTAATCAATACAACGACATAACTGATATTGATGAAGTATTTTTAGAAGTTACCGCTGACTTCTTTACTCACTATAAAAACTATAACAAAAAGACAAAACCTGTGGTGGTTGACAAGTGGATCAATCGTGAAAACGCACTATCTATTGTAAAAGAAAAACATAAAACATATAAAGTGCACGTAGATTTTACTCATAAATCGCAAGGTCAGGATTCTCGTATCCAAATTTCTTAACAAGAGATCCAGCTCTGGCATTTGCTTCATCTTCGATTTCACCACCAACATCCTGAACGGGTTGGTTTAATCTACCCTCTTCGTTTTGTTTATGGTGTACAAACTCATGCGCAATGCTTCTCAAAACATCAGCCATCCCTCTATTTTTTACATAGACCTTGATGTCGTAGTTTTCAGGATTGTAAAACGCATATGTTTTTAATGAGTCGTCACGTTCCATGACAAGATGAACCTTAAATGGTTTGTTGAAACCAAGTTCACGTTTTACAAACTGAATAAACTTAGCTACGGCTAATTTCTTTTTATTTGGCTTTTTCACTCAGTATAAATATTACTTGGTACTCAGAAATTCCTCTATTTTTTCCATTATCAAATCAATATTCTGAATGTTGGGGTCTACATTGATACGGTTTTTACGATGAAATTCATGCGTTGGATATCTAACTTCTCCAACTATGTGTTCGTTTTCGTAAATCACATTCTTCTTTAATCCTTCTGCACATACCGTAATTGATGTAGAGTTGCCAATATGAACTTTGGCACCATTGATCACCTCACAAATATCCAAGAGATTTGTATAATCCTTCCACGCAACAAGTTTGCCAGTATATTCGACAAACGATTGGTATTCAGATGATGTACCCAAAAACAATATGTCTTTGTGGTGTTTCTCCACAACTTGTTTCCACGGAAACATAGGATGATTACGTCTAGGAACTCTTATTGTTGTGATTGGATATTCTTTTTTGATATTGCTATACAACCACGGCGTATATGCATCTTGTTTATCGACTGTAAACCCACATACTTTGACTGGCAAGTCTGAGAAATTAAGTTCGGTATTTACAAATATTTCTTTACGAAAGTTGTTCAGATTATAGTCAATGTATACAGGGCTACCAAATACAATCTGATGAAGATACGGTTGTCGTTCTAACAATGGACGTATAAACAGATAATCCCTATAGGTAAACTTTCTATTGGGATTTGCTAAAAGTTCTGTATGTGGATCAAACGTTACACGTAAATCATTATCCAGATACAAATTGGCCATAGGTACTCGACTTATTGCTTTCAACCCATACAACAAGTCTCCTATCTCTCCAGAGTGATAAAATGTAGGTATCATCAATTGCGTTCTATATAGTTGTTTTCTATTAGTTTCGTTCTTACTTCTGGCTTTGTTAGATCATATTCAAGATGTGATTCGCCGTTAAGAAGTATTTTCAAAAACTTTGCATCATTCCAATTACACACTGGAAAGTAATGCCATTCATGTTTGTGTAAAATGATTCGTCGATACGAATCGTTGATTACATACTCTACAGTTGTATTTTTCAAATCTTGATCATTCAAAAATAAACACAATACGTTATTTTCAACAATTGGAACTGCCCACGATAGTACAGAATTTTTGCTGTTACATGCACAATACTTTGCACCTATCAGTCCTTCTTTTCGAATGTTGTCTGGATTTTTATAGAATGCTGTCTTATTATCCATGAAAAAGAATTTGGTTAGTTCTTCCACAAGATACAAATCAGGATAGTATTCTGTGAACTTTTCCAGAAACTTAGTTTCATCATACTTCAAATCATCATAACTATAATGGTGTAAATTGAATGCGAAATAGAAACCGATTGGATGATCATGTATGTTTGTATACGCTACACAACTGTGGTTTTTAAGTATTTCAACGTTGTTGTCAAAAAACTTAAAGTCTTCTACTTCTGAGTCATATTCCAAATAGTGTCCGTATTTGTATCCCGCTATTTTTGCAAATCCGAATCCAAACAATACGAGTTTATATACTGGAAGTAACGTTGTATATGTTCTACGCACATCTTTTGATCTTATTACGGCCCCCGGCATACACGTATTCCATGCCAAAAACTTATACTTATCATCGTATAAAATCTTGTTTTCTTCATCGTAAACATAGTATTTACACTTCTTGACAATATCATTGGGTGTAACCGAATGTGTAATCAACAAAATATCTTTCTTGGCAGAATGAAGTTGGTTGATCAATTTACGTAACAACTCCTCACGTTCTACATCAGGAGTATATGCTGATACAATGTATACTTCGTCACTCATATTGTTTTGCTAGTTCTGCACATTGTGTCGATCTATCTTTCAAATATCGCGCGGGTGATCCTACATAAATCTTATATGGCCAAGTATCTTCCTTGAGTAATGTCATTGATCCCAACGCACATCCTTCAGCTAATTGTGCTCCGGGTAATAGAACTGATCCACATCCTACAACCACATACTTATCAATAAATACAGGTATACTTGTGACATTAGTATGTTTGGAATCAACCATAGGACTGATCATGTATTCACCTGAAAAGTCATCTGTTGAGGAATACACCGAAACTCTGGATGATAATACCGAAAAGTCTCCAATGAATATATTGGCTTTACCAATCAATGAAGTGTAACATGCAATATGAACTCGGTTTCCAATGTTAATACCTCCATCACCAGCACTCAATATACAGAAGTCATCAATACGAACATTGTTTCCAATAGAAATGTTTTTTGCGTTGTAAATTGATGCTTTGTCTGAAATCAATACGTTCTTACCATACGAGTTCAGACCAAGACTCTGTAGTTGTTGTTCAGTTAGAAACGCCATATGGATTGGTATAAATTGGGAACTTGCTTAGATCAGGATAAGGCATTTCCAAGTCATCATTGTGTTTGGGTGTTTTATCCAGATTGTAGAATTGGTTCATCAACAACAATCCTCTTGCTGCCAACTCTGGCATCATATAAAAGTTCCAACCCAACATATCAAAGTTATCATCATGATACGAACACTCACGTCGTCCACTATATCGGGCACGTTTGAACCAAAGATATGCCTCATGATTGTCAGTCAAAATAGCACCACCTTTACTCAACTTGAATGTTTTGTATGGTCCTGTAAATGAAATGCACATGTGAGTATTGGGAATGTACATGTTGCACGTAAACCTCAAGGCACTGTCCCAGACCTTGGTAGGCTTGAGTTGATATGCTCCCTTGATGGTTTTACCTTCTACTGGTTCAAAGTTCACCTTGCCACCAGCATGAATGATTTCACATGGCACAGATGGATATGTTCGACACGGAATTGTGATTTCCTGTCCACAAATCTTTTCGTACATTAATGCCAAAAAGATTCCGTTACTTGCATTGTCTACAGTAACAACGTATGATGCTCCTGTATATGTTGCTAATTCCTTTTCAAAGTCTTCTGTTATTTTATAAACTCCATTTGCCATAATCAGTAATAGTTTTTGTATGGGTGTTGAATTGTTCCGTTTTGAATCCAAGGCGAACACTTATAGTCATATCCCAATAGATGAAATTGTACGGTTAAATTGCCGTCTCCCACACACGAAATGATGCTTTCCTTAGATAGTGTTTCTTGATACTTACGAAGATTGTTGATGATGGTATCAAAGTTGTCAACGAAAATACTTGTTCTAAACATTGATCCACCACACATTCCATAATGCCAATTGAATTCTTTGTTGACAGTTCTAGTGATAAATCCTATCAAGTATGAGTCCAATCTAGCAATACATGGTCCTACCACGTCAAAGTCTTCTGTGATTTGAAATGGTTTTTGTACATACACATCATCTTCCATGATCAACATGTAATCGGTTTTACACAATTCACATGCGTCTTTGATACGAGTGTAGTAGTTGACAAACATATCAACATTAGCACGCCAATATGCATTGTCTCCAGTTCCGTAGTTTCTTACATCGGAACGTCGGTAATAACAGTATTCAGATGTGTATTCTGAAAAGTCATCACCATTATCGGAATAAATGACGTATGGAGATGTTGGAAAGTGCTCTCGAAAGCTACTATATGCAAACTGAAATGCCTTTTTGTTATAGTAGGATTGGTGGTATACGCCGAGAGTTTTCATTTGTAACATCAAATAGAAAAAGAATCTGGACTTGCCCGGTCCACATGGAGTTTTACGGAACTTACCCGTTGGCTATTTACTGATTCTAAACAAATTGAATCTTATTCTTTAGTTCTGCTGGAATGAACTCTTCGTTCACATTACCGCATGATGTACAGTAAAAAGTGGGAATTGGAAGATATGCGTCTCTTCCCTCTGGGTTGACTAATGCACTGACCTTTCGTAGGAATACTCCTTGATTGAAAGTAACATTATCACACTTTTCACATTTGACTTCACTTGTTTGTTTAACGTCCACGCCGGGACCACGTAACTGTGTTTGATTCATTATTTTTCTTTCTGTTTGAGAATTTCTCTTACCATACGTTTGATTGTATGTTTGAGTTTCTTTAACTTAACTTGTTTTGCGTTAAGAAAAGCTTGGTCAACAATATCCATATATTATCCCAATGTCAATAGGTATTTCAACTTATTGAGTTCACCAACCATTTCGTCACGTATATTCAACAAGTCTGTATCTGTTTCAGACTTCAACGACTTTGGTAACTCATTTGTTAGAAAATCAATGACACTATCAATAAACTCATTGGGCTTTTTATCTGTGATGTTGGAAAGATTAATATCAAATCCACCTTTACTTGCAACCTTGCCATATTTTCCCATGAACGTCTCGACAAATTGATCCATTAGACTGTCAAGAGTGTCATATGCCTGACCAAATGCTTGGTGTGCAGCATAACTGTCGGTTTGCCAATGATAAACATGAAGCTGATGTGTGGTTGTTAGTAGTACCTGTACAAAATTCATAATGTCAATAAATAGACGATTGAAACCAGATTGTATCGTTAAAATGTAGTATGTTTGATATCCATTTTTATATTTATTGTGGATATGGCACAAATACAAACATTTCCTTTTTCAAATCTAGTTAGTCCCATTGATAATAGAGCGTCTCGGTTAACGACATCTGGCGAACTGTCTAACATTTTAGATTCGTCATCGATACCTGATGAACGTGCAAAAACAAAGGTCTTTAATGGTCAGCTATATCAAGAATCATTATTAACACCAAAAAATCCTTACTTTGGTCCAAACATCTTTATAGGGTTGCCGATCACGTCATCCGTAGCTGTTATCGGCAATACATTGAACTTGGATGTACATGTATATGGTTATCCATTGGATGAGTTTACTTACACTTGGTATAGAAACGGTTCAGTATTTACTGGAGATGTGTATAGAACGATTGCTAACAATCCAACGGGTTCAATATTAACTATTAATAGTGTTTCGTCTTCTGAAAGCGGTACCACTTATACCCTCCGCGTTTCAAGTCCGTATAATGATCCAAGTCCTGCTACTGGAAGTTATGCGGAAACAACTACTTATGTCTATGTTGATGAGAACCTGTTTCATCCAGACGTGTTGTTCACGGTTGTAGGCGCAATTCAATAACCCCACCCATTTTTAACATTATGCAAGTTCAAATAAATTCTAAACTTAGTCGTCATATTACAAGCTCTTTGGAATCAATGTTTTATGTGATTACCAAAGACGCAAATAATTCTGGATCAGGTGCATCTGGATATAGTATAACTCCAGCAACATACGAGAGTGGATCATATGAAAGTGATAAAAACTATGCAGTAGCTACTATCACCGGATTAGATCCAGATACTAGATACTATTATTGGTTGTACCACGATGCTTCTGACATATTTATTTCTTATACCAACAACACGGAAGGATACGAATTGTCATATTTGGGTACGTTTAAAACATATCCTGTAAGTTCATCCGCTTATAGTTTTAGTGCTAGTTTTGCAAGTTGTCAAGAAAGTCTAACTACATCGACCGTTTTTGATAAAATTTCTAATTACAAACCCCACGTGTTTCTTCATATGGGTGATTTACATTATTGGGATGGTATTACCGAGCCTGATAATCAGGAAAACTATGAAGATGCCAATGAAGTAAGTATTGCGTCGGGTTCTATTTATTTTGCACCAGATGATCCATCCACTTATTATACTGGTTCTTCTCCAAATTATATGCCTAAGATGTTAAGAAACATGGCATTTAACTATATGTGGGACGACCACGATTATGCTGAAAATAATTCAGATGCAGGTCACATTGATAAAGCACACGCTTCAGCCGCATATCGTTTAATGTTTCCACATTATCCATTAAGTGCATCATTGGAACCATATTCATCCGGATCGGTTACTTTACAACATCAACCTATTTATCACACTTTTAAAATAGGAAGAGTTAAGTTTGTGGTTACTGATAACCGTTCACAAAGAATGCCTGCATCAAACACTGATAACGAATCAAAATTTGTTTGGGCACCAGAACAAGAAGAATGGTTCAAAGAACAAATTACAGATACAACGTGTCCAGTTAAAGTTTGGATAAACAGTTTTCCGTGGGAAAGCGACGATACGAATCCGGCATATACCGGTGATGATGGTTGGGAAAAATATACAATCTATCGTAAAAAGATTGCACACTACATCAGTCAAAACAGTGGATCAGTTGGTAAACTATTGATCTTTAGTGGTGATGCTCATATGACTGCAATTGACGATGGTATATTGTCACCGTGGTATAGTGGAAGTCGTCCCAATCCGCCAGTTACAATTTACCAATCAGGTCCATTAGATCAAGGTGGAAGTCGTAAAGGTGGACCGTATGTTTTGAATGGTGCTGATATTTGGAATGCCAGCAGTATTTCAGTACGTCAAGATAATGCTTCCTACAATACCTATATTAGCAACTTAAGTTCATCATACACTACAGCAAACAACCGTTATGGCTGTATGGAGGTATATGATGATCTAACCAACATTACTATGTCATTGTACTCACGTAGTGGAAATACAGCACTAACTTCAAGTGCTGGCGATTATAGATTTCCATCAGTTAACGGTGAATACAAAAAGTATCGTATGGTGTTTAACACATCTGGGTACTCTGTCGGTTCGGGTGGTGCAGTAGTTCAAACGTCTACTCTGGCATCATTCTAACAAATTACACAAAACGGAAGAGCACACACTCTTCCGTTTTTTTATGCGCAAATGTCTATGTATTGATCAAATGAAAACAAAGTTATACCGACATCCAAACATTGAAATTAGAAAATCACATATTCACGGATATGGAGTTTTTGCAACTGATGATATTGGAGAAAACACTGTTTTGGAAGAAGTGCCATTTATAAGTATATCACAAGGTGTTGCTCACGACTATGCGTTTTTATTTCCAAGAGGAGGAACTCCTATTGAAGAAACGGTTGGAGTCAAAAATGAAATAGTGTTGGTATTTGGTTATGCTTCTCTATACAACCATAACGATTTTCCAAATGCTTCATGGAAAACAGATGTATCAGACAGACTGTTTGTCTTTTTTACAAAGACGCACATTAAAAAAGATGAAGAGATTACTGTTTATTATGGACCAGAATCATATTGGGCTGAACATCCACATGTAAACAAACAATAAAAAACCACCGTTTTACCGGTGGTGTGATTTACTTTTTATTGAGTTGATCAAGTTTAGCTTGAAGTTGATTCTTTACTGATCCAAGATCAATTTCCTCAGAACACTCACATCGTTTTTCGGTTTCATATACTGATTCACCGCACATCGGACATGATGCCTCTTCAATAACTTCAGTGATACTTTCCTTGATTAGTCGTTTTAGATCGTTGATGGTCATATTCTATAAATATAACCACCATAACAATTCTATCAATTAGTTGGCTCTTCGTACTGAGTTTCAAGTTGATTCAAACGTGATTCCAACTGAGTAATGTAGTCCTGCATACGAGAAATCTGATTCCACAATTTGACAGTATCGGGAGACTGTGGTTGATGCGACTGTTCATTTTGCAATGCACATTCAATGTGATCTGTGCCAAACAGATACTCACAGTCTACATCAAATGTGGACTTGCTGCAGTATTTACACTTCCAATTGTTCTTTGTATTCTCCTGTTCGATGGCTTGGATTCTATCCAATGTATCCAAAACCTCTTCGTCAGTTTCACAATTTACAATATCACACATCCAGTCCGTTAGACCATCTTCAGTCTTGTCGGCCAATGAAGGAATAAATCGTGCCAATTCCTTTTCGATCAACAACTGGTACTGTTGTACTTGTGTATTTTGTATGTTACGAATTGCTGCTGCATATTTGATAATAAACACTTCTTCCAACTTTAGCTTTCTCATATTATTTTCCTTTCGATTAGTGATTCAAACCACTTTCTGCCGTCTTTGGTAAACTTGTAATCCCAATGGAGAATATACTTTTTCAGCAATTCATGTACCATTGAGGTAGCATAACCACATCTGCGGTGTTCATTAGATATATTGATGAATTCAATATAAACAATTTCTTTTTCAATGCCAATTGAATAGTACTTACAGTAACCCACGCACTTGTAATGGTCTTTGATGTATCCGTATATATCACATGAATACTCATAGTGATCTTCATCATCATTATACCCCAAACATTTATGTGTGAATTTGACTCGACTCATTCAACAACAAAGAACTCATTGTACGTATCACCTTTCTTACATAACTTATACTCCCACACATTGTATTCAAGCTTTTGATAGTCTTCTCCGTGTCGGATATCCCTACACAACTTCTTGAAGTTCAACTTCTTTTCGTTGTTGGTCTTGATAATCTTTGGGGTGATATTCATAGAAGGTCGTTTAACCACATGAATCGTAACAAAGCTAGATACTTCATCCACCACTCTATTAAAGTCTAACCACACCCAAGCATAACAGTTCAAATTATTCTTGCTAAGTGTAATTAGTCCATCACTACTTGTAGTGCCTTTAACTTCAATAATGTATTCGTCGTTGATCAAAATATCATTCGTGTCACCGTTCTCCTTGGGTCTGGTTACTGAATAAATAGGGTACGGAAAATCAATAAGAATATCACGTTCCTTGATCAAGATTTTTGCCAGAGTTTCACTCACTTCACTAGAGAAGTTTGACGATTTCATCTTGAAATGGGCATTCAAGTTGTACTCGTAATCTTCCTTGCGTCGTTCAATAAACTTTTTTATATAGTTTTGTATTTCAATTTTTGTTTCAAAGTCATTCATCGTTGTAATCTTCATATTATCCGGATGAAAAGTCAAGAAAAAACCCCCGAATTACGGGGGTTCACTTATTTTATTCCATCGACATAAATTCCAAGGTTTTTATATCAATTGGAACGCCATTCTTGGGTGGTACAAACGTCAATGTTAAACTGTCATTTTGTGACACCTTAAACGGTTTTAACAAAACGCTGAATGTATGTTTTGTCTTTGGATCTTTATTGTCTTTACGGTGTTCTCCATCCAACATACGAATACGTCCAACATTGGTTTTAACACCACTTCCGTCAGTGAGATAAATGTCGATTTGATACTTTCCTGTGAAAGTGATTGGTCCTGTCGTTACATCCATCAACGCAATAGATGAATTAACAATTGCTTTGTATATGGATCCTTCTAGTTTTACTTCGATAGGTTCATTTGATATTTGTTTACCAACCCTAACTACAATATTTCGATTCACATTCATTGGTTTGGTAACGGTCAGTTTCTTATCGTAACTGATATTGTTTGTGATACCCGTCATGATGTCTTTAACACTAACTGTAATCCAAGAACCATCAATGTCAGTATACTGATAAGTTTGTTGACCCCATGGACCATCCAAGTCAGGCATTGGTTGACTATACATTGAGAAAATACGATCAATGTTTCCATGATGCATGTAGAAAATAGGATCCAATGCAGCATATCGTAGTGTCCCCATCGTTCTGTTCTTACCAATACGAGTTCCAACCCAATCATGACCATCGTTGTGAGGATTCTGTTCAAGCAATCCTTGTCCGGTGTTACGATCAATGGTGGACTTACCACCAAACTGTTCCCACGGAGCATTGAGGATCTTATAAATGTATTCGGGACTAGTGTAGTAGATTGCGTCTCGGACATGGTTTTGGGAGTCTACTGTAAGTTCATTATTTGGATCCATCTTTGGCTTTAGAATAGAAGGTCCACGGTTTCCATCGTACAAAGCAGTGTTATCAAATCCAAGATTATCAGCGTTAACCATGTTTTCTTGAGTCAGATCATAACCAAACAATGGACTGGCAAGTCCTGCTTGTTCACGCAAACGAGTATTGGGAATTTCCTTGTGAGTCATCCAGTCCCAGTATGGATATGCAAACTTGGAACCGTCGATGTTGAGTTTGGTGGTGAGGATGTTGGCAAGAATACGTTCCAAGAAGTAAACGTATCCTCTATGCCATGGGAGGAAGTGCCAACTCCAGTGAACTTGTGGATTGTTATCACCAGCCTCTGTGCAGTGGTGGGCATGCTGCCTACCGTAGTTTTCCCAGTGAAGTGGACTGTCAGTGGGCATATCGTTGCGCATGTAGCCTACAGCTTTACAGAGAGTACGTAGTTCTTCGTCAGTTAGATCGTAGAAACTCTTACGAACACGTTTTGGATCTTTGGTTGGATCAAACTTTGACTGTACCTTTTGTATACCACTAACTGAATTGTGGTGACTATGTTGTGCGGCATTGATATTGAGTCCAAGGGCAGCCGAACCTATGAGACTAGAATTGATAAAATTACGTCGATTTAGTTGCATAACTCAATTTACATAGTCTATTCTACCAACAACATTCTGGGATTTATTTTCTATAATGTTTGAAATGTGGTTTCGACTATTTATACCCATGACAGTACAAGATTTACGTAATTTGATTATTGAATGCTTAATGGAATCAGATGTTCCAGTTGGTGGCTTAGTTGGACGTGTCAAGTTATCTGGATGGGCATTTGATGAAGAACCAAATCCATCATTGCAGTCTGAATTAAACAAAATCGTAGACAAGTATGTTCGTACCCTCGACATTGATGTATTTGTATATACCAAACATATCAAGTTAAAGACGCTGAATGCGACAAAAGATGCTCCAAAAGGAACTGGATCATCTTTTATGCGTGAATTTATCAAATTTGCTGATGATAACAATCTGGTTATTGTATTGACTCCAGCAGTAAAAGGTTATGGTAGTGCTGGATTTAAAAAGACATCCAGTTATTCAAGATTGGTTGATTTCTATAAACGTTTTGGGTTTAAAAGCAAATATGATCGTTCAAGTTATCGTCCAAACTATCCAGAAACAATGTTTAGAGATCCAAAGTCATCTTCTAAACCTTTAAATGAACGTAATGTTAAAGTTGGTCCATACAAATACTATGGCTTTACAGAAAAAGACGAAGACTACATTCAATCATTGGTGCACAGATATCATACTTCAGCAACCAACACTGAAAAGGATGAAATCAAAACCGAATTTGAATCACTTTATCAAAAAGTAGTTGGCACAAATCCCATCTTAAGTCACATCAATATCGATATTCCCAACTATAACAGCAAAAACACTCCGGTTATGGATTTAGTGTATGGTGTTGTGTCTGGCATACCACCAGAAGATATACGCAACTTTATTGAAATTACTAAAGGCGCTGGAGGCACTGGCATACCAAGCAACTATAAACTAAAAGCACTATCACCATATATTCAAATAGAGCCAAAAGAACAGTGATGTGCTTGTTGCGCTTGATGTGCTTGCAGCAGTAAGGTTATAAAAAACGCATGTCAAGTTAATTTAAAAACTGTTTGTATTCCTGATGTCTTTCAGCGTGTTATATTCAACTTTGAGTAACTATAGTGCATGATCATGTAACCACTGTCCCAATGAATTAGAAGCGTAATGTGTATATTGTTTTTTTTCTATTCTGCCGTACAAAGATATTGATATTCCATTTGAACCATCATATCTCATGTAGATTGTTTTGACAATATCAAGACGGTTCAGGGTATCAACATCAAGATCTTTGCAGTTTTCTTGTATCCATTGTTTCATTTGATTGATTGACTCATCTGACAAGTTTCTGGATATGTGCCAGATATTATCTGTATATCGTCCATATGGAGTTATATCCTTATGTTTAAAGTCATAATAGTCTGGATATACTTCGTAAATATCTTCACAGTTCAAACCGTTGTTATACAACAATGTTGGCATTAAAATTTCACAATACCCACTGTGTATTTGATACAACACATTCAATAATGAACACGCTCTTTTTGATATTCCCACAAACGCAAAATAACAACAAACCAACTGTGAGAACGACGTTGTTTGTTGGTCATTCCAATCCCAAGTATCATATGGAATAGTTAAAGGTCCAACAAAATCAACACCATTCACAGTTTTACTCGTAACCTTTACGAACTCGTCCCATTTATCA
>Ga0078894_10002299_pt1 | contig 14471 bp, 17 predicted proteins | sample LauGreSu1BDMLBSD_2_FD_67506 | JGI IMG/M metagenome (GOLD analysis project Ga0078894, IMG submission 67506) | Freshwater lake microbial communities from Lake Michigan, USA - Su13.BD.MLB.SD (version 4) (version 4) | ecosystem: Environmental > Aquatic > Freshwater > Lake | place: Lake Michigan...
AGCATAAGTGCCGTTAGGGTAACCGGCAACACAACCGTAACGCTCTACAAGGGAGGAGAGTGCCCCGTATGCCCAATCAGTAGACTTTACATCGGAGAATTGTGAAACGCTTGTAACCTGCTCTGAAGTGGAGTATTGATTGACTGCTGCAATATTAAGATCTGTCGCATTCGCAACAGCAGGAGCAATCATTCCCAGAGCAACGGGTGCAAGCATCAGTTGTTTGAAAAATTTCATAGATTTGTTTTGTTTGTACTATAGGACAAATGTTAAGAATTCCTACAAGAGGTATTCAAGTACTTATTTAGTATAAAGTAATTGTTAAAGATTGTCAAGTGGTTTGAACTGCAGAATTTTCAGTTACTCTTCCAAGATAAGGATTAAAGTCTACAATTTGTTCTAAAGCCATTTGAGCACCTGTTTGTTGCCAAAAATTCAAGATTCCGTCGTGGCTTGAACGATGAAATACATCAATGTGTTCTGGATGAATAGTAGAACCTAATTCAATTTTATAAAGCAACAAAGGTACTGCATATGTAATTCCTGAATTATAAATCAAATCATCAGCAACAGGTCTTGGTTTGACTCCATTATCAAGCTTATATTTATTTCCACGAATATGATACTTGATAAGTTTTTCTGCATGATGTCTTGTTATTGCATAGCAGGCAGTAGAAAAATCATTTACAAATCTTGTATGAATTTGAACGTGAATATCACCAGTACAAATAATTGCTAACTGAATCACATCCCAACAATAAGGAACTCTTGAAATAAAATCTTCCCACGCAAAATTCCAATAACGAGCAATATCTATATTGCAATCATCCTCCATAATGATTGCATAAGGAGAATTTGATGTTTCATACCAATGTCTAATTGCCTTAAGATGAGATGTAACACATCCAATTTCACCGGAGGTCATCATCTCAGGATAACGTCCAGTAAGAATATCACTCAAATCATCATCTCTACCATCATAAGCAGAAATTCTTGTGTAATTTTCAATTTCCCAATATTTAAATTGATCTTCCATATATTGTTTTCTTTCCGGTTGCCCATCAAGATTTAAATAATATATTGGTCCAAAATTTTTTAGTTTATATAAAGATTTATTTTTGTCCATTAAATTTTTGTATAACTTTTTTTACAGCTGGAATATAGTGAGTTTTAATTTGATTTTCCCAAGAAAATTGTTTTGAGTATTCTACTATTTCATTTCTTTTTTGTAAAGATATAGTTCTATTTTCTTCAATTTTTAATGACACATATTCCAAATCAATAATCTTACTCTCTGGGATTACCGTAATAAAATCTTTTTCTAAATCTAAATTAGCAGTTGCCCATTCAGAAATTACAAGTCCCAGCCCAGAAGCAAGTGCTTCCATACAAACAAGAGGATGTGCTTCACCATCAGAAAGCAAAATAAGATTTGCATAATCAGTCAAATTATTATATAAATCATCTTTTGACCACTCTCCAAGATAATTTTTATTTACATCAAATCTTTCATCTACAATATTTCCAGCATAATAAATTGATGAAATATTTTGAAATAAACATTGACGTTTTCTGTAATCTACTTTTGCAAGATAAATGCTTCTATCTGGAAATTTTGGAGAATTAGTAAACCTAAATTTATAATTAGTTACTCCATTTGGAACAACATATAAGTTATCCTCTGGTATTCTCATTTGATTTTTGTAGATATTTTTAATCCCTTCAGATAAAGAAAATATATTTGGTTTGATGTTTGCAAATCCATTTGCTTTATGTGAATATGCACCATACATTTCTGGCCTTTCTAGATACCCATAGTGTGTTGTAATTGCCTTTGGAAATTGAATATATGGATATAAAAACACATAATCATCATAATGAACGTGAACAAAATCAGGATTTATTTGATTAATTGTTCCGATAATTTCTTGTGGATTTGTAGTATTAATAATATCCACTTGATGACCTAATTCTTTTAGGGTGTTTGCGGTATCCCAAATTACAATTTCAACTGCACCCCAACCAACTGGTGGTATTTGAGAAAACCCAGGACCAATAATACAGATTCTCATCGAATAGACTCCATCTTTTCAATGTTCTGTACATAAAGTTTTACTAATTTTTCCCAAGAAAAATTTTCCATTGCATAATCACGAATTTCATTACGAATAGGTAAAGATGCTTGACGATTTTCTTCAATTTTATCTTTTACATATTCAATGTCTTCCAATTTTGTATCATCAATCAAGGTAATAAATGGAAGAGATGTATCTATATCATGAGCGGCATATTTTGAAATTACAACTCCAAGACCATTAATCAATGCTTCCTTTACAACCAATGGTGTTCCGTTTTCGCCATCAGAAAGAAGAACAAGATTTCCATAATCAGTCAGATGTTGTTTTTTATAGTCATCAGACCATTCACCAAGATAATTAATAGATGTATCAAAGGGAGTGGAATTACTATTTTTTCCAACAAAATCAATACATTCAATAGATTGATATAACCATTGCTTTTTTCGATGATAAATTTGTCCAAGATATAATGACCGACTTGCATTTACTGGGTTTTTAGAATAAGTAAAGGTCTCGTGATTTGCTCCATTTTCAGAAAGTAAAAGTTTACTTTCATCAGCACCAGCATTTTTAAAAGTTTGATAATCTTTTTTAGAAATACAAAAAATATAATATTTTTTATTTTTGATAATAAAATCAAATGTTTTATCATATCCATCTCTACGATGCATATAAGGTTGATCAATATATGGATAATGACTACTTAAAGCAATTTTAGGAATATCTGGAATAAGATCCAAAAGTTCATGAAAAACATCATAATGTAGATGTGCAAAATCATACTTATCTTCTTTCAAATATTTTAAAATTTCATTCCAATTTGGAGTATTAATAATAGTACCAGTATGACCCAATTTATCAAGTTCAAGGGCATAATCCCAAATTAAACTTTCAACTGCCCCCCATCCATCAGGAGGAATAGGCATAATGCCTGGACCAATCATTGCAATGTTCATATCAATATAGCTCTTTGTATGCGTGAACGAGTGAGTATTGAGAATTTCTAAAATCAGGTGTCTTCCAAGTTTCTGTTAAATTAGTGTTAATAACATAATCTTTACCACAAATAAAATAAGCAATTTGCATATAGAGATCTAACCACCCGAATCTATGATCTAAGTTTTCTATAATATAATCAAATTCAAAATCAATAAAATCATAAATTTTATGATAGTTATCTAAAAAAGTTTCAATGTTGTAGATACTTCCTCCACCAGCACCATACCAATCTACATTTGGTTTTGCTCCATATTTATCGGAAATATAAGTAAGAAGATCTGGGGAAATTTTATTTCCAGGAACATCAAATCCAGCACATTCCCAAGATGGATCAATCTTTACTTCTCCCTGAGTAAGAACATCATCTTCCATCATAATCATATGAGTTCCACCATTTTCTTTGACATGCCTTGCTGCTTCCCGAAAATGATGAATCCAATGAAGACTTTCATCCTTTGTAAATCCATAAATCCCAGAAGGATCTCCCCAATTTCTTCTACCAATACGCATATAAGAATGAACATATTTGCAGTTATATTTTTTTGCCAAATCAGAGTAATCTACTCCACCATCACAAATCAAAGTATAAGGAGAATCTGGATAAAATTTTCTAAACTCTTGTAAAATGAACTCTGTTGCTCTTTTATTTTCATACACTGTATGAAAGCACCCAAAAGTCATATCAATTACCTTCCTTTCTATAATAGGGTTCAATATCGTCTCTATATAACCAGAACCAATGTGGTTCTCCTGGAGGAGTTGGTTGTACATCTGGTGTTATTCCTTTAAAATCATAACTAAATGGAGCATTATAAAAACTGAAGCATTTTGGATTATTTAATCCAATCCACTTTTCAAAATTCATTCTTTGAATTGGTCCAAAATCTCTACTATCATTTGGAAATCTATCTCTTGTGGGATGAATTAAAGTTTTGATATAATCTGCTCGTGCCCACCAAAAGTTTCCACTCATATGAGGCCAAGGATCTAAACAATAATTTACACCCGAAACTTGATATTCGTCAAGTTTCTCTACTGCTTCTTCCCATCGGTCAAGAATTCCCCATTCCATCTGATGTCTCCAACTATTCACTGCCCTAAATTTACGATCAGAATAATGATCTCTCACTCCACACATATGACTAATTCCTTTTGTGTGAAGATAAGCAATTGCTTTTAAATCTGGATTAAAATGTGCTTCCTCATATACTCTTTTTAAAGTAAACCCTTCATATTCACTTTCATCAATTGAAACATCAAGAACATTCAGCCAGTCATAGATAGAAACATATTCAGAAATTCTATTTGCCTGTGGTCCATTAATTGCACAGTAAATAGAAGCCCTGTCAGAAAGGCCACTACGATAAATTCTTTTAAGTTGTTCATCTACCATCAATTTCCAAAGATCCGTTCCATCAGGACTCCAGATATGATAATAGACTGATAAATTTTTAGTCATTGGTATTAATTATGATATTTTTGATTATTTTTAGAGATATGTGTAATTTTTTCTTCAAAATCACAATGTTGTTTAAAATCTTCTGGATATGCAAAAGATGGTGAAAGAGTATGAACTTTATCTTTATTTGTGATAAAGAATTTATTAAAATACGATTCCTCATACCACACTGGTGTAGTATTTTTTTCTTTATCTTCTTTTGTCCATTGATCTAAAAGTTCCATCATCTTAATAATTTCTGGAACTTTGCCACCCCACAAACATCCTTGATAATAAACAGAAGTATCCATATCTTCAGTAATGCAAGCATTTGATAGTGGATTTACATCAAAAGATCCTGGAAACTTATCGTGAGGAGAAAGTTTTAAATAAGCACAAGGATGATGAACACCAATGTAATCTTTAGAATCATCTAAAAATTCTTCAACAGAAACAAACTGTTTGACTATCATATCGGCATCAATAGATACAAACCAATCGCATTGATTGATGATATCTTTTGCTCTCAAAATTGTTTCAAACGTTTTATAAAAAACTTCAGGCCACCCAAAATGTTCCGTTTCAATTTTAGTCACATCTTCTGGGAAATCACCTTCTCCGTCAGTAAATACAATAAACTTTTTTTCTACTCCTGGAAGAAAATTATCTTGAATAGACTCATACCAATTTGGAAGAAAATTCAAATAATTTCCTGTTCCAAAAAATGAAATAGCAACTTTCATAATAACTTCAAAGATTTTACTTGTTTAATTATACCACTATCAATTGAATATTTACATTCCCAATTGAAATATTTTTTTACTTTTGTGGTGTCTATGTTTATGTATGAAGGTTTTGAATTCTCATTTTTATATGTAATAATTGGAGAAGCATAAAGAAGAATTTTTTTTAATAATCCCTGAATTGAAATAGCATTGGAACTGCCAACCAAAAATAAATTATATCCACTCAACTCTGTTTGTACTGCTTTTATTATCAAACTAATCAAATCATTTATATGAATAAAATTAACTGTTTCTTCAACATTTGAAGTTATTACAATATTATCACTTACAATGAGTTTATCTATTAATCCATTTACTCTGTTTGGTGTAGGATTTCCACCATAAACATTAGTGACTCTAAAAATTATACTTGAAAAATTATTTGTTCTATGAAGTAATTTAATATAATTTTCTAAAAGTAATTTATGTGTACCATAGATTGATTTTGGGTTTGGTAATGAATTTTCATCACTTATAGTATTGAATTCAGAACTATGCAAATCACCAGCAGTAGAAAGAAAAATAATTTTTCCATTTGGATTTGTCTTCAAATAATTTTGAAAAATTTGAAAAGGAATCAATACATCATTTTGAAGGGATGATTCCAAATCTACAAAATTGTTCCTTGGCGTAATTGATGAGGACAAATGCACCAAAGTGGAATTTGGCAAAAATTCTACATCTGGAACTTGATTGCGATAAGAAATTGGAATATAATTACTAATATTTTTAACCAATTCTTTACCTATTAATCCATTAGATCCAGAAACATAGATCATTAAAGAATCTCCCAACCATAACAATAAATGTCTTTTGTATTGTGATGAGAATAAGCAGATCCAAACCACATCTTAGGTGCAATGACCTTTTTATTTGGATTTTGAATCAACCAAGCACCCCACCAACTCATACTGCTATTAGCAATTATAGCATGATCACATAAAGACATCAAGCATAAATCCACATAAGGAACCAAAGCTCCATCAGAATACTTATCTTCCGGTTCAGACATCATAAATCTATCAGATTTAAAAATTTCTTGTTCTTTGCACCATTCAATTGAATCTGAAAATACAAGAATAGGCATATCTTCTGGAAGATGTTTAATTGCCTCCTCATAATACTCTAATGGTTGAACTGGATGTTGATCAGAACAGTTTACATAAGCCCATTTAAATCCCCTGCGATCTACAAGATTTGGGTCTCCACGACGAACATGAAGAAAAGCAATTTCCTGTCCCTCAAATTCTTTTCTAAATTGCAAACAAGGTTCTAACCATTCTTTTTTAAAAATAAAGTCTTGACGGATTTTTTCTTCAATATCTTTGAAATATTTTTCAGATTGAAAATACCCAACAAGTGTTACATTGTCGGGACAAGTATTATGAAACTCTTCACTATAATGAAAATGTGGTTCTCCAACTGATGGAAGATTTGCTACACCAGTAAAAGATTTAATATCAAAAGCATCACCAAGTCCATAATTATCAATTCCTTGTTGGTCAAATGGGGGAATACAACAATCAAATCCTCTACGATGTGCGATACCTTTTAATGCAGCATATTGGAACATTTGATTACCAAGTCTTCCATTATTGCCAAGTTGATTACACGCTAACATAATTTTTCTCCATATCTTTAAATATCTTTTGTATTCCAATTTCAATTGTAGTTTTAGGTATCCACCATTTCATGATAAAAGTATCTGCCTGATTTCTTTTATCAAGTTGCACTGAATCTTTTTCAGTAGAAGGTTGTACCTTAATATTATAATTTCCAATCAAATTAAATTGTCCAGAAATAATATTAGCAATATCTTTAATTTTTGTATATCTAAAACTTGTAATATGAAGATTATCTTCTGAAGTAAATTCAGAGTAATACTCCATTACAGTTTCAAGTGCTTCACAACAGTCCTCAGCATAAAGAAAATCTCTTTCTTCTTCACCATCGGTCATCATGTCAATTACACCAGTTTCAAATCCTTTACGAATAAAGTCTGTGATAACGTGTGCTTTCTCATAATCATTTTCAATACCATAAACATTCCAAAACTTCACGATCAAACCATTCATTGATTTGGTATAAAGTTCACCTACATTTTTCAAAACACCATAAGGTGAATAACTCATATTACTCATTTGCGATGAAGCAAATACAAATTGCTTATTGTATTTTTGAATCAACGTAAATGCATTTGTCATTAAACGGCAGTTATTATTAATGAACTGGAATGTGTGCTGATACTTTTTAAGATAACGGGATCCGCCAACATCAAAAGCAAGAAAAAAGATAAAATCAGAATCTGCAATTCTTTCTTCGAGAAGTGGATTTGGAATAAGAGTCATATCTTCATCTAAAGTATTCACTATGTCAAATTCATTAACAAGATACCCTTTATTGTGTAGATACTCCGTCAGATAGGCACCGATTTGCCCACTGGATCCAAGAATAGTTATTTTTTTCATTTTTTCTTTACAAAGAAAGCATTTGAACAGCAACTTCCCCCATCCATAAGATGAGTATTGTCAAATTGAAGTTGGTGATTTGGTAGATATTTTTCAACAAAAGGTTTCCATACATTTGGGTGAAAAATTCCATCATGAAATTCAATTTCAAGATATTCAATATCACGAATTTTTTCTGAACTTGATATCACATTTTGTTCAGATCCTTCAATGTCCATTTTAATAAAATCAATTGAATATTTTTCTAAAATATTTTCAAGTGTAATGGTAGGTATTTTATCAAAATAATTTCCCCATTTTACACTATATCCACCAACATTAAAATTATTTAATCCCAAGCTAATAAAATCCTGACCATAAAATAATGCTTTATTAATAACTTCAACATTTACTTTTTCAGATTTAACATTATTCAAAATAAAGTTATAATTGTCAAAAACTGGTTCAATTATAATTGCATTATCTAGAGAAGAAATATTTTCAATTAAAATATTTGAAACTTCACCAGTACATCCCCCAACATCTAATGATGTTTTTATATTTTTATCTTTAAGAAAATCTATGACTTTTTTAAAATAATCATTATTTTTCCATTCTGTTTTTGTTGAATGAAGGTGCTCGTCTAATGTTTCAGCCATAATTTTTACCCAATTTTTTCTACAATTTTTAAAAGACCTTTACACCTATTGACATAGGTATGATCTCTTTTTACTACTTCCATTTGATGTAATATAAGTTCTTTATTATACTGATTTTTTATTCCTAAGTCAAATATTTCTTCAGCATCTTCAGATACCAACAAAGAACTATCAACAAAATCTTTCAAGTATGGTGCATCTGAAACAGTAAGACATCCATAACTAATTGCTTTCAAAACGCGGCAAGGAACATATAAATTATCTTTTTGTTCCTGTGGTCTAAAATCTGGAACAAAGAAAGATTTCTGCATATATTTAATATTATCGTCTTCTGAAGTAAAAACTTCCTGTGGATCATAATGATTAAATTGAACATTATTTCTTTTTACTATTTCAATAAAATCTTGATGTAATGGTGGGGCACCCACTCTAGGTCTATGAATTGTTCCTACAAAATTATATTCATTCAATCTTTTTTTTGATGCCATATTCAAATCAATTTCATTAGGAAGAAGATTAGTTGCCCAAGAAAAATGAATTACATTATAATCCTCCTCTGATTGAGTATCGAACATTACACCCTTTTCTATTTCATAATATCTTTCATTCTGAATAAACTGCTGTTTATATTCTGCTACTCTAAAGTTAATGAGTGATTTAACTCTATTTAAATACTTATTATTTTTAAAAGTATCATAAGAAAAATAAATTCCACTTTCCAACACAGGACAATTTTTATCTGTAAGACCTTGATTATCTACAATAAAAACAGAATTCTCATAATCAAAATCTTGGGGATAATAATTATCACTGAACCAATAAACAGAACATCCAAGATATTCAAATGCTCTTTTTAGACCCCAATAAATGTAAGAATGAGTATTCTCTCCATGAAGAGGACCCCACAAAATAATTTTTTTCATATCAATAATGTACTTGAAAATCTACAGGTTGGGCAATTATAGAATTATTTTGAAGATGATGTTTTAATAAAAGTTCATTACACCAATACCCATCAATTTGATTGGATTGTTTTACTAATTGTCCTATGTGATTATACAACCCACAATATACATTCATTGCATTTGTAGTTCCCATAGCGAACCAATCGGCAATCATACCATCTGGTTGATTTAAATTTTGATAAACAACAACATCATCACCAATAACTAAATCATCAAAATTCAAAATAACGTGTGGAGAATAATCAAGTCTATTTCTAATTACCAAATCATATTCAGTTCCAGTTTCAATTGAATACTGTTCTTTCAAAAGATTAGACATCATAATACTATAGTACATACTATTTGTTGTATTGCAAATTTCATCTTTTGCAACTTCAATTCCACCTTTAACCTCAAGTGCCCAAGTAAGTGCATGAGTAAAAACTTTATCTGGAAAATGATAATTTCTTTTCCAGATTTTAGGTTTTTCTACTAATATTTTTTTGGGGCCATAATAATTTACAAGTTTATCAATTGTATTTGATTCAATTATACGAAGTTCTTTCCCTGGAATAACAGAATTAATATTCAAATTTTCTGGTTCAAACCAAGTATGAATGAATACATCAACATCATTATGTTGCAATATAGATTGGCTTAACTTTTGAAATCCAATATCAACAACTCTCGGTTGCCCAGATAAACATAATGCTATTTTCATAGTTCCTTTTGATTTACAAATACAATATCACTCATTTGAGTACCATTATTATCCTCAAATTCATAATCAATTAAATCAAATACTTTAAAATTATTTTCTTCAAAGTATTCAATAAACTCCTTTCTATTTACCTCACCTTCAAATCTAGGTATTTCATTAGTACATTCTATTGAGATATATTTAATTCTATGAAAATTTGGTTTCAAAGATTTTACAATATCCATATCTTTTCCTTCGGCATCAATCTTTACAAAATGAACAATACCATCAATTTCTTCATCAATTATATCACTTAAGTTTAAAACTTTAACATCAATGGTATCAACAATACTTGTGAGTTTTTTGATAATATCATCAGTATAATATATTTTACCTTCTTTCTTTTCTGAAGAAAGATTATCGGAAGTGATAATACATAAAGAACTTGCCTGGTCTATTGAATTTATATAAAAAGTTTTAGTCTCCTCAGTTCTTCTTGATATATCATCAACACATACATTTAAAAATTTTGAATATTGATTTGATATATCGTGATTCAATGGATCTATTCCGATAGAAAATACATCATTCAATTCAAAAACTTTAGATAATTCATATAAAAATGCTGCCCTAGCAGCACCAACATCAACAATATTAATTTTATTGTAATGTTTTTTTAAATCAATAAATGCAGAATTCATTTTTTTAATTTATTGGGGTAATCAGTACAAATACCATATGTATTATAAACAATCAATGAACTCAAATCCGTGGTTAAATATGTTTCCGGCATTACAATTACAGATTTTGGTGTGTAAAATTTTCCAGGATACGTCCAAATATAATTTCTACTGGTTAAAGTATAATCATCATTTTGGTGCCAGAAATAATTAAATCCACTAGTTGAGTGCGTAAATTCAAAAAGGGCTTCAATATTTTTACAATGTATCCATAAATTATCTTTATATTTTTCTAACCAATACCAACCAATCAAATATTGAGATTCATCATGTCCAAGGTAGATATTACTTTCAAATAAATTATAACGAACATCAATTTCTACATCAAATCCTTTTGAAATTGTTTCTTCAATATATTCTGGTTTATTTTCTTCTAATGGATTGGGACCATCAATATTTCCGCGATGTGCAATGAGTTTCATTTTTTATGATGTTTCAAATAAAAATTCAAATCTTCGGGAACTCCTAATCCCCACATTTTATCCACTAATTCAACAGTGAATTTTTTACCTTCAAGAATTGCTTCATTATAAACTGGAGCAACATAAAACTCATTATTTACGCGAACATTTTTTCTTATCATACTATGTGCCGCAGAAACAAAATCTTTTCCTTGTTTCCAATAATAATGCCCGGTTGTCGCATAAATTGAAATTGGATTCTTTTCTGCTACTTCATTAATAAAACCATCTTCACCAACTTTTGCATAAGACCATTTAGGGTGTTGAGTGAGTTCTTCAAAACAAAATACAGAACCATCAATATCACTATTGATAATATTACTCATTGAAGAAACACTATCCCATTCAATTACATTATCAGAATTTACAATTAGTAACGGATCTCCAGTATTAATAAGTTTTTCAGCAAGCAGAACTGTGCAAGCAGCCCCTTCGGTTAATCCATCAACTTCAACAATATCATAACTTTCAGTTAGATTTTCAAGGATATGACGAAAACTACTATTTTCCAAATGTTGTTTTCTTGCCAAAAATATAAAATTACATTGGCAATTTAAATTTTCAACAACTGTCCTTATCATTGGTTTTCCATTCACATCAATAAATGGTTTTGGAACTTTATAGACATCTCTTGGAAATCTAGATCCTTCTCCAGCCATTGGAATTAGGATATTCAATTTTTTATTAATATATGGCATTTTTGGTTTAGTTATAGTTTTAATATGTGAAATAAAATCCAGATTCAATTCAGAATATGATGAAATATCGTAAATATGTGCCCCACTATAAAATGCAGCTTGCTTTCCAACTTCAGAATCTTCAACCACAACTGTCTCATATGGAGATACTCCAAAATGAGACATTGCTTTTAGGTAAATTGTAGGAGAAGGTTTGTGTTGAATATTTTCTGCACTTAAAATTAAATCAACAACATTTTCAATATCTAATTTCTTTACAACTTTATTTAAAAAATTATATCGTGCATTTGATGCCAAAGCAACATAATAACCTTGATTTTTTAAAGAGCAAAAAAGTTTTTTGACATTAAAATTAATTAAAATATTATTATCAAAAAGTTCTTCTAGGTATTCTGCTTTATTATTCCAAATAGTTTGAATATCTTTATCTTTAATTTTTCCTTGGTCTGCTAATAATTTAAGTTTTTCAATTGTAGGAATAGTACCGAAAGATTCATCTTCCTTCAAGCTAAATTTATATCCAAAGTCTAAAAGTGCTTTTACAGTTGAGTTAAAATGCAATATCTTACTATTAATCAAAACACCATCAACATCAAATGCACATAATTTTATATCATTCATCACACTTTAAAAACTTGTTTAATTTCTTCAATCAATTCAACATCATTTGAAGCAACACCCAATCCACAAGAATTGGTAAAATTCACTTTAGGTAGTTCAAGTTGAGAAAAGAAAAGTCCCACTCCATCTGGATTTGAAATAGTATCGTGAAATAATACTACACCATTTTCTTCCAAAAATGGTGCCCAGGTATCACAATCATTCTTGCAATTATCATAATCATGAAGACCATCAATATGAAGAAGATTAATCTCTTTATCCCAAGTCTTTGCTACATCATCAAAATATCCTTTGATAATTTCCAAATTATCAAGTTTTAGTTTTTCTTTAATGTCTAGGACAAATTGATAATCATCATCTTGTCTTGGTCCGTGTTTTGAAATATCAAAACAATCAATACCAATTACTTTATTTTTAGTATTTAATGCAAGTAAAAATGAAGAATACCCATAATCTACACCAAGTTCTACAGTCAATTTTGGTTGTATTTTATTCATCAACCAAATCACAAATTCATTATGACTTTTTGGTGAAATATTCCACCCTGACGGAATTGCTCCAAGAATTTCACCAATATTATTAGAATCTATGGTTTTTATGTGATCATAATACCATTGGAGTTGATGGCCTGAATTATCGTACCAAAAAAAATTTTCAACCATTTAACTGCTCCTCAATCCATTTGTAAGTTTTTGCAATACCCTCTTCTAAAGTCATACTATAATCCCAACCAAGCTCTCTGCGAACTACATCATTATTAGAGTTGCGTCCACGAACACCAAGAGGACCATCAATATGATTTTTCTCAACACTCTTTCCAGCGACTTTAGCGGCAGTATCTACAAGTTGATTAATCGTAACCATTTCTTCCGAACCAATATTCACAGGTCCGATGAAATCTGATTTCATCATTCTTCTAGTAGCTTCAATACATTCAGAGATGTAGAGAAAGGATCTAGTTTGAAGTCCGTCACCCCATACTTCAATTGTTCCTCCTTCTTCTGGGAGGTATGCCACCTTACGGCAGATTGCTGCAGGTGCCTTTTCTCGTCCACCTTCCCATGTTCCCTCAGGTCCAAAAATATTATGATAGCGAGCAACCCTAACAGGAATGTCGTAATTGCGATTGTAGGCGAAATAAAGGCGCTCTGAGAAGAGTTTTTCCCATCCATACTCAGAGTCTGGATTTGCTGGATATGCAGATTCTTCACGACAGTCAGGGTTATCCGGATCAAGTTGATTGTGCTCTGGGTACATACACGCAGACCCAGAGTAGAAAATTTTAGTTTGGTTTACACCTTTGAAATCATTAAACTGACGAACTGCTTCCAGAACATTTAGGTTAATGGTTGCAGAATTGTGCATAATATCAGCATCATTCTCACCAGTGAAAACAAACCCCGCACCACCCATATCAGCAGCAAACTGATAAATTTCATCAAATGATTGAATATAACTATAGGGAACTGAATTATAAAAGTTACCTCTATCCCCTTTATATTCAAGAACACGACGAACAAAATTTACATCACGAAGATCTCCAAGAATAAATTCGTGTGCTTCGTGCTTAGAAAACTCTGGATACTTAAGATCTACACCACGAACCCAGTATCCTTCGGAACGTAGTCTTTTAACCATATGACTTCCAATAAAGCCACCAGCACCAAGAACAAGTGCTTTTTTAATGTATTGACTCATAAATCAATTTATTAGTGTATATATTATGTATTATATCAAAATAGGAGAGTTTGTGCAACCCTCCTACATATACTTATATCATTTTTGACTGGAAATTGAAAACCAGGCGGGAGAGAGTCCCATCCGCACCAGTCGTCACTTATAATGCCCATACGACGAGGGCAAATCAGGATTCAAACTTGACTCCACCAGTATAAGTTTTA
>Ga0078894_10002300_pt1 | contig 14467 bp, 12 predicted proteins | sample LauGreSu1BDMLBSD_2_FD_67506 | JGI IMG/M metagenome (GOLD analysis project Ga0078894, IMG submission 67506) | Freshwater lake microbial communities from Lake Michigan, USA - Su13.BD.MLB.SD (version 4) (version 4) | ecosystem: Environmental > Aquatic > Freshwater > Lake | place: Lake Michigan...
GAGATATCCCAACGGATTATTTTTGTCTGATCTTCCCGATTATCGCGATGAGTTATCCGATATTTATGAGCAGATTTCCCATACCGGTACACGCACAGATATGCGTGACCGTATAAATGATTTAGTTAATGTGTTGAGCAACTCCGCCAGTGAAAAGATCTCCCGTATCAAGAGAGCCTTTGAAGAAGCCATTGGTCCAGATCTAGCGAAGCATTATTATATACAGGGTGGGAATGGGGAGAGGAAGAGGGTGGGGAAGACACCTAACTCTAATGTTGATTAGATGGTCAATGATTAGGAAATGTTCTAATCGTTAATACAAAAATACGAAGTGCGTATATTAAGATTTTGAAGTACTAAATGATAAAGATTGAATAAGTTAAATTTAATTTAATTAAAAATATAAAGGGTATTTGGTGAAGATGGTGCGAATAAATATGAGTTGTCAGCAAGGCTAAAAGACATTATCACTTTAACAAAATCTAATGGAAACAATAACAGAATTTATTATTGACTTATCAGGAAGTATGAAAGATAAAATTGCATTAACAAAGCAAATGCTATTATCTGACATTATTCCTAACCTCGACTATTCTTCAAGAATTGGAATAAAATCTTTTTCAGCAGTTAAAGATATGCAACCAGTTGTACAAGAACTCCCACTTAATATCATAGACAAAGAGGGAATAATAAAAGCAATAAATGGATTGAATGTTAAGCAGGGCGGTACGCCGATTTCTGAAGCAATAAGACAATCAGTAAAAACATTAAAAGAATATCCTGTGAATAATAAAAAAATCATACTTGTAACAGACGGTGAAGAAGATAAAAATGGCGACTATGTTGCTGAATGTAAAAAAGCACGAATAGACGGAATAAATTGTGAAATTCACGTTGTTGGTATTGGGCTAAATCAACAAGCTCAAACAAAAGCAATTGAAATCTCTAAACTTACGAATGGTACATATTCCAATATTGCATTTTCACAAGGAACACAGTACAATCAAGCGTTAATAAAAAGCAGTTTGACAACTTTTTATTCTGCTATAAATAACCGTAATCAAACACCTCAAAATGTTGCATCAGTAGTTTCATCCCCAATTTTGAAACCTTTGCCTACTGGTCAATCTGTTACAATAGTTGATAAAAATACTGAAGTATTTGAAAAAATCAAAGAAGAGACAGCTAAAGAAATAGTTAACAAGCCAGAAAATGAAGAAATAAATTCGCTTCTTAAAATGCTTGTTGATGAAATAAAAGAAATTCGTGAAGAATTAAAGAAATTAAAAACAAAAAAAGAAGTCATTCCTGAAATAGTTGAAGACAGTGAACTGAATGAAAAAATCCGTTTTATATCTGAAAGCTATTTATATGAATTTTTGAAACTAAAATATCCAAACCGAGTTAAGTGGCTAAACGAAAACGGCGAGTCTAATTCTCATCACGATTTTGAAATATTAGAAGAAGACGGCAACATTGAATATTATATTGAATGCAAAGGGACAGTGAAAAGAAAAACTACATTCTATGTTACTAAAAGCGAATGGAAACTTTTCTTAAACAACACAAAAAATTATCAAATCTATTTCATACAAAACGTTTTAGAGAAGCCTTCACACATTTTTATTAGCAATTTATTAGATTGGATTTTGAGAGGAAAATTATATCCCTGCCTTAAAACTAGGGATATAATAAAAGAGGACCGAGTATTTTTAACAATAGATGATTCTCATTTCGTAAATTGAAAAAGGTCATCATGCAACTTGAATATTTTGCATTTTGAGCAATGGGAATAAAGCGTCGCGTATAAATTATTTCAAATTTCTAAAATATTTATTTCCTAAAATTCATATTTGATTTTCTGTCAGTTTTTATACACTCCCCATGCTTTTAATTTTTTCATTAATTGTGTAACATTCGCATACCCCAAAGCTTTTTTTGTTTCAGTTAAATCGTAATTGTATTTTTTGTAAATATTTAAGCAGTGTTTTTTTAAAACTGCTTCGTAACTTTCGTCATTTTGGTTTTCTTCAAACATAAACCGAGCTGGTAAGTCTTCGGGCGATATTTCAGTATTTACAGGGAATAGTGAATTCAATGTATTGTAGATTTCTCGAAAATTCCCCGGAAAACTATAGCTTTCAACTATTTTCATAGCTCTTTTAGAAATATTCAATTTCCTCCCCCATTTTTTTGAGAGAATTTCCAAATAGTAGTCAATTATATTTTTCCTGGATTCAATTGTTCTATATCTGTATGGTTTAAGAATAATTTCTGGATTAGACAGTCTGTAGTAAAGATCCCATCTAAAACTTCCTTCTTTACATTTTTCATAAAGGTTGTTATTTGTAGCAGCAATAATTCTGACATTTACATTTTTTACAATATCGTTTGATCCGAGTTTTTTGATTTCTTTATTTTCGATTGCTCTTAGTAAACTTTGTTGCATATAAGGTGAAATATCCCCTATTTCATCCAGAAACAATGTGCCCCCTTTGCATTTTTCAAAAAGTCCTACATGATCATTTAATGATCCAGTAAAAGAACCTTTAACATGACCAAATAATTCACTATACAGAGTGTCTTCATGAAGTGACGCACAATTTATGGGTTTGTATTCTTTCTGCGCTAAAGGTGAATTCTTGTGTATATATTCTGCCATTTTATCTTTTCCACAGCCAGTTTCTCCCAATATCAGAATATTTAAATCCTGTGATTGTGCATATGAGTAAGCTTTACTATACTCAAGCTCAACGATTTCATCCTTATAAATGTTGTCTGGAAGATTAATGCTGAAATGGTGTTCATGAAGTGTATCGTCGAGTAATTGATCAATATGTGGTTCAATTTCTTTTAGGGTTGACAATTTACCTTTAGGAATGTATTCAGGTCTTTGTAGTACATAAAGTTTGAATCTTTTTTTCATAGCCATATTTAGGGTACACCATGCCATTCCAACAGCAGTTGGGCCTGTTCCGGCTACTACATATAATTTATCTGATTCATCAAATGACTGAATAACGCTCCTTAGTGCATTTTCTATTACTGAAAAGTCCTGAAGATCTGATTTATCAATTTCTGTTTGATAGAACTCAATCGTTTGATTGTAAGCATCCTTAATAAAATGCCTCATTAAATATTTTTTCCTTTCAATTTCATGGGTTAAACCATTAGAATTGTCTTTAGTAATCAATGCCACATGTTTATCAATACCATATTGCTTAATGATATCACGTTGAATACAAGCTGTAAATCCATCAGCTTTTACATCATATCCACTAGCATTTTCCCTAAAGTCATCTCTAAATCCTAACCAAGAAATTAAAATATTCATGATATAAAATAAGAAAAATTATATAATATAATATAATATAAATAATAAACAATTTTAATACATTGAAAATCAATGTATTAAAATTTGATTCACTTTGGCATAGCATTGGAAATATAGTTGGCAAATCGGAAAATATGAAAATGACTTTGAATCCACCAACTGTTGCTTCTATGATTGTTTATGCTATTACCAATAGTCAATTAGCTGAATTGCAAGTACTCATGGACAAGTTAGTTAATGAAGGTAAGACTAATGTCTTGTCGCTTATTATCAAAGTCATTTCAAGGCCAGAGATACTTACCCGATTGGTTAGAACGATAATGAATGATAATAGTTTGTGGCAAAAGGCTTTGCAAAATTCATATCGTCATGAAAATGGATTCCATAAAATTGTTTTAATGGACGGTGAATATTTCAAACTGCGTTTGCATCATTTTGGTGCAACAGCAAAAATTCCTATGGAGAATATTCATGATCATCGTTGGCCATTTGCCTCTTCAATTTTATCTGGAGAATTGAAAATGGATATTTTTCAAAGAACTGACAGTACATCTGATTCAGAGGAGGTTCATCATTTTATTTATAAATCTGATAAATCCAATGGTGAGTATAAAACCGAAGAGGTAGGAATGGCATATTTGGAAAAAATAGAGCAAAGGACATATTATCCTGGAGAAACTTATCTGATGAGAACAGACGAATTGCATCGGATTACCAATCAAGATGGAGATGAGTCCATGACATTAATACTAACCGGAAAGCCGATTAGTAAGGAATGTAATTTGTATGCACGTAGAGAAATAAAAGAGGAGGAAAAACAATTGATGCATTACTCATCAGAAGATCTAACCCAAATGCTAGATGAAATTCTCGAATTCATTTATCCACAAAAAAATTGATGTAATATGTATATAGCAATTGAAGGTATAAAAGGTTCTGGCAAGTCTACAATTATTAATGAGTTGGTGCAAGATTGCATACAATCAAAACTCGAGTATGATATATTTCCAATAACCGCACCAATGAGTGAAAATCATCCATTTGAGGAAAAATTGAGAGAATGTCCAGAAATAATAAGTTCAGATGATTTTGTTGAGAAACTTTTTTTACATCGAGCATATTGGCATCAACGAAAAATATCATGGAAATCTCCAATAATCATCGGTGACAGAAGTATTGCAACGGCATGCGTAACAAGATGGAATAAATGGGGAGATCCCAATTACACTTGTAATAGAGTAAAGAGGCAGTATGCAGGAATAATAAAGCCTAAGAAAATCATTTGGCTGGATACCGATATAGATTTTGCATATAAAAATATATCAAAACGATCACAAAAAAACACAGGGGTTTATGACGAAACATTTGAAAAATTATATGAAAGTAAGGAAGCGTATTCAAAACTATTTTTTGAACAACACTACGAAAAAGTGTTTGGAAATCTTAAAGTGATTTCAGTAAAAAACAACGGAAATATTGAAGAAGTTATTTACAAAATAAAACAAGTAATATATAATTAATAAATATGAAAACAATAGTAACACAAAAGGGTCTTGACAACTTGCAAAAGAAACTTGCTGAGAAAATTTCAGAATTAGCAAATCTACGTGAAGAAAAAGCACATGCCTATACTGCTTCAGGTGATGGTTGGCATGATAATCCAGGCTGGACACAACTAGGACAACAAGAAGAAATGTTGGCAGCAGAAGTCAACAAGCTTCAACAAAAAATATCGAACTCTGTAATTTATGAACTTGCCAAAAAAGACTTTGAGTTAGTTCAAATTGGTTGCAAAGTCACTTTTATAATGATCAAGAGTGATCTAAAGGAATTTATTCAATCTTATGAGATTGTTGGCGCTGGAGAATCAGATGTTAAGCTAAAGAAGATAGGTTATGATTCTCCATTAGGGAAGGCATTGTGCAATATGAAGTTGGATGAAAAAAGAGAGATTGAATTGCCGTTTGGAAAAGTATATATTATAATAAAAGATATAGGATATGAATAAATCTAAAATGATATCAAGGTGGCTAAATGTTGGTTTAATTAAGCCAGTTGCAAATTCAATGGAAAAATTGATTTTGGAGAAGCATTCTTTGCAAAAATTGAAAAAAAGGAATGGCTACCTGGCTTCTTATGATAAGGCCATAAGATATGTAATTGTGTCATTATTAAAAGAGGGTTATGATATGAATAGTAAAAGTGTACATGGCCTCTTTCAAAAGTATTTGTCTGATTTTTTAGGTTTTGAAGTTTCTGAGGCTAGAAAAATTATTTTATCTAGGCATGAACTAAAATATCAAGAAATCAACCCATCTATTGAAGTTCAAAATAATTTAGAGAAAGCAATTGAAAAACTTCAAAATATCAGAATAAGCGACATGTAATATTTGAAAAATAAATATATGTCTTGTGTTGATTGTGATTGAGTTAGAATTATTAAATTGTATAATGCATAATATTTTCATTCCGGAATAGATGGAATGATTAAAGTTAAGTTTGCATTGTTCTTTGAAAGCCTGCTGCAAGATATTGATTTGTGCCAACTGGAATTTTCTTTTGAATAATTCAGATCGGTTGGTGTTCTCCGGTATCCGGGGAATGAATGTTTCTTGGTTATTGACGCTTGGCGTGCTTCGCACTTAAGCTTTAAGTCAGTAGTCATTATAATATTATTCTTATTATTAAGCTTCAATCATGGTTGAGTGCATATACAAAGAATAAAGCAGCAGGCTTTTTTAACATTATTCAAAATGAAACTTGAAAAACACCATATTGATCAAATAAAAAAATCTTTTGGCGAGATGCAGTCAAAACATGATTTACTGCAACTGCTTAATCAAGTAAAGCCATTAATCTATGGTAAAAATGCCGTTCCTTTTGAATTAAAACAACTCACGTGGTATGCAAATCATAAACTTGGGGGTAAACGATATTTAGAATTCAAAATAAGGAAAAAATCAGGGTCAGAGCGCATCATACATGCGCCAGTAAAAGGTTTGAAAGCGCTGCAAAAAACATTAGCATTAATACTTCAATGTATATATATACCTACTGAAGCTGCAACTGGTTTTGTCAGAGATAAGTCAGTAGTCGATAATGCAATTTTACATGTAGGTAGCAAATACGTATATAATATTGACCTCAAAGATTTTTTTTCCTCAATTGATCAGGCAAGGGTTTGGAAGTGCTTTCAACTGAAACCATTTAACCTGATTTCCAAAAGAGATCCCATTGAATTAAATGAAAGCGAAATATCAAAGGGGCTAACCTCGCCCATGTTTAACTTTAACAAGGGGCATCATTCTATATACAAGTATCATTTTTACAATGAGAATTATTCTTTAGGTTTTTACTGTAAAACTTTAAAAAACGGTGGTCAATTAACATACTCAGTTAAATCAACTACAAACTATAGACATTCAGTTGACTTTTATGTGTTTAAAAATCGAGTGGAACAAAAAATTAATGATTTAAACACCGATAATTTTGGGGAACTAATTGTTTATAAAAGTCAATCAGATATCGATTATATAAGAAAAGAGGCAATTAAACTTAAAAGTCAACATGATGTAAATTTAGAAGTTGATGAAATTGTACAAATCTTGATTCAAAATTCAATTACTCAGCATCAAAATTCTCTTCCTAAGAGAAAAAAAGAAGTTGGAGTTGCTGATATTATCGCATCAATCTGCTGCACTGAAATAGAAGTTGAGCGAAAAAACAAATTAGGTGAATGGCAAAAATTAAAGCGAAATGTTTTGCCACAAGGCGCCCCAACCTCGCCGGTTATAACAAACATAGTTTGTCAACGTCTCGATTATTTATTATCAGGTGTTGCAAAGCGTTTTGGTCTTAAGTACAGTCGCTATGCCGATGATATAACTTTCAGTTCAATGCACAACGTTTATCAGGCCGAGAGTGAATTTTTACAAGAATTACACAGGATAATTACAGAGCAAAACTTTCATATCAAAGAGAGTAAAACTCGTTTGCAGAAAGACGGATTCCGTAAAGAAGTTACCGGCTTGTTGATTAATGATAAGGTAAATGTCCATCAGCGATACATCAAGCAATTGCGTATGTGGCTGTATTATTGGGAAAGATATGGATACGATCGAGCTTCAGAAATATTTGTAAAACAATACATTGCTGATAAAGGACATGTGAAGAAGAGTAAGCCATATATGGAAAATGTGATTTCAGGCAAGCTGGATTATCTGAAAATGGTGAAGGGAAAGGAAAATGAATTATACCAAAAACTCAGATCAAGATTTGAAAAAATTACCGGGAAAGAAGCATCTGTATCAAATAACCAAATTGAAATTGAGGATGCAGAGAAAGGTAATACATCTTTGATGAAGTTTTTTCTTGGCTTTTCTGAACAACCTACGGTTCTTCCAGAGGAAATTATTATTGATCATCCTACTAAGCTTAAAATTGAAGAAAAACCAATACCTATCCTTCATAAACCAAAGGATTTGGTAGCACTTTTGAAAAATTTCTCTGTAAATGATAGCGCCTTAAAATACACAACACATAGTTGGGATGCTGGTCGTGATGCTAACATGTTTAAAAATTTATCTGAATTTTTATCAATTGCCAAATCTCAGTATAGCGAATTTAGTTATGCCTTAAAGGGGCTTAGTGAAAACCTGAATGGAAAGATTTATAATTTCTTATTCAATAAGGAGATAGGCAAATCAGGATGGGGAGACATAAACCCAAAGAAACGTATTTATTTTGGGTGGAGTTCGCCAGAATTACTTGAAGCCTGTAAAAATGATATTTCATTAAACCCAGATGATTTCATTCTGCCGGAGAGATTTCAAATTCAGCGAGCTGGGAAAACACTTCAAAAGTTTAAACACATAATAGATGTTTTTAAGAATGAAATTGAGGTTAGAGATGAAAATTCCGCTTTGTTAAATCTTATTCTTCAAAAGCATGATAATTATTTAATTAGTTTTTCTGCACCAAAGATTTCTAATCTGGAAAACAAAACCTTTTATACTGATATACAATGGCTTAGTAAAGCGCTTGATTTAATTTTTGAAGGAATACAAAAATACCCTCAGCATCCACTAGTGGAGTATGCGGTAACTGAAAATAGTAATGACCATTTGGTTCTTACCATTCTACATCGTAATTCTTTTAAGAAAGGCTTATCAATTTATGATGATAAACTAATCCTTAAACGGGGTGATTTTAGCACAATAAAAGATAAGTTAAGAAACCTATGTGATTGGTATATAGAATCTGAATTTGCTGAAGGTCCATACCGAATTAATTACCTCGTATCGGAAAATGAAAAATCGGCATACGAAAAAATCATGTCAGCTGAGGGCTTTAAACACATATTAACCTTTTACAAATAGAACATGGAAATTGCTATAATTGAAGATAGAATAGCTCGCCTTGAACAGTTTACTGATTTTGAATTGAAGCGATGCAAATCAGTTAAAATAATAACTGGTTTAGAGTTTGATAACATTGTAGGATCATTAAAAATCAATGAAACAAAATCACTTGATCAATATGAATGTATTGCCTCACATAGGTCCGCTTTGTCAAATGAAGTAAGAGATACACTAAAGGAATATTGCAGAATAAAGAAAAAACCCTTGATTTTCTTTTCTGGCGGTATTACATCAAGTGTTCTGAAAGATGTAGATTTCCCCTTTCTTCATATTAATTCTAAGGACTTTTATTCTGAGAATCTTAAAATGTTTATAGAAACTTGTGAAGAAGGTAATTCAATTAATTTATTGGTGCTTCAGTTCGGGAAAAAGTGGAAATTAAGTTTACTCCTGAACCTCAGAAATAATATAGCCGTGGCTTTAAATAAGGAAGCGTTAAAAGTAGAATTCCCGGATTCTCAAATTGATGAGAGTGAATTGATTAAAAGGGTGAGAGACTTGCAAATTAATAATGCAATAAAAGCAGAATTAATCAATGAGAAAACGAATGTGATTTTTTCAGGTAATGACTTAACACCGATTTCCTTTGGCCAAGTTCAGGATATAAAATACGTGATTGACACTATAATAAATGAAATGGCATGAAAAAACTTTTAATACATAGTAATAACACCTCTTTCAACAACACCGAATTATTCCCGTTGGCGGAGCAGTTTGTATTTGATGTAGACTTTGACAAGGATGTTGATTTTTACGTAAATGAAAATCTTACTAATGGTGGGCTGAAGCAAAAACTTGAGAAATGTGATATCGTTTTCATAAAGGTATCTTTATCGAAGAATTATTTAGAATACCTTGGTTTGAGATTGGCATATCACATTAGATTGACAAAGAGCATAGGGACAAAAGCTTATTTGCCAATCGTTTTTATTGCTGAAGAAAGTTTACAATACTTGGGCTTAACACATCCTGAGCCATCAATATTATTTACAACAGGAATCTATCTAATCAAAGAGTCGCTGGAAGATTATCAAAAAACAATTAATTGTTTTAATGAGGGGAAAATTAAGACTTTAGATAACATTGCCAATTTTGTAAGTTCAGTATCCATTAATCCACCTGCAAATTATCTTTCCCACCATTCCATTGCAAATGAATGGAGCATATTAAGATGGGCAAAAGTTCTCGGTATATCGACAGATAGGGAAGCATTAAAAGATGTGCGGAATAATATTGAAAGCTTATTGTACTTCAAATACCTTCAAACTAAGTATCCAATAGAAACCGAACCTGATGAGGCTCTTTTTAGAATAAACGGTAAAGGACGCATACTTTATATTGATGATGAATGGAATAAAGGCTGGAATCTCGTGCTTCAAAAGTTAGTTTCAATTTCTCCAGGCGTCAATTTAGAAACATTTAATTATGATTTTAAGGATAGAGATAGAGATGAGATAATAATTGATTGTGAGAAAAAAATAAAGGATTCAAATCCAGATCTAGTTTTTCTAGATTTAAGGTTATCTGATTCAGACTTTGATAATAAATTAAAAACTAATGAGCTCACTGGTTACAAAGTATTAAAAATTATTAAATCAATAAATCCAGGTATTCAAGTCATAATATTCACAGCATCAAATAAAGTCTGGCATCACTCAGCATTGCAAAATTCAGCCGCAGACGGTTTTATTATCAAAGAATCTCCAGAGAATAGCATTACTTCCGGTTCAACCCTGAAAGCAATTGGTGATTTAATTTCCATTATTAATAAATGCTTGGCTAGAATATATTTAAAAGAATTTTATGTTAATCTGGATATTCTTAATAGTAAACTTATACCTAGAAAAAATTACAAAAAATCAGATGCACCCCTTCCAAAAGAATTTGTTGATGAATCCTTGAAATGGTTTGAATTGAGTTGTGAAGTTTTAAGAAAAGACACTAGTCAATCAATGATGACTGCATCATTTTTATTTATGTTTTCTGTATTAGAAAACCTATCAAATAGATTAATTAATGTTGAAAATCCTATACCGATAGTAAGACAGAGCAATCAACAATTATTTTGGTTCGAATTTAGAGGTACAAGTCAAAAACTCAAACGATTCCAAGACGATGAAAAAAATATTGGTTTCTATAGAAGAACAAATGGCCATTTAAAGACAACTAGGAATATTCCTTGGAAATTCAAAATACTTAACGCCTTAGACTTTATTACAGATAATAAAATGAAAGAAGAAGAATTAAGTGTTTTAATAAAAAAAAGAAATGATCTTGTACATGCTAATTCAACAACCGGCGACATATTTACCATAAATATTGATTTATTGGTGACACTAAACTCTATTATATTTAAAGGTTTAAGTAATGTTAAATAATTATGCAACTCACAGCCAAAATCACCCATCGTCTTCCAATCCAAACCGGTACAGGTAAAAATGGAGAATGGAAAAAACAAGACATTATTGTTGAAGCAGACGGCCAATATCCTAAAAAAGTATGCATCTCAAATTGGGGTGATAAGATTAATGAAGGTCAATTACAAATTGGTAACTTATTGAAAATTGATTTCGACATCGAAAGCCGAGAATACAATAGTAAATGGTATACCGACATTAAAGCTTGGAAAATAGACGTAACAAGTACAAGCACTTAAAATACACCTACCAATACCACTAATACGGATGATTTTATTCCAAATGGTGAAGAAGATATAATGCCTTTTTAAAAATATTTTGATGTAAAATAGAACTCACCCATGTATCTATTTCCTTGTAAATATTAAAATTAATAAAATATTATCAATGCAACATTATAGACTTTTTTCTACTTCTTATAAAAACTTTGACCAACTAATTCAGTCAAATAATTATCTTTTAAATTTTGTTGATGCAATCAAATTAATTGATGTTACGATTTCTGTATTTGGAAAAATTGAATTAAAAGAGTTTTATGACATTGAAGAAGGATTGATATACAATATAAATAAAGGGCTTAGCTATAAATTCATTGAATTAAGATCTACAAATGAGATTAAATTTTATTATGTAGCTGAAAATAATGCTTATGAAAAAAAGGCTTATCTGACTACTCAAATGGGCTTGATAGGCAAAAATTGGAATCTTTATTTAAACAGCTGGAATCATATTTATGCGCAAGGAGTCGGTGATGTGACTTATAGCAATTTTAAATTTTCAAATGATAACTTTAAGTATTTATACCTGAGTGTTTTATTGTATACTTTGACACACATAGAACACCAAGATTTAAATCTGGAATTTGAAGAGAATAGAAGAGTTATTTGAAATTATTAATAAAGAGATGAGCATATTCAATCACTTTAAGCATTTAAACCTAAGTAATGACCAGGAAACGGCGTTAACTAAGCTGGAAGCGTTTCTAGTCAGTCCTACCCAAGTTTTTATGCTAAAAGGATATGCTGGTAGTGGTAAAACAACCATCCTTAAAGGGTTAGTTGAATATTTAAATGCAATTGAAAAGGATTTTGCATTGATGGCGCCAACAGGCAGAGCAGCCAAAGTAATTAGAGAAAAAACCGGGCAAGAAGCATTTACTATTCATAAGTCTATTTATAGCTATGAAGATATCATCGAGGTTCAAGAAGGCGATTCTTTTTGTTACTGTTATATAATCCGGAATAATATAGATGAGATTGATAAGATATTCATAGTGGATGAAGCTTCTATGTTATCTGATGCCAAAAGCGAAGGAGAATTTTTCCGTTTTGGTTCAGGCCACTTGTTGTCTGATTTGATTGAATATACTAGAGTTCATAATTCTAATATTAATTCTAAAATAATCTTTGTTGGCGATCCTTGTCAGTTGCCCCCTGTTGGTGATAATAGTTCAAAAGCATTTGAAGCCAACTATCTAAAAGATCGTTTCAATCTTACTACTGAAGAAATTGAAATGAAGGAAGTGAAGAGACAAAGTGGTAATAGTGGAATTTTGAATGCTGCTGCAAAAATCAGGAAGAGTATTTCGTCCAATTATTTTAACAACTTTAGTTTACGTTCCAATGGGAATGATATTTTCAATCCCAATTATGGAAATTTCCTTGACACTTGGCAGGCTGCTGCAAGTCCAAAGATTATAATTGCAAGCAAAAACAAAACATGTCTAGATTTTAATTTACAAATAAGAGAAAGAAGATTTAACAATGCTAATTTACCTGTTCAGAAAAGTGATATTGTTATCATGGGGGGTAACAATTACAGGAAAGGTATTTTTAATGGCGAGTTTGCCTTTATAAATGAGGTAAGTGATATAGTCACACAGAGGTCAATTTCGTTAAGAGGCAAAAATCCAGTAACACTTTACTGGAGAGATGTGGAGTTGGTGTTCTCAGATGCTGAGAGTAGTAATAAGATTGTAAAAGGTAAGATGCTTGAAAACTTTCTTTATGGAGATAATTTTTTGAAGCCAGAGGAAATGCAAGCTTTATATGTAGATTTTACTAATAGAAATAAAGAGTTAAAGCCCAAAACAAAAGAATTTAAGGAAGCAATTATGCAAGATGAGTATTTTAATTGCTTACTCATGAAGTTTGGTTATGCCGTTACTTGTCACAAGGCTCAAGGCGGCGAATGGGAAAATGTATTTACAATATGGGATAATGATATTAAGGAAGGCTTTAACTGTTTTATCGACAAACAAAGGCGAGCAGGTAAAATAAATCAGGGTTTTTTTCGATGGGCATACACGGCTATAACTCGGGCATCAAAAAAATTGTATGCTTTAAATCCCCCTTTTTTCAATTCCTATTCTACTATGACCTTTATTGATGTATCAGTCATTAATTCGTTAAACAAAATAAATGGCAATCAGCTTCAAACTGAAGAAATCACTTTAGATGACGAATTGCTGCAGCAACTTTCGGACTTGAAGCTTTTAGAAGAACCTATTCCTTTGCAGGAGCATTTTATTAAGGTTCGACAAGCAGTAAGAAAGCAGTACATTGAAATAATTAATTGGGAAAAAATTGGGTATGAGATTAGATACTCATTTATGAGGGAGCAAGACAAAGCAGTTTTTAAAACCTATGTAAATGGTAAAAATGAGTTTAGAAATCCTATTTTCTCAATACCAAATCTTTCTCTAAACAGTTCATTCAAAAATGCGCTAACTGAAATATTAAATCATTTACCAAATGTTACTATAAAACGAAATACAGCTGAAACGATTATTAGCCAAATTGAATTTGACTTCGCGTTAGAAGAAGAGTTCCCTTTTACAAGAAGTTTATTTGATGACATTGTACTGTTATTTAAAGAAACAGATATTATTATTGATAGCATTGGTCATCAGCAATATAAAGAACGATATACGTTTAAGCGATATAATGAAACAGCTGTTGTAGATTTCGAGTACAATAAGGATGGATTTTTTGGTCGAGTTGTTCCTATTAAAAGTAATTCAAATAGTCAGTTGTTGTTGTCGCGCATTCAAACTAAACTGCAAACATTTAAACAAGAAGAGTATGCCAGCTAAAGAAATAAAAGAACTTCGTCAGGCAGGAAAGATTGAGGAAGCTTATGCAATGGCAAAAGCAGAATTGGAGGCGGATAGATCAAACATTTGGGGTAAGAGGAATCTTAGCTGGGTTTTATATACACAACTTGATGAACTTGCGTCAAATTTAGATGGTTTTATTGCTAAAATTAACGAGGTTAAAGAATTGGATTTACCGGAA
>Ga0078894_10002302_pt1 | contig 14460 bp, 9 predicted proteins | sample LauGreSu1BDMLBSD_2_FD_67506 | JGI IMG/M metagenome (GOLD analysis project Ga0078894, IMG submission 67506) | Freshwater lake microbial communities from Lake Michigan, USA - Su13.BD.MLB.SD (version 4) (version 4) | ecosystem: Environmental > Aquatic > Freshwater > Lake | place: Lake Michigan, USA...
AGAGGCTGAGCCAGCGCAAGTGGTCACGCCTGATCCGGAACCAACCCCAGACCCCATCGTCGAAACCGCCTTCCCTGCCACACCCGCAGAACCGCAAGAGGAACCAGCGGAGGGCCTGGAGGTTGAAGCAGAGACCCCACGGGATCCAGGACCAATCGAAGCCACGGAAAACGCTGCTTCGAACGACGAAGATCCGTCACTGCCCGCGACTGCTCTGGATAAACCCGCAGATCCAAGCGGGCGGCTCAGCCCGCAGACCAACCTGAGCGGGTCAGCTCGCGAGCAAGTTAACGCTGATGGCTCGCTCCAGAAGCCAACAAACCGCGGTCCGCTGGCCGGGCTGAGGGAGAAGCTGGGTGGATGAGTGAACGCCTGAGCTGGGGTTTTGCCCTCAGCAACCAAGCCCTGCCCCTGTTGCGTCAGCTGCTGGACCGGGGGCTGATCGATCGCATCGCCAGCCCAGCCGATGGCGAGTCATGGCAGCCGGGGGACCTGAACAGGCTGCTGGAGAGCGAATGGTGCCGCAGCCGCGCGTTTGTGGCGGTGGGAGCCTGCGGTGCGATCACACGCCTGATTGCACCACGGCTCACCGACAAACAACACGATCCCGCCGTGGTGGTGATCGACCTCAAGGGACGCGTTGCGATCCCTTTGCTTGGGGGTCATGGCGCCGGCGCCGATCAGCTGGCGATTGCGATCGCGGCGCTGCTTGGCGGCGAACCGGTCCTCACCGGTGGCACAGCCCATAGCGGCCGAACAGCCTTCGACAGTTTTGGCTCACGCTGGGGCTGGCGCCGGGGGCCGGGCCCCTGGGATGACCTGATGAAGCAGGTGGCTCGCGGCGAGTCGCTGCAGCTCGAGCACCAGGCTGGCAACCCCCGCTGGCAACAACTACAGGGTTTGCCCAGCCCTGGCAGCGGTGAACTACAGCTGAGCGTCGGCGTGGAGTGCGCAGATCATTGCCGCTGGCATCCACCGTCGCTGTGGGTGGGCATGGGCTGCGAGCGAGGCACCAGCCTGGAGCTGCTGGAGCGTTGCCTCAGCGAAGCCCTTGCCTCTCAAGGGCTAGCCATGGAGGCAGTGGCCGGGCTGGCTAGCGCCGAGCGAAAAGCCGATGAACTGGCCCTGCTTCAGCTGGCTGAGCTGCACAACTGGCCGCTGCGCTGCTTCAGCAGCGCAGCGCTGAAGATGGTGCCAGTGCCCAACCCATCGCCCGTTGTGGAAGCGGAACTGGGCACACCCAGCGTGGCGGAAGCAGCGGCCTTGCTGGCCTGCGGCCCTGGCGCAAGCCTGCGGGTGGAGAAACGGATCGAGCGGGCAGCCAGTGGTGAACGGGGGGCAGCCACCGTGGCCATCGCCCAGGCCTCTGAGCAGTGGGCTCCCCAACGAGGCACACTGCACCTGATCGGCAGCGGGCCTGGCAGCCTGGCCCTGCTCACACCCGATGCACGCACGGCCCTAGCCGAAAGCAGCATCTGGGTGGGCTATGGCCTTTATCTCGATCTGTTGGAGCCCCTGCGCCGGCCTGATCAGCTACGCAGCGATGGTCAGCTCACTCAGGAGCGCGAACGCTGCCGCGAAGCCCTGAACCTGGCTTGTCAGGGCCTCACGGTGGCCCTGATCTCATCCGGCGACAGCGGCATCTACGGCATGGCCGGCCTGGCACTGGAACAGTGGATGGCCCTTTCGGAGCACGATCGGCCGGCCTTCAATGTGCATCCGGGCATCTCGGCCCTACAACTGGCGGCCGCACGGGCTGGTGCACCGCTGATGCACGACTTCTGCACCGTGAGCCTGAGCGATCGCCTCACCCCGTGGGAGGTGATCGAAAGGCGTCTGAAGGCCGCAGCCGCCGGGGATTTTGTGGTGGCGCTCTACAACCCACGCTCCAAGGGGCGTGAGTGGCAGCTGGGCAGAGCCCAGGAACTGCTGCTGGAGCATCGACCACCCCACACCCCGGTGGTGCTGGCGCGACAACTGGGCCGTGAGCAGGAAGTGGTGAGCCTGCACGAGCTAAGCAGCCTCCCGATCGATCAGGTGGACATGCTCACCCTGGTACTGATCGGCAACAGCACAAGCCGGGTGGAAGGTGGTCGAATGGTCACACCCAGGGGATACCCGGGGGCTGAGCTCAGCTGAAAGTCGGGATGACAGGATTCGAACCTGCGGCCCCTTCGTCCCGAACGAAGTGCGCTACCAAGCTGCGCTACATCCCGATGCCGGGAGTGTAGGAGATGGCGGCACTGCGAAGCTTCTGGACCCTGGATTCAGGGATCTGCGTTCTCACGAACTGTGCCGAAGACTCCAGTTTCTAGAGTTAGTGACTGATCTGCGCCTGCGGGCGGTGGTGGCGCTGTGCTTAAACCCGACTGGCTGCGAGTGAAGGCTCCCCAGCGCGAACGGATCGGCGCGGTGGCCGATCTGCTACTGGATCTCAAGCTCAACACGGTGTGTCAGGAGGCGAGCTGCCCCAACATCGGCGAGTGCTTCGCCGGCGGCACCGCCACCTTCCTGATCATGGGACCGGGCTGCACCCGTGCCTGCCCCTACTGCGACATCGACTTCGACAAGAGTGTGCGCGCGCTCGACCCAACCGAGCCTGAGCGACTGGGTGAAGCAGTGGCTCGGCTGAGTCTCAAGCACGTCGTGATTACCTCTGTGAACCGCGACGACCTGGTGGATGGGGGTGCCAGCCAGTTCGTGGCCTGCATTGAGAAGGTGAGACAGTGCTCACCAGACACCACGATCGAGCTGCTAATCCCTGATTTCTGTGGCAACTGGCAAGCGCTGGGCTCCGTGATGGAGGCAGCCCCTGACGTGCTCAACCACAACATCGAAACCGTCCCACGTCTCTACAAACAAGCCCGGCCCCAGGGGATCTACGAGCGGTCGCTCGAGCTGCTGCACCGGGTGCGGGATGGGTGGCCGAAGGCTTACAGCAAGTCGGGGTTGATGGTGGGGCTGGGAGAGAGCGATGAGGAGGTGATGGAGGTCATGGCCGATCTTCGCCGCCACCGTGTGGACATCGTGACCATCGGTCAATACCTCTCACCCGGCCCAAAACATCTGGCGGTGGATCGCTTCGTGACGCCGGAGCAGTTTGAGATGTTCCGGCGTCACGGTGAACACGAGCTGGGCTTCCTGCAGGTGGTGAGCACACCCCTCACCCGCAGCAGTTACCACGCCGGCGAGGTGCAACGACTGATGACGCAACATCCACGCTGAGCTGGTCAATTCCCGCCTAATCAGATCAGCTTCATCGCTTCTGTGGGGAAAGGCATTTCAGCAGCCTGTTCGAGCGTTGTGCCGCCTACCACGCCCATGAGCGCAGCGTCATCCATTTCGACCAAACCTCCCATCAACTGAGCTTGGTATCGAAGCAGATCGGCCCCTGTGACAGCAAAGCCAAACTGCCGAGCCACCTCAGCCGCCTGATTTGCCGTTGCAGCAGCCTTGAGAGCATCCCTCAGCTCAGGCTGGGTTTCACAGGCTGCAACCACAAGCTCAACAGAGTCAAGATTAGCAAAAGAATCAGTCATAAAGGGCGAGATCCTGAGTAGTAAATCCTCAAACCATCATCTTTGATCAAGCAAAGCGCGCCCATTGCCAATGCACACCAAATCTTCCAATTCAGAATTCAGGCCGACCTCGCTATTTCAGCTCTGCAAACAACTCGTAGGCACAGATGCCATGGCAAGCTGCTTGGCAAAGCTACAAGCAGACGAAGCCTGCCGACATCTCATCAAAGCCAGGACTGAGAGCCGGCTTCACCAGCTGATCCGAGAAAGGCAATCCTGGCCGAGCGGCAGCCTGGGCACGGCCTACATCAACTTCATGGAAGCAAACCATTACTCCCACACGCTGTTCCCGAATCCAGACTTCTTCAACAACCTGCAATCAGAATACGACTACATCAACTACAGAATCTGGCACTACCACGACATCTTTCATGTCGTTTGCGACATGCCAACCACACGCCAAGGAGAATTAGGACTTCTGGCCTTTATCGCATGCCAAACCAAGCATCCAGGGGTCATGTCAATTCTGATCTCAGACATGAGCTATCTGCTGATCAACAAGCACGATCAAGCTGACACGCTCAAAGCCTCTCAGCAGTTGATCCGACAAGCGTCACACTTGGCGAGACAAGCAAAGCCTCTCTTTCCGGTGCCATGGGAAGAATGGCTTCCCCGGAATTTAAGGCGGATCCGCGCAGATCTGCGACTCGAGAGGCCTATCAACCAAAGTGCATCAAGGCCGCGAACCCCTGATGAGACTCGCGGCTCCCTGTCTCAACTAGACCGCCACCGCTTCCCGCTCGAGCAGACCGACGTTGGCCTTTTCGCTGGGGGGAACTAACACCTTGAAGCGAGCCTTCCAGCTGTTCCAGTCGGCGAGGATCGCCGCGGCCTGACTGCTGCCGGTGGCTTCCAGATGCGCCTCCAGCAAAGGCTTCAGCAAAGCCTCCTGCTCGGGAGTCGTGAGCTCGCAGATCGTCACGATCTCGGGATTCACCCGTTCCGTCAGGCCGCCGCTTTCATCGAGCAGGAAAGCCACACCACCGGTCATGCCAGCGGCCACGTTGCGGCCGGTGCTGCCGAGTACCACCACCACGCCACCGGTCATGTATTCGCAGCAGTGATCACCGGCGCCCTCCACCACAGTGCGGGCACCGCTGTTGCGAACAGCAAAGCGCTCGCCGGCGCGGCCCAGGGCAAAGAGCTCGCCGCCGGTGGCACCGTAAAGGCAGGTGTTGCCAAGGATCACTTGGCTGCCAGGGTCGCGACCACCAGCGGGGGGCACAACGGTGATGCGGCCGCCATTGATGCCCTTGCCCACATAGTCGTTGGCCTCACCCACCAGGCGCACATTCATACCCTTCACGCAGAAGGCCCCGAAGCTCTGGCCGGCGGCACCGGCAAAGGTGAGATCCAGCTGCCCCTGGAAGCCGGTGTTTCCATGCCGAGCGGCGATCTCTCCACCGAGGCGAGCGCAAACACTGCGATCGGTGTTGATGATGGCGAGCGAGCGCTCCAGGCGGCCATGCCCGTCAATCGCAGCCATCAACTCGGGATCAGCCAGCAGCTGATCTTCAAGCACCAAGCCATTGCTGTGGGCTTCGGTGGCGTGCTGCAACCAACGGCGATCAACGGCCTGGGGGATGGGATCGAGCAGACAGGAGAGGTCAATGGCCTTGGTCTTGGCCAGCTGCACGGCACGGGGTTGTAGCAGCTCCGTGCGACCGATCAGATTCTCGAGGCGGGCGACACCAAGCACACTCATCAGCTGGCGCACCTCTTCTGCCACGAACAGGAAGAAGTTCACCACGTGCTCCGGGATACCCGTGAAGCGCTTGCGCAGCGCCTCCTTCTGGGTAGCCACCCCCACCGGGCAATTGTTGGTGTGACAAACCCGGGCCATGATGCAGCCCTCCGCGATCATCGCGATCGAGCCGAAGCCGTATTCCTCGGCGCCGAGCAAGGCCGCGACGATCACGTCCCAGCCGGTCTTGAGGCCGCCGTCTGCCCGCAGCAGCACGCGATCACGCAGGCCGTTCTCCAGCAGGGCGCGATGCACCTCCGTGAGGCCCAACTCCCAGGGGCCGCCAGCGTGTTTGATGGAGCTCAGCGGCGAGGCGCCTGTGCCACCATCGTGTCCGGAAATCTGGATCACATCGGCATTGGCCTTGGCCACGCCGGCGGCGATGGTGCCGATCCCAATCTCAGCCACCAGCTTCACGCTCACCTTGGCGGCGGGATGCACCTGATGCAGGTCGTGGATCAGCTGCGCCAGATCCTCGATGGAATAGATGTCGTGATGAGGAGGAGGTGAGATCAAGGCGACGCCGGGCTTGCTGTTGCGCAACCAGGCGATGTAGGGATCCACTTTCGGGCCGGGCAGCTGACCGCCTTCGCCCGGCTTGGCCCCCTGGGCCACTTTGATCTCAAGCTGCTTACCGCTGCGCAGATATTCCGGAGTCACCCCGAACCGGCCCGAGGCGATCTGTTTGATTGCAGAGCAGGCGGTGTCGCCGTTGCGGAGGCCTTTGATCGTGGGCAGGGTGGCTGAGTGGCCGTCGCCATCCACGTCCTGAAGGGTGTGGAAGCGGGCCGGATCCTCACCGCCTTCACCGCTGTTGCTCTTGCCGCCGATGCGGTTCATCGCCACGGCAAGCACTTCATGGGCCTCGCGGGAGAGGGCACCGAGGCTCATGCCACCGGTACAGAAGCGTGAGCAGATGCTCTCCACGCTCTCCACGGCATCCAGGGGCAGTGGCGCGGGCGCGGGCTTCAGCTCCAGCAGATCCCGAAGCGCCGTGACCGGCCGGTTTTCAAGGAGGGTCTTGTAGGTAGAGAAGTGGTCGTAGCCGGGGCCGGCTTCCACGGCAGCGTGGAGCGCCTTGGCCATCTCCGGGCTGTTGAGGTGATATTCACCCCCGGTGCGGTACTGCACGAAGCCCATGAATTCGAGCTTGGTGCGATTGAGTTCAGGGAAGGCCTTGGCGTGGAAACTCAGGGTCTCGCTCGCCAGCTCACTCAGGCTCAGACCCGCCACGCGACTTGTGGTTCCTTTAAAGGCGAGCGCGATCAGGTCGGCACCAATGCCAATCGCTTCGAAGATCTGAGCACCGTGATAGCTGGCCAGCAGCGAGATACCGATCTTGGAAAGGATCTTGCGCAGGCCATCCTCGAGAGCCTTGCGCACATTGGCCTGCACCTGATCGGCGGTGAGAGCAGGCAGCTTGCCACGCTCGATGTTGGTCTGCACCTTGGGCTGCGCCAGCCAGTGGCGGGCCGTCTCCCAGGTGAGCCAGGGGCACACCGCACTGGCGCCGAATCCGATCAGGCAAGCCAGATGGTGGGTGCTCCAGCACTGCGCGGTGTCCACCACCAGGGATGTCTGTAGTCGCAGGCTCAGGTTGAGCAGGTGATGATGCACCGCACCCACCGCCAACAGCGGTGGGATGTAAGTGGTCGTGGCGTTGATGCCGCGATCGGACAGCACCAGGACCTGGCTTCCAGCGCGAACGGCCGCCTCGGCCTCAGCCTTGAGCCGGTCTACCGCCTCGGCGAGCCCATCAGGACCATGGCTGATCGACATCAGCGTGGAGAGCGTGGCGCAGGGGAAACCCTGCTCAGCGACCGCCATCAGCTCCGCCTCGTTCAGAATCGGGCTGGAGAGGTGCAGCATGGCGGCGGAGCTGGCTGCCGGGCGCAGGGGCGAGCCGCGTCGGCCCAGGTGCATCTCCAAGCTCATCACGAGCTTTTCGCGCAGCGGGTCGATGGGCGGGTTGGTGACCTGAGCGAAGCGCTGCTTGAAGTAGTCGTAAAGCAGGTGGGGCTTGTCGGAGAGCACCGCCAGGGGAATGTCATCACCCATGCAGTAGGTGGGTTCCTTGCCTGCACCCGCCATGTCTTCGATCACCAGATCAAAGTCTTCAGCGGTGAAGCCAAAGGCCGTCTGCAGCTGAAGCAGCTCCAGATCACCGAGATTGCGCTCTTGCTCCCAGGGCTGAGGCTTGAGACTGCGACGGTGCTCGGCCAACCACTGGCCGTAAGGGTGACGGGATGCCACCTCCTGCTTCACGTTCCAGTTGTGGAGCAGGCGGCCATTCTCCAGGTCCACCGCCAGCATCTGACCGGGGCCGAGACGGCCCTTCTCAATGATGCGGCTCTCCTCCAGTTCCACCACGCCGGTTTCGGAGCCCATCACCACAAAACCGTCGCTGGTGATGCAGTAGCGGGCAGGGCGCAGGCCGTTGCGATCGAGGCTGGCCCCCACGCTGCGACCGTCTGCGAACACAAGCAGGGCCGGACCGTCCCAGGGTTCCTGCGTGCAGGCCGAATATTCGTAGAAAGCCTGAATTTCTGGCTTGTCCTCCAACTCAGGCTGATCGCGGAAGGCTTCCGGCACCAGCGTGAGCAGGCTTTCTGCGATCGGTCGACCGCTGCGCACCAGCAGCTCCAGGGTGGCGTCCAGATTGGCGGAATCACTGAAGGCCGGGTTCACCACCGGCTTGAGATCCGCCGCTGCCTCACCCCAAACTGCGTCAAGGTCAGCTTCGGAAGCGCGGGCCCAATTGATGTTCCCGAGAAGGGTGTTGATTTCACCGTTGTGACCCAGCAGGCGCATCGGCTGCGCCAAGGGCCAACGGGGCAGGGTATTGGTACTGAAACGGCGGTGATACACCGCAAAGCTCACGGCGAAGCGCTCATCGCGCAGGTCGCCATAGAACGCAGAGAGCACCTCAGAGCGCACCATGCCCTTGTAGACAACAGTGCGACCGCTGAGAGAAGCGAAATAAAGGTCGGTGGCGCCGCTTCCCCAGGCAGCGCGAGCCCGGTCGCCGCAGCGGCGACGCAGACGGAAGAGCAGGGCTTCGAGCAGGTCATCGCTCTCGGTGGAGCCCAACAGCCACTGCTCAATCACCGGAGCCGTGCCACGCGCAAGCGGGCCGAGCACTGCAGGATCCACAGGTACGGTGCGCCAGCCGAGGCTGCTGAGTCCGAGGTTCTGGGCTTCTTCGGCGCAGAACGCCTTCACCTGCTCGCGGCGGGCACTGTCTGCCGGCAGAAACACCATGCCGAGCCCCCTCGAGCCGGCGCCACTGGCTGCCGCCTCAGGCCATACCGCCTCGAGAAAACTCCAAGGGATACCGCAGAGAACCCCGGCGCCATCACCGGAATCACCGTCACCGCCACAACCGCCGCGGTGCTCCATGCAATCGAGGCCGCGCAGGGCCTGACGCAGCACCCAGTGGCTGGATTCCCCTTTCAGGCTGGCCAGAAAACCCACACCGCAGGCATCCTTCTCGCCCGCCACCGCAGCTGGAGCGGGTGTGTCGCGATGGGGCCATTCGGGGCGAGAAGACAGCGACATAACCCGGCGACAACCTTTTGCGAGTTGATCCAGCGCTAGAGCGAACCCACCGCCCGAAGAACGGGGACACAAATTGTGCCGAGCTCCAAAAGGTGAGGCGGCGGATCTGCACGCGAGGTACATCCCAACCGCCGCCGAAGCCTTGGCTCGCCCGGCCTGAGGCCGCGCTACGAGCTGATAATCCTATGAGCTCAAGTCCCCAAGACAGAGCTGGACGCGCTCGCTAGGGTGGCTGGCCCGCTGCCGCTCCTGAATGGCACCCCTGCCGGCGCTGGCGGCCCTGCTTCCTGGGATCCCTCTCACACCGCCCCCACCCATCTCAGCGCCACTGCAGCGACCGGCGGCCAACCAGCGACCCTCCGCCGAACAGCAGCCAACACCTCGGCCTCAGATCGCACCCGCCCATGGCGCGCTCCATCAAGGCCGGGTGATCAGCATCAATGGACAGCGGCAGCAAGCCCGCTGGCTTCTCAAGAACGGCGAGCTCTGGCTGCCACTGGAGGTCCTGGAAGGCCAGCTTGGCGTGAGCCGCAGCAGCGGCGCCAACGGAAGCTTGGAACTCGAGTGGTTTGGCCGCAAGGCTTCAGTGCCACCTGATCGCCAACGCAGCCTTGAAGACGAGGTGGCCGTACCGGTCAGTGCGCTGCTCGAGGCCATGGGGGTGGAGGTCGGCCATGCGGGACGTGAACTCACCCTGCAGTTGCCCGCTCGCCCGCTGCAAGCCATTCGTTGGAACGATCAGGGCATCAGCGGCAGGCGTGTGGTTCTTGACCTGAACGCTCCTGCCCTGGTCCGCAGTGGCGACGGACGACTGCTCATTGGCACCAACGCCTCCGGTCCGCAACTCGCTCAACTGAAGCAACTGGGATTGAGTCCCGATCAGAACCAGGGCTGGCTGGCCCTAGAGCTGCCCCAGGGCGGAGAAAGACTCAGCCTTGGCAGTCCCTGGCGCCTGGTTCTGGATCTGCCAAGCACCGGCAGCAACGACAACGCCACCACCCCGGCGGCACCAGCTCCCGATCGTGATCCGCGGCTGGTGGCGCTGCAGAACCAGGGTCTCCAGCTGGAACGGCGCATCGTTCAAATCGGTGCACGACAGGTGTTGCTGCACAGCGTTCGCCTCGATCCGCGCCAGGTGCCGCTGGAACTGCGTCCGCTCAACCGCCCAGAGGGCATGCAGGGACTGAGCAGCCTCAGCCAACTGGCCCGCCAGGATGAGGCGCTGATCGCGATTAACGGCGGTTACTTCAACCGGGTGAACCGGCTACCGCTGGGGGCCATGCGTGAGCAGGGGCGCTGGCTCTCGGGCCCGATCCTCAACCGCGGCGCCGCCGGCTGGACCACCGGCGAACTACCGAGCTTTGATCGACTGATGCTGCTCGAGAACCTGGAAGACAGCAGTGGCCGCAACTGGCCTGTCGCCAGCGTAAACAGCGGCTATGTCCAGAAGGGGCTGGCGCGCTACACGGCCGACTGGGGAGCGAGCTACCAGCCGATTACGGGCAACGAGATGGGCGTGCTGCTGCGCAACGGCGAGGTGAGCGAACGGTTCGAGACGGGGCAGTTCGGCGCCGGAGTTCCCCTCCGCCCGGGCGATCTGCTGATCGTGGCGCGCGGAGGGATGAGCGTGCCTTGGCAACCGGGCGAGCGGCTCACCCTGGAGAGCAGAACCAGCAGCAGCGTGGGGCAGAAACCCAACGTGCTTGGTGGTGGACCGTTGCTGGTGCAGGACGGACAAGTGATCCTCAACGGCAGTGCCGAGGGATTCAGCTCAGGCTTCATCGCACAGAGCGCACCACGCACGGTGATCGGCAGCGATGGCCGCCAGCTCTGGCTGATCACCCTGCAAGGGGTGAACAACGCCGGTCCCACGTTGATGGAAACAGCCCTGCTGATGCGTCAGGAGGGCCTGAGGGACGCGCTGAACCTCGATGGCGGCAGCTCCACGGGCTTGGTTCTGGCCAATGTGCACACAGTGAAGGGCCGCGGGGTGGCAGCAGCGGTGCACAACGGGCTTGGGCTCGTACCCCGGGAAGGAGCAGGAGCCATGACCCATCGCACCATGGTCTCCGGCAGCCGCTGAGCCACCCCTGACAGAGTGGGGGCATTGCCTCGACCCAAGCCATGCCAAAGGGCCACAGCCTGCGTCTGACCCCAGCGGCCGCCGCCGAACTCGGGCGACAGGCGGCGGTTGCAGGCACACCAGGGATGATGCATCTCGATCTGGTGGACGGCAGCTGCGAGCGCTGGGTGATCCGCATCCGCCCTGGACATCTTTCGGGCGTTCCCGTCGCACGAGCCGATGGCATCACGCTGTTTGCCCCCGGTGACCAGTGCGAGCGACTGGGCCCGCTCGAGCTTGATTACCGAGGCGATCTCAGCGGCGGCGGCTTCCTCGTGAGGGCCGGCCGAGAACTGCGGATCTGCGCCTGCGGCGCAGCCTTCAGCCCCAGCAACGAGTCGGCAGGGGTTGGGGTGCAGGCGACAAAGTAATGTGGTGGATTGTCGTAACGGTCGGCCTGCCGACCTCCCTAACCGGCCCTCGATGCCCACGATTCAGCAGCTGATCCGCAGCGAGCGGCAGCGCCTTACCCGCAAGACCAAGTCGCCTGCACTGCGCGCCTGCCCGGAACGCCGTGGCGTGTGCACCCGTGTGTATACCTCCACTCCCAAGAAGCCGAACTCGGCCCTGCGCAAGGTTGCCCGTGTACGTCTCACCTCCGGTTTCGAGGTCACGGCCTACATCCCCGGTATCGGCCACAACCTCCAGGAACACTCCGTGGTGATGATCCGCGGCGGTCGTGTGAAGGATCTGCCTGGCGTTCGCTACCACATCATTCGCGGCACCCTCGACACCGCTGGTGTGAAGGATCGTCGCCAGTCGCGCTCCAAGTACGGCGCCAAGACGCCCAAGGCTTGATTTGTTCTCAGTCGTTCTCTGACTTCCACTCACCAGGTTTATGTCCCGCCGCAACGCCGCCGAGAAGCGCCCGATTCTTCCGGATCCTCAGTTCAACAGCCGCCTGGCAACGATGATCGTTGCTCGACTGATGAAGCACGGCAAGAAATCCACTGCTCAGCGGATCTTGTCCGACGCCTTCACGCTGATTGGCGAGCGCACCGGCGCTGACCCCCTGGAAGTGTTCGAAACCGCTGTGAAGAACGCCACTCCCCTTGTGGAAGTGCGCGCACGACGCGTCGGTGGTGCCACTTACCAGGTCCCGATGGAAGTGCGTCAAGAGCGCGGCACAGCCATGGCCCTGCGCTGGCTCGTGAACTTCTCCCGCGCCCGCAACGGCCGGAGCATGGCCCAGAAACTGGCCGGTGAGCTGATGGATGCCGCCAACGAAGCCGGCAGCGCCGTTCGTAAGCGCGAAGAAACCCACAAGATGGCCGAAGCCAACAAGGCCTTCGCTCACTACCGCTACTGATCACATCGCCTGCAGGGCCTTGGGTAGCCCTGCAATTGCTTAGGTCGGCCGAGGCCGACTTGTAGAGTGACGCCCGCTTTTTTGTCGATTCCCCCCTCCGGAGACCTTCCCCGTGGCTCGCGCCTATCCCCTAGAACGCGTAAGAAATATCGGTATTGCCGCACACATTGATGCTGGCAAAACCACCACCACTGAACGCATCCTTTTCTATTCGGGTGTTGTTCACAAGATCGGTGAGGTGCACGATGGCGCCGCCGTGACCGATTGGATGGCCCAGGAGCGCGAGCGGGGCATCACCATCACGGCTGCGGCCATTTCCACGAGCTGGAAAGATCACCGCATCAACATCATCGATACTCCCGGCCACGTGGACTTCACCATTGAGGTGGAGCGTTCCATGCGTGTGCTCGACGGTGTGATCGCCGTCTTCTGCGCCGTGGGTGGCGTTCAGCCCCAGTCTGAAACCGTGTGGCGTCAGGCGGATCGCTACAGCGTTCCCCGGATGGTGTTCGTCAACAAGATGGACCGCACCGGCGCCGACTTCCTCAAGGTGTACGGCCAGATTAAGGATCGCCTCAAGGCCAACGCCGTTCCCATCCAACTGCCGATCGGTGCCGAGGGCGAGCTCAGCGGCATCGTCGACCTGGTGAAGAACCGCGCCTTCATCTACAAAGACGATCTGGGCAAGGAGATCGAGGAGGCCGATGTGCCGGCCGACATGAAGGATCTCGTTGACGAGTGGCGCGCCACTCTGATGGAAACCATCGCTGAAACCGATGAGACCCTGATCGAGAAGTTCCTCGAAGAAGGTGAGCTCAGCGAAGAGGAACTGCACAAAGGTATTCGCGAAGGCGTGCTGAAGCACGGCCTGGTGCCGATGCTGTGCGGCTCGGCCTTCAAAAACAAAGGTGTCCAGCTCCTGCTCGACGCCGTGGTGGATTACCTGCCAGCCCCGGTCGACGTGCCGCCGATCCAAGGTCTGTTGCCCGACGGCACGGAGGCTGCCCGCCCCGCAGAAGACAGCGCACCCTTCAGCGCCCTGGCCTTCAAGGTGATGGCCGATCCCTTTGGCAAGCTCACTTTTGTGCGCATCTACTCAGGTGTGCTTCAGAAAGGAAGCTATGTGCTCAACTCCACCAAAGACAAGAAAGAGCGCATCTCTCGCCTGATCGTGCTCAAGGCAGACGACCGCGAGGAAGTGGACGAACTGCGCGCTGGCGACCTGGGAGCTGTTCTAGGCCTGAAGGACACCACCACCGGTGACACCCTTTGCGTGGACAGCGATCCAATCATTCTGGAATCGCTTTACATCCCCGAACCGGTGATTTCGGTGGCTGTTGAGCCGAAGACCAAGGGCGACATGGAGAAACTCTCCAAAGCTCTGCAGTCTCTGTCAGAAGAAGACCCCACCTTCAGGGTTCGCACAGATCCAGAAACCAGCCAGACCGTGATCGCCGGCATGGGCGAACTTCACCTGGAAATTCTGGTGGACCGCATGCTGCGTGAATTCAAGGTCGAAGCCAACATCGGCGCACCTCAGGTCTCCTACCGCGAAACCATTCGCGGTAGCGCTAAGGGTGAAGGCAAGTTCGCTCGTCAAACCGGCGGCAAGGGCCAATACGGCCACGTGGTGATCGAAATGGAGCCCGGCGAGCCAGGCTCCGGGTTCGAATTCGTCAACAAGATTGTTGGCGGTGTCGTGCCGAAGGAATACATCGGTCCGGCTGAAGCCGGGATGAAGGAAACCTGCCAGTCCGGTGTGATTGCAGGCTTCCCGATGATCGATGTGAAAGTCACCATGGTCGACGGGTCTTACCATGATGTGGACTCGTCGGAGATGGCGTTCAAGATCGCCGGCTCCATGGCCTTCAAAGACGGCGTCAAGAAGTGCAATCCCGTGCTGCTTGAACCGATGATGAAGGTCGAGGTGGAGGTGCCCGAGGATTACCTCGGTTCCGTTATCGGCGACCTCTCATCCCGCCGTGGACAGGTCGAGGGCCAATCCGTGGAAAGCGGACAGTCCAAGGTCCAGTCCAAGGTGCCTCTGGCCGAGATGTTCGGCTACGCCACCCAGCTCCGATCCATGACCCAGGGTCGGGGTATCTTCTCGATGGAATTCAGCCATTACGAGGAAATTCCTCGCAATGTG